>VFQU01000860.1_pt1 | contig 21210 bp, 16 predicted proteins | sample 3512311 | NCBI WGS metagenome assembly VFQU01 (sample SAMN10412377, study PRJNA504923) | tailings metagenome | isolation source: Relicate 3 Philex TSF3 active mining site | place: Philippines: Tuba, Benguet | collected 2017-08-29
TGGGAATCCGCAAGCCAGTCGCCGTGCTGGAATACACCTGAATGTAGAAACTTTCCGATGCCGAGACCGTGCCCTCTGTGGCGGTTATGGTCGCCTCCGAAGTGAATCCCGTCGCGGCAACTGTCGAGTTGGCGAAGTAATTGCCCCCGTAAAGCGTCACAAAGCTGGTTGCTGACTGCTGGATGACCCCCAGCGGCCAGGTACTTGTAATACTCGGCACCGCTGCCACCACGTTGAGTGTCACCGGAACAGTCAGTGTCGGGTTCGATGTATTTGTGGACTTGATGGTGATATTCGCGGTGTAGGATCTCGGCGTCAATCCTGTCGGGTCCACCGTAACGGAAATCGAATTGAACAGGCCCGCCAGTGTGATGTTCCCTGTCGGCGTCACCCGCAGCCACGGCGCGCTCTGGACGCTTAAGGTCGCCGCTGTGGCCGCCCCCGTGTTGGAAAGGATAAAGGTACTGGTGAGCGCCGGGTTTCCGGTGGTCGGCAAACTCGTTGTGTAGTTGAAGGTAAGCGCCGTCGGAGAAACTGTGATGGCCGGCGGCGGAGTGCCCACCGTTAGCGTTACATTCACCGTGGTCGAGGGCGGTGGCGCACCCGTGGTGGCTGTCAGGGTGATCGTTCCCGTGTAGGTTCCCGCCGCCAGACCCGTCGGATTCACCTGTACGCTCAGTGTTTGCGGTGCCCGTCCACTCGATGCCGAAACCAGCAACCACCCGGCGAAATGTGGCGCCGGCCCGCTGATCGCCACCGTAAAGCTTTGTCCCGGTGGCGCACTCTGCACGCTCACCGACTGCGCCTGCGGCAGGGTAGTGGATCCCACCGTTGCTGTGAAGCGCATATTGGCATTATTCGTCGTTAATGTTTGTGCAGCCAGGGGCGTAACCCCAATACCCACAACGAGCATCCATATGGTAAGAACAGTTTTCAACATCACACCTACTCCCTTGTGTGATCGGCCCGTCGGGAATCCACACTATTCTCCGAAGCCATTTTGGGGGGGTAGTCCGGATGGAATAGAATTTAGGCAGAAGATGAACAAGTTCATTGGAGTTGCAGTGCTGGCCACGACCGCCAGTTGTCTTTCGGCACAGAGTCATGACTTCGCCGGTTCCGTGAAACCGGTGCTCACCAAATCCTGCGCTCCTTGCCACAATGACCGCAACGCCTCCGGCAGCGTGAACATCCTCCCTTTCACCGTCGAGAATTCCCTTACCCAGTACCGCGACGACTGGGAACGCATCGTCCGCAAGATCAAGAGTGGTGAAATGCCGCCCAAGGGCTTTCCGCGCCCGGAGCAGGCGAAAATCGACACCCTGCTCGGCTTCGTTTCGAGCGAATTTGAAAAAGCCGACGCGCGCATTCCGGCTGACCCCGGCCGCGTCACCGCGCGACGACTCAACCGGGCGGAATATACAAATACCATTCGCGACTTGCTCGGCGTCGACTTCCGTGCCGATCAGGACTTCCCCACCGACGATTCCGGTCATGGCTTTGACAACATCGGCGACGTGCTCACCATCTCGCCGCTGCTGATGGAGAAGTACCTGAACGCCGCCGAGAAGATTTCAGCCCGCGCCCTTGGGCTCGACCCGCTGCCCAAGAAGCCGCTTGAATTCGAGTACCACCTCAAGGAGAAGAAAGCGCGCCGCCTCGGTCCCACCATGATCGAGGCCACACACCGGGTGGATTGGGATGGCGAATACGATATCGAAATTGGCCTGCCTGGGGAACGCCCCAACGGCAAGCCCGTTCTGTTGGGCTTCTGGATGGATGGCAAGCTGATCCACACCCAACCCGCCGAAACAAAGCCGTCCGGCCTGGTCTACTTCAACCCCTACTCGGTGGAGCGCTTCCGTCTGTTCCTCCCCGCCGGCCAGCATCGCCTGCGCGCCGGCTTCATCGAGGATGACTTCGTCAAGACTTTGCCGCCGGACCAGTGGTACAAGGACAAGATCAACAAGAGCCTGAACATGATCAAGCTCGTGGGCCCCTACGCCGCCAAGGAAGAGCCCGCCAGCCGCAAGGCCCTGCTCATCTGCAACCCGGCCACCGGGGATGCCTGCGTGGAAAAGATTCTGGCCAGTGTGGCCCGCCGCGCTTGGCGCCGCCCCGTTCAGGCCGCCGAGGTAAAGTCGCTCACTCGCTTCGTCCAGTTGGCCAAGGCCGAAGGCCAAACCGTGGAACAGGGCCTGCAGGTTGCGCTCACCGCGATGCTCGTCAGCCCCAATTTCCTCTTCCGCATCGAGCGGGACCTCCACCCGCAGGACCCCGCGAAGACCCACCCCATCTCCGATCTCGAACTGGCCTCGCGCCTCAGCTACTACCTCTGGTCTTCCATGCCTGATGACGAACTGCTGCAGCTCGCCGAGCAGAAGAAACTGCGGCAACCCGAGGTGCTCAACGCGCAGGTGAAGCGCCTGCTCGATAATCCCAAGTCGGCCGCCCTGGCGGCCAACTTCGCTGGCCAGTGGCTCGAAACGCGCAACCTCAACAGCGTCAAGCCCGACCCCAAGAAGTTCCCTGAATGGACCCCCGAACTCCGCGACGCGATGGCCGAAGAAACCCGTCTCTTCTTTGAGGAAGTGCTACGGAAGAACCTGTCCGCGGCCACTTTCCTCAACGCCGACTTCACCTTCCTCAACGAAACCCTCGCCAAACACTACGGCATCACCGGCGTCGAAGGACCTGACTTCCGCAAGGTGCAACTCGACGGGCGTCAGCGTGGCGGCATTCTCACCCACGCCAGTGTGCTGACTGTTTCGAGCTATCCCACCCGGACTTCCCCCGTGATCCGCGGCAAGTACATTCTCGAGAACATCTTCGGCGCCCCGCCACCGCCTCCTCCTCCCGATGTGCCGCTACTCGATGAGGAGAAGGTGGGCAGCAACGGACCCCTGCGCCAGCAGTTGGAGCAGCACCGTAGCAGCGCCATGTGCGCCAGTTGCCACACCCGCGTGGAAGCCCTCGGCTTTGCCCTCGAAAATTACGACGGCACCGGCAAGTGGCGTAACGAGGACGGCAAGTTCCCGATTGACCCCAGCGGCACCCTGCCCAACGGCAAGGCATTCACCACTTCGGCGGAATTGCGGGCCGTGCTGGCTGCCGACCTGGTGGAGTTTTCCCAGAATCTGACCGAAAAGATGCTTACCTACGCTTTGGGCCGCGGCGTCGAGCGCTACGACCGCCAGACGGTAAAGAGCGTGCGGGAAAAGTGGGCCAACGATGGCTATCGGTTCCAAACCTTGATATACGAAGTAGTGCGCAGTCTCCCCTTCCAAATGAAGCGGGCCGAACACACCAGACAGGAGATGGCAAAGAAATGATTACCCGGAAAGCACTTTCCCGCCGCACTATGTTGCGCGGCCTGGGCACGGCAATTGCCCTGCCCGCCATGGACGCCATGGCCCCCGCCCTGGCATCGAGCCAGTTGCCTGGCGATAAGCCTGTGCGGATGGCCTTCGTCTACGTGCCGAATGGGATTGACATGCGCAACTGGACTCCGGCCAACGACGGCCCCTTGCCGGACGAACTGCCCCGTATTCTGAAGCCGCTCACGCCCTTCAAGCAGGACATCACGGTGCTGTCCAATCTCACCCACAACGGTGGCCGCGCCCTGCTCGACGGCCCGGGTGACCACGGCCGCTGCTGTGGTGGTTACCTCAGTGGCGTGCAAGTTCGCAAGAGCTTTGTCGACATCAAGGCCGGTGTCAGCATGGACCAGATCGTGGCCAACCAGATCGGCCACAAGACGCGCTTCCCCAGCCTCGAAGTGGGCCTCGAAGACGCCCGCCAGGCCGGCGACTGCGATAGCGGCTACTCCTGCGCCTATACCAACAACCTGGCCTGGCGCAGTGAAACCCAACCCCTGCCTCCCATCCTGGACCCTCGCGCCCTCTTTGAGCGCCTCTTCGGCACCGGCGCCGAACTCACGCCAGAGCAGCGCGCCCGCCAAGCCAAGTACCGCCGCTCCATTCTCGACTACGTGATGGGCGATACCAAAAAGCTTGAGGGCAACCTCGGGCCCACCGATCGCCGCAAACTCGACGAATACCTTTCGAGCATCCGCTCCATCGAACAGCAACTGGAGCGCGCCGAAAAAGACAACGCCGTGATCAACCCCGGCATGGAAAAGCCCTATGGCGTCCCGGCCGACTTTGCCGAGCACTTCAAGTTGATGACCGACATGATCACCGTCGCCTTCCAGGCAGACCTTTCTCGTGTGGTCACCTTCCTGGTCACCCGCGAAGGCACCTCCCGTCCCTATCGCGAAATCGGCATTGCCGACGGCCACCACCCGCTCACCCATCACATGAACAAGCCTGACCTCATTGAAAAGGTCACGCAGATCAACACTTACCACGCGCAGCAATTCGCGGGCTGGATCGAAAAGCTCAAGGCCGCCAAGGAAGGCGATTCCAACCTGCTCGCCAATTCGATGATCGTCTACGGCGCCGGTCTTTCCGATGGCAATCGCCATACTCACGAAGACCTGCCCACGCTGATCGCCGGTAATGCGGGCGGTTACATCAAGAGCGGCCGCCGCATCACGGCCCGCCGCGAAACCCCCATGTCCAACCTCTTCCTGACGATGATGGATCGCATGGGCGTAAACGCCGAACACTTCGGCGATGCCACCGGCCGCCTGAACGGCCTTGATCTCAGCTAAGGACTCCCCCATGCAGAACGCTCCGGGAATGCGCCCGCCCATGGGCGTAGTGTTCGACGCTGCCTTCGGGGATAACCTCGACGACCTGCTCGCGCTCAGCCTGCTCTATCAGTTGGACAACCGCAATGAGTGCCGGGTGGCCGCCATGACCACTTCCAAACACAACGTCGCCTCGGCCAGTCTCTATGAGGTCTACCAGAAGCTCTATGGCGCTCGTCCCACGGCGAATGGAATGGCAACCGGCGACTGGGGCACAGCTAGTGGCCCCTTGCTGAAAGCCGCCTGTGCGGGTCAGGAAACCACCGTCAAGACCGTTCTCGATACCGCTGAGCCGCCCAACCTCATGCGCAACTATTTGCAGGCTTATCACGACGGCAACGCGGTCATCCTCTGCACAGGACCCACGCACAACCTGAGTGACCTGCTGGCCCTGCGCGGCGCCAAGGCCATCGTCGAAGCCAAAGTGAAGACGCTCTGGCTGGCCGGAACGAACCCCAAGCCTCCCGAAGGCTGGCCCACGCCGGTCGAAATCGTCACGGCGGACATGGCCAAGGCCCTGCAGTATCGTCCGGCCCCGGAAGACTTCGCCTGGGACGAAAAGCATCCGGCCCGTCAGGCGATCGCCGCCAATCCGCAGGCGGAACTCAACCGTGCAGCTCTACTGGCCGTGCTTTGGGCCGTCCGCGGCAAGAATGTGGCGAACCCCGACGGCCTGTTACGCGAATTGACAACGGCCAAACCCATTCCGCGCCAGCGCTTCCGTCCCCCGGTTTAAGATAAAGCTCATGCAAACGCGCCGCACCTGGCTGGCTGCCGCCGGCACTGCCCTTTTTGCCCAGACGAATGTCCAATGGGTGGATTCCCGCTCACTGACGATAGAAGGACAGGGCTGGCGCGACACCGCCGCCCCCTTTGACCGTCTCCCCGCCAAAGCCGAAACCCTCGTGCGCCCTGAGGTGTGGAATCTCAGCCGCCACAGCGCCGGCATCGTGGTGCGCTTCCGCGCTCGCGCGAGCGCCATTCACGCCCGCTGGACGCTTGGCCTCGACCGTCTCGCCATCCCCAACACGGCCGGCATCGGCCACAGCGGCTTGGACCTTTATGCTCGTGATGCGGCCGGCAAGCTGCGCTGGCTGGGTTTCGGCTCACCGACGAAGTTCCCCACGAATGAGGTCGCGCTGGTGTCTGGCATGAAGCCTGAGTGGCGCGATTACCAGCTCTACCTCCCGCTTTTCAACAGCGTCCTCAAACTCGAACTCGGCGTCCCGGCCGGCGAAGAAATCACTCCCGCTGCCGTACGCCCGCAACCCCCGATCGTCTTCTACGGCACCTCCATCACCCATGGCGCTGGCGCCTCGCGCGCCGGCATGACTCACGTCGCCATACTCGGCCGCCGCTTCGACCGGCCCGTCATCAACCTCGGCTTTTCGGGCAACGGGCGCATGGAAATCGAAGTGGCCCGGCTGCTCGGCGAACTCGAACCCGCCCTCTACGTCGTCGATTGCCTCCCCAATATTGAGGCCCCCGCCGTCACCGAACGCACGGAACCGCTCATCCGCGAACTGCGCCGCGCCCGCCCCCGCACGCCCATCCTGCTCGTCGAGGACCGCACCTATCAGGATGCCTGGCTTGCGGAAGCCAAACTGCGCCGCAACCAGGCCAGCCGCGCCGCGCTGCGGGCTGTCTACGACAAACTCCGCCGCGACAAGTTCCCCGGCCTCGGCTACGTGGACGGCGAAAGCCTGCTGGGCACGGACGGCGAAGGCACAGTGGATAGCTCACATCCCAACGACCTTGGCTATGTCCGCCAGGCCGACGCCATTGCCCCAGCCCTGCGCCAGTTGCTTCAGGCTCGTCCGTGGAACTGAGCTTCCAACTGGAACAGCAAGAGGATGTTCTGGTCATTGCGGTCATTGGTGATCTGAAGTTGGGCCCCAAACTGCGCCACTCCGCGGAAATGCTGCGCCAGGCCAGCCACGTCAAGGGCTTTCTGGTGGATCTTACAGCCTGCACGAACGTAGACAGCGCCGGCTTGGGCGAATTGTTGCGCTGGTTCAATGTCGCGCGTCGCAACCAGCAGGGAATCTGTCTCACCGGCCTGAGCAACTCGTTCCGTCAGATGATGCGCGTTGCGCGCGTCGACGCCATTTTGCCTGTCATGCCAGACCGGGCTAGCGCTCTCGAGCTGGTCAGGGGTTGAGTTGGCCGCGCAGGCCGAGCGTGCGGATCATGCGCAACAGGGAATTGGGATGAATTCCCAATTGGGCCGCCGCCAGCTTGTAGTCGCCGTCATTGCTTCGCCAGGCCTCCAGAATCGCACTCCGTTTGGCATCCACCAGCCCTTGGTGGAATGAGGGCAGTTCCCCCATGTGTGCTGGTGAAGTTTCCAGCAGCGTCTCCGGCAGGTCTTCCAACTGCACCTCGCTCGAATCTCCGAGCACCACGGCGCGCTCCATGACGTTTTCCAGTTCCCGCACATTGCCTGGCCAATGGTAGTGGGCCATGGCGCGTGCCGCCCCGGCGGAGATGCCCACTACCTTTCGGCCGGCCCGCTCGCTGGCCAGCCGGAGAAAGTGTAACGCCAGCGGCAGAATGTCCTCGGGGCGGTTCCGTAACGGTGGCGTTTGCAGCGTGATCACGTTCAGCCGGTGGAAGAGATCTTCGCGGAAACGGCCCTGCTTTACCTCCACTGCCAGATCCCGGTTGGTCGCCGCCACCACACGGATATCCAGGGGAATCACCCGCCGCCCGCCCACTCGTTCGCATTCCCGTTGCTGCAACACGCGCAACAACTTCGCTTGCAGCGCCATTGCCATCTCGCCAATTTCATCCAGGAAAACCGTGCCGCCGGCGGCTAACTCCAGCTTGCCGGCGCGCGCCTCCGTTGCTCCTGTGAAGGCCCCCTTCTCGTGCCCGAAGAGTTCGCTTTCGAGCAGCGTGTCGGTGATAGCCGCGCAGTTCAGCGCCACAAAAGGGCGCTTGGCCCGTTTGCTGAAGGAATGCAGTGCTCGCGCTACCAATTCCTTCCCCGTGCCAGACTCACCTTGAATCAGCACTGTCGTGTCGCGGGGCGCCACCTTCGCGATTTGCTGGTTCAACTGCTCGATGCGCTCCGATGTGCCTCGCAATCCAGTTTCCGGCCGCCACTGTTGTTCGGCTGCCTCCGCTCGCACTTCGAGTGACTGTATCTCCGCCGCGGTTTCCAGCGCCGCACTGGCTAATGCCGCCAGAGCCGCAAACGATTGCTCCCATGCCGTTCTGTTCTCTCCCTGTCCAATCAGGCAGACAGACTGCCCGGGAGCATAGTCAAATGTGTGTAGCACCCCATCCACCCACCGCGAATTGCCCCCTGCCAGGGCAGCATCCACCCGCTCTGCCCAGGCGCTGCCTGCTTCTGGATACCGCGTCGCCAGTTCCGTCTTCCAGGCTTTTGTTCCACCCCCCACCAGCATGTCCAGGTGTACGCCCGGCAGCTGCACCCGGACAATATCGCGGATCTGCGCTTCCAGCACGCGCTGATCCTCAAGCCAAAGGCCATGCATCGCCCGAAACAGGTAGAACAGACTGGAGGCCGCAATCAAGCCATCTCCGGGTGGCGCCTCCCACCGGAAAATGAACTCCACGGGTCCCAGGCGGATGCGGTCACCCTCCGCCAACTCCACTTGCTCCACACCTCGACCGTTATGCACACAATCCGCCTCCGCGGCGCGGCAGATCAGCAGAAATCGATCTTCTTCTCCGTAAACCTCCGCATGCAGTGGAGCCAAACCTTCCAGAGTGATATCGCTCATTGCCCCGCTGCCCAGACACGTACGGCCCGCCGCCAGCTCAAACTGCAGGCCGCTTTCCGCCCCTCGAACGACAAACAAAGTAGGCATTCCCTTTTCCAGAGTAATACCTGTCTCAACTGGCAGGTTCATGAACCCGCCGGTTAGCGGCTTCACCCGGAAGTTTGCGAAGTCGATCGTCTCTGTCGCTAAGTTGTTGATTTCTCATTGACTCTTGCTTGGTAAAGCGATTGCACCCTTCCACTGCGTCCAGCGCAAAAGCCTGGCCCATTCAAACAAGGAGCAAGATCATGAACCGCCTCATCAAAACCGCAGCCCTGGCCCTGACAGCCTTCACCGCCTTTGGCGAAAACAAGGAAATGAACTTCCGCGTCGAGTTTCCCTTCACTGTTGGCAATGCTGTTATGCCGGCAGGCCACTACATAATCTCGGAAACCGCGGCAGACAACCCCAGTCTCGCCTTGCGCAGTGTCGACACGAAAAGGACGGCCTTTCTGATGTTGCCCGTGCGCCGCGATGCCGCCGCTTCCGAATCCAACCGCTCGGTCATTTTCCATTGCCGCGAACAGAACTGCTCGCTGCACAAGGTGCTGAATTTACGGCCGGGCGAAGTGGTTTCCGGATTTACGCCGAAGAACGGCAATTTCGTCGCCATTCGCGCTACTCGCGCTAAGGTCCAGGCGGAATAGCCGCCACCGAACGTACGCCCTCGCCGCCAACTTACCGGTGCGCGGCGAGGGCAGATTCGAAGATCGAACGATACTCCGCCAACTGTTCTTCGTTTTCCGCCTCAAAGCGCATTACCAGAACCGGTTGGGTATTCGAGGCCCGCAACAGGCCCCATCCATTCGGAAAGCTCACCCGCACTCCATCCACATCATTCACCGGATACAGCGCGCGGAAATGTTCCTTCACCCGTTCCACCACCCCAAACTTCGTCTCATCCGCCCAATCCACCCGGATTTCCGGCGTATTGATGTAGCGCGGCAGGCCCGCCAACTGATGCGACAACGGCTGGCCGGATGCGGCGACAATCTCAATCAACCGGCAAGCGGCGTAGAGCGCATCATCAAACCCATAGAAGCGGTCAGCAAAGAAGATGTGTCCGGACATCTCGCCAGCCAGTTCCGCATGTTCCTGCTTCATCTTCGTCTTGATCAGCGAATGTCCCGTCTTGTACATGATGGCTTTGCCGCCGAGACGCGTGATCTCGTCGTAAAGCAATCGCGAACACTTCACTTCCCCAATGAAAGTAGAGCCCGGCTTGCGGCTCAGTATCTCCCGGGCAAAGATCAGCATCAACTGATCGCCCCACACCACGTTGCCCGCTTCGTCCACGGCGCCGATCCGGTCGGAATCGCCGTCAAAGGCCAGTCCCAGTTCCGCGCCCGTTTCCTGTACAGCCTTCTTCAGGTGCTCCAGGTTTTCTTCCACCGTTGGGTCCGGATGATGGTTCGGGAAGTTGCCGTCCATCTCAAAGTACATCTCGACAGGCTCGACGTTCAATTTTTCCAGCAGCCGGTGAAGCGTTGGCCCCGCTGTGCCGTTTCCTCCGTCAAAGACCACCTTCACCCGGCGCGCGAACGCGAACCGGCTGGCAATCTCATCCACATAGGGCGTCACAATGTCGGTCTCAGTCACGCTTCCATGGCCCGCGGTGAAGTCCCGGGACTGCATCAACGCATAGATGTCCTGAATATCCTGCCCATACACTGCCGCCTTGCCGGCCATCATCTTGAAGCCGTTATAGTCCGACGGATTGTGCGAACCGGTGATCATGATGCCGCCATCGGCCTCAAAGCGGTAAACCGAATAGTAAAGCAGCGGAGTTGGCACGACTCCCAGATCGGTCACTTCACACCCAGCCGCGAGCAGGCCCTTCAGCAGCGCATCGTGCAGGCGCTGTCCGGATAAGCGGCAATCCCGCGCCAGATTGATTCGTGGCCCCGTCCGGCGGCGCAGATAGCTGCCAATGGCTTGTCCCAGCAGTTCCACGCCAGGAGAGGAAAGATCGCGTTCGGCAACACCGCGAATGTCGTACTCGCGGAAAATTGTCTGGGTCAACATCTTAGATCAAGGTAGCAGAGTGTCTGCTAGTCACCGGCGGAGCTCACCAACTGCTTGTCGTTCTGTCGCCGGGTTTCGACGAACTGCGAAATCACCTCATTCAAGGAGCGGATCGAGATGGGTTTGGCGAGATATTCGTCCATGCCCGCCTCCAGACATCGCTCGCGGTCCCCGGGCATGGCATGCGCCGTCATGGCGATGATCGGCGTCCGCGGCAACCGGTGCTCTTCTTCCCAGGCTCGTATCGCCGCCGTCGCCTGAAAGCCATCCATTTCCGGCATCTGGCAGTCCATGAGAATCACCGGATAGTGACTCGCCTGAATCGCTTGTACAGCTTCTGCCCCGTTCGCCGCAATATCGGCGGACAGGCCCAGCTTCTCCAGCATTCGCAAGGCTACGCGCTGGTTGATGGCGTTATCCTCGGCCACGAGAATACGCTCTGTGTGCCTGGTTGGTCGCAATGCTTCCGTCACTAGCCGCTCGCTCAATTCCTGCAGGCTCGACGCTTCCACCCGGCGGCCAGCCAATCCCTCAATTGCCTCGATGAGCGCTGTCCGCCGGCAGGGCTCTGACAGGATTACCCCGCCTGGCCTTGCGTGATTGCGTTCCCGGATGCGCACGAAGCGCACCAGTTGGGATACTGCCTGCAGATCGGCCCCACCGATCCACTGATCGTGCACCAGGCAGGCGTCAAACGACCTTCCCTGCTGCGCCGCATCCCCGGCCAGGAGCAGGAACTCCTGAATGTCGCCTGCTGCGCTGACCCCCCAACCCATTTGGGCCAAGGTCTGCTCCACCATCCGCCGTAACGGTCCGGCCGGTAACCCAATCAGGGCCGATCCCACTACGGCTTCCGGCCCTGCTTCCTGCGGACGGCCAGCCTTCAACGGTAATTCAAACCAGAAACAGGTGCCCCTGTCGGGACGCGGCGCCACTCCAATTCTGCCGCCGATCCGTTCCACCAATTGCCGGCTGATTGCCAGTCCCAGCCCGGTGCCGCCAAAGCGGCGCGTCGTAGACCCATCTCCTTGCGTAAATGGCTGAAACAGGCGCGAATGCAGCTCCGGGGCCACCCCAATGCCGGTATCCTGCACCTCCACCCGCACGCATCCGCCGCTGGTGACGCTGACTTCCACCAGCACCTCTCCCTCCGCTGTAAACTTGATGGCGTTCCCCACCAGATTCGTCAACACCTGTTGGAAACGGTGGGGATCTCCCCAATGAGTGGCGGGTAGGCCCGGCTCGAAAAAGGCGCCGAACACCAACTGCTTTTCCTGCGCACCCTCGGCCAGCAACTCCATCACATCTTCCACTGCGGTCCGCAGACTGAATTCGATCTCCTCAAACTCAATTTTGCCGGCTTCGATCTTGGAGAAATCCAGCACATCATTGATGATGTTCATCAGATACTCTGCCGAGCGGCTTACTGCTTCGGTGAATTCCTTTTGTTCATCAGACAAGGCTGTCCCCCGCAGCAACTCGCTCATCCCGAGGATGCCATTCATGGGCGTGCGTATTTCGTGGCTCACGTTGGCCAGAAACTCACTCTTCAGGCGGGAAACGTGCAACGCCTCATCACGGGCGGCCACCAGTGCCTGCTCCGCCAGTTTCCTGTCAGAGATATCTGTCAGCGTGCCTTCATAGCACTCAATTTCGCCATCGGCGTCCCAAACGATGCGGGCATTTTCAATCACGGTGACTTCCGCTCCGTCCCGCCGCCGCAAGCGCAATTCAAACCCTTCGAGCGTACCTTCCCGGTGCAGAATTTTCAGCGCCGCCTCCCGGTCCGCCGGGTCGACGTAGAGATCACGATCGATCAGTGCCGTCCGCAGTTCATCGATTGTTCCGTACCCCAGGAGCCGCACCAGTGCCGGATTCGCTTCCAGTATGCGTCCCTCCGGCGTCGATCGATAAACCCCTTCCGATACGTTCTCAAACAGCGAACGGTAGCGCCGTTCACTGGCTTCAAGCGCAGCGGTCTGCCGTCGCAACGCTGTCGTATCGCGGATCACCATTTGCACGGCCGGGCTGTCCTGATAGGCAAAGTCGGTCGCCACTACTTCTGCATCAAATAGTTCCCCACTCAACTTGCGCATCCGCGTGTGGCCGCGCAAGTGCCCGCCCCGTTCTTCCTGCAACTCGGCCAAATCCCGGCCCAGCATGCCCCGCGCGGTTTCCGCGCCAAACATCCGCACGGCGGTGGAGTTCACAAACAGGATCTTTCCACCCCGCTCCACCAGAAGGCCGTCCGGACTCACTTCTACCAGGCTCCGGTAGCGGTCTTCGCTTTCCCGCAGCGCCCGTTCCGCTTCCCGGCGGTCCATCAGGTCGCGATGATACGAACGCAGCAGAAAGGCCAGAAAGGCTGCCAGCAGACACGACACCAGCACGAGCAGGTTGACTTCCAACCACCGGCCGGTGATTTCTCCGGCGACATCCCGATATTGCTGCCAGAGGCGCGCTGACGCGCTACGCGTCTCCTGTTGCGCCCGCCGCAGATTGGCTTCGGCTTCGGGTAAGTCTATTGTCTCGAGACTCAGATTCCGTTCCAGCAGGATCAGGATCGTCTCCAGCCGTATCATCGCCCCCTGGTTTTCGGTCAGCAGCGCTGGCATTTCCCGGGTCCGCTCGACAGCCTTCTTCAGTCGCACCAGATCCTGGATCATGCGCTGTTGCACTTCCGCGGAGCCGTCAGTCTTTCTCAGCGCGACAATCTCTTCGAGATTCCATAAACCGTCTTCCAGCCCGTGAAAGGCCCGCGCCAGATTCGTGCACTGGTCCAGTCGCTCCTGGTGCACCTGGACTGTCCGGATCTGTTGATGGCCTGCCAGTAAGCAAAGCAGGGCCAACAGAATGATGACCCAGGTCCAGAGCGAAGATGTCAGAAAACGCTTCATCGGGGGGAACGCCCGCTTGCGAAGGCTATCGACAGTGCTACGCAGAAACTTGAGAGGGAGTCAGAAGAATACCTTATGCCGGACGGGTAATTCTTTCAATGGTCTTCGCCTTACCCGTGGATTCATCTACGTCCAGCAGCACCCCATGCAACTCTCCACCCCGCTTGGCTGCCTCAAGTCGCACGGGCAACGCCGTCAGAAACCGCTTCAACGCCAGGTCCTTTTCCGCCCCAATGATGCCCTCGTAGGGCCCGGTCATGCCGCAGTCGGTCTGATAACCCGTCCCGCCCGGAAGAATTCTGGTGTCAGCCGTTGGTACGTGCGTGTGCGTGCCCACAACAGCGGAGACGCGCCCGTCCAGATACCACCCCATCGCCATTTTTTCACTGGTCAACTCTGCGTGAAAGTCCACAAAGCGTACCTTCACCTCAGCCGGCACTTCTGCCAGCAATCCATCCGCTGCCCGGAACGGACAGTCAATCGGCGTCATATGCGCGCGGCCTTGCAGATTCAGCACGGCCACGGTCACCCCGTTGCGCGCTGGCACAAACACCAGGCCCCGTCCCGGCAGTCCCGGCGGATAATTCGCCGGACGGGTCACCCTTTGCGATCGGTCCAGGTACTCGTAGAAATCCCGCTTGTCCCAGACATGATTCCCCGTGGTGATGGCGTCCACGCCCTGCTCGAAAAGTTCATCGGCAATCTGCGGCGTCACCCCAAATCCCCCGGCCGAGTTTTCCGCATTGGCAATCGTGAACTGTACTCCGTGCCGCGCCTGTATCTCGCCCAGATGCGCCGCCACCAGATTACGCCCCGTGGACGCATAAATGTCACCAATGAAAAGGATCTTCATGAAGCAGGTTACGGGAAGGAAGTGAAGCGGCCGCCGAAAGGCAGACTCCCGTCATTGACCCTCGCTCTAGCTAGGGTGGGACCCACCGCACGCCATTAGGCTTATCCGACGTCACCTCGCGATGACCGATCTTGCTCACCGGCGTTTAAGACGAGTTAAGGTCCCGATGACTTTGACTGTTGGATCAATTTTTGAGAGCCCACTTAGGCAATCAACGACCGCTCCAACTCAAGCATAGCCGAATCCGGGTGGGAAGGGAGAAAAACCTCCATGGCATGCTCGGTGAGGAATTCGGGCAAGGGAAGTATCTGCTGCGCTTCGGCTGAGGCGCTGGCCCAGTCGAGGATTGCCTCGTACTGCCAGAACTCGCTCAAGTTGCCGAACCACCGTGTTCCCCACGCAAAACTGATGCACACTACGTTCGGCGTGTCGCAAGGTCCCAGGCACCCGGCAATGGTCAGGTGGATCTTGCGTAGCAGCTTGCGAGCCTTGAATTCCTGCTTGAGCCAGTCCACCGGCACAGGGGGATGCCCCTTGGCAGTCTGCCCGCAGCAGCACCCATTGCAGACCAGTATCTGCGCTGGCACCATGCGCTTCGTTACTGGGTTCACAGCCCACCTCCCGGATACATTCGCAAATCGCCTTCCTCGCTGGCCGCCAGCAAATAACGGTCCCCCGGTGACCAGAACAGCTGCGATATCGCCGCCCCCAGATGGTCCGTCGCCAGCGGCTTGTCGTCCTTGCCAGGCCGCCATAACGCCACCAGTCCCTCTTCGCAACCACTGGCCAGCAACGGACCCGCGGCTTGCCACGACAATTCCGAAATCAGTCGCATGTGGAATTCCAGCAAGCCCGGCCGCGTCCCGGCCGGACCTTTACCGGAACAGTCCCACACCACAATCGTCGAACTGCCCCCCGTCGCCAGATACCGCGACTTCGGGTCCCACGTCATGTCCAGAATCTTCGTCCGGTAACCCCACATCACCAGGTCCCGCGACGGCCCCTCGATACCCTCCGGCAGTACGAAGAACTGCATCGACGCATCCTGATTTCCCGTCCCGATGTAACAGGCGTCCGGACTCCAGCGGATCTTCAACATCGAACCCTTGTACTCAAAGGTCTTATAGGCCTGGCCCAGTTCCGGCCGCCAGAACACCAACCCACCATAGCCGCAGTAGGCCAACACTTCAGCCGGGTAGCGCGCCGTGGCCGGCATCCACTCGAGGTCGGCAATCGTTGAGTTATGATCCGCCGCCGCGCCGACCATCTCGCCATCCGGGCGCCACAGCCGCAGCTTGCGCCCGGCCGCCGTGGCCAGATAATTCCCCGTGGGTGACCACGCCAGCCTTTCCACCCACGCGCTGCCGCCATCCAGTTCCTGCTTCAACGCGCCGCTCTCGCCATCCCAGAGTCTGGCCTTGCCATCCTGGCCGGCCGTCGCCAGTTGCATGGTGTACGGCCGCCACGCCACCTGAGTCGTGCCAAAGCCATGCGCCGCAATCTGCGTTACCAGCCGGCCCTGCTTCGTTTCGTAAACCAGTACCCGGCCGCTCACCTCGGCCGCTGCCAGATACTCGCCGTCACTCGTGAAGCTGGCCGAGATCACGCAGTCGTTCAGCTTGCGTTCCCACGCCGCCTCCAGGTTCTTCTTTAAGCCAGGCACTTGGCAAAGCCCTGCTCAATCTCGGCGCGGTCCAGGTTCCGTCCAATGAAGATCAACTGGTTCCGTCGCGGCTCAGCGCCCCAGTTCCGATCGGGCCGCCCGTCAAACAGCATGTGCACGCCCTGAAACACAAAGCGCTCGGGCCGCCCCGCAATGCTCACGATGCCCTTCATGCGAAATATTTCCGGGCCCTTGGTTTGCAGCAACTGGCTCATCCACTGGTTGAAGCGCTTGCTGTCCAGGTCGCCCGGGGTCGTAATGCCCACCGACGATACTTCTTCATCATGCTCGTGGTCGGGCTTGAATTCCCGCGTCACCAGCGGCTCTTTCCCGGTCACCACCGCGGCAAACTCATCCGGATGATGCTGCGTGAACAGTGCGTAGTAACCCGCCGTCGCAATCTCGATGCGGTGCGTGCCGGGGCAGGGCACGGTTTCGAACTCCCGCGCAATCGCTCGCTCAATGGCGTCCTGCAAATCCGCTTCCGTGCCGCCCTGGGCCGGTTCCACCACCAGATCCATTTCCGGGTCCGGCCCCGGCTGCAGCACAAACTCATAAGTGCCCGGCTCCAGATGATAGATGCCGCCCCACTCAAACGGATACTCCGGTTCGAGAAACTTCGGGTCGATGTTCAGCGCGCGATCCAGATCAAAGCCGCCCAGGTTCAACACGTGATCCAATTCCACCTGCGCGTTCTGCGCCCGGTAAATCTTCGCCGCTGCGTTCATCGAACGTATGCGCGCCTCCAGCTTTTCGAGATCCCCCGCCTCCACCAGATCGGTCTTGTTCAAAATGATGACGTCGGCAAACGCCACCTGCTCCTTTGCCTCATCAGAGTCGTCAATGTGCTGCCAGATGTGCTTGGCATCCACCAGCGTCACAATCCCGTCCAGCGACAACCGCTGCTGCATGTCTTCATCCACAAAGAAGGTCTGCGCCACCGGGCCCGGGTCCGCCATGCCTGTCGTCTCGATCAGGATGTGGTCAAACTTGTCACGCCGCTTCATCAGGTTGCCCAGAATGCGAATCAAATCTCCGCGCACCGTGCAACAGATGCAGCCGTTGTTCATCTCAAAGATCTCTTCTTCGGCATTGATCACCAGGTCCTGGTCCACCCCGATTTCACCGAACTCGTTCTCAATTACGGCAATCTTCTTGCCGTGTTCTTCGGTCAGAATGCGGTTCAGCAGCGTCGTCTTGCCGCTGCCCAGAAATCCGGTCAATACCGTTACGGGGACTCGTTGTGAGGAGGGTGTCATGGGTTCCTTCTGAAATAGTAATGATAACTTACTATCAATTGATGCGGTGCTAGCGTGAAAGGATGCGGGAAGTTTTGCTCCACGGCGACGGCCTTGCCCTGGCGGCCGCAAGCTCCCTGCTGCACCGCGCCGGCTGGCAGGTTTCCTGGCAGTCGAACCCCCGCCCGAAGCTCCCCTTTGTCTTGCTCAATGCTGCATCGCAGCGCTTGATTCGCGATATCTTTGGCGGTGCTGCGCTCGCTGCTCTGCCTTCCATCACGCGGCGCATCGTGCGCTGGGGCGGCGAAACTCGCGAGTTGCCGCACGCGGGGTTGGTGGCGCCAGAAGAGGTGCTCTTCCGGGCTCCTGCTGGCGCCCCGGGCACGGCCTCCACTCCTGCCTACGAACTGCGCACCATCCCGGCGGCCATGCGGAGTGTGGGCCGACTCACCGCATCTTCCGCCACCTTCCGCTTACGGGCCAACGCCGCAACGGATGCTTGCTGGGTCGAAGCCGTCCCCCACGGCTGGCTCTTTGCTGTGATGGTTGAGCCAGGCCAGGCGGCCCTGCTGGGCGTTGGTGAGGAGCTTGCCGTCCTGCTCTCGGAAAGCGCGCTGATCGCACCCCTCATCGATGCGCTACAACCATCCGCCCAGCGCTTCGCTGCCCATCCCCGCCTCGCCGAAACACTCTACGGACCTGGCTGGCTGGCCTGTGGTGGCGGCGCACTGGCTTTCGATCCCATCTGCGGCGAGGGCGTCGGTCATGCCCTGCGCGAAGCAATTCTGGCCAGCGCCATCCTGCGCGCCGACGCGGCCCAGCCCGACTGGCCCCAACTGGCCGAACTCTACGCCGGCCGCCTGCGGGCTGGCTTCCGCCGTCATCTCGAACAGTGCCTCACCCTGTACTCCACCGGCGGCGACGGACTCTTCTGGCGCGACCACTGCGCTGCATTGGTCGCCGCTCTGCGCGAGATTCCCACCGGCACTGGTGGCGAACAGCGTTACAGACTGGTGAACTTTGATCTCGTGCCCCGCTAGCGCACAATCAGAGGAATGCGCCTCTGTTTCCTGCTCGCCCTGTGCCTCTTCCGAATCGCCCTTTTCGCTCAGGGTCAGCCCGTCATCGTCATCTCCGTCGATGGCCTCGACCATCGCTATCTCCGCGATGCCGATTCACTGGGCCTGAAGATTCCCACCCTGCGCAAGCTCATGCGCGAAGGCGAATTCACCGGTGGCCTCATCGGCGCCGTCCCCACCGTCACCTGGCCTTCCCACACCACCCTCATCACCGGCGTCCCACCTCGCGAACACGGCATCCTCGGCAACCGCCGCCCTCGTTCCGAAAGTGGCGACTACTACTGGATGGCGGACATGCTCAAGGTCAAAACCCTCTGGCACGCCACCCGCCAGGCTGGCAAGACTAGTGCCGCCATCACCTGGCCCGTTACCGTCAACGCCGACATCGACTACAACCTCCCCGAATACTTCCGCGGCCGCGACGGCGGCAGCATGGACTACATCTCCATCTATGAGAAAGCCACCCCCGGTCTCGTCGAAGCCATCGAGCAATTCGATCCCACCTTCCGCCAACCGTGGGTGGATGACCGCACCCGCAAAGTCGCCACCGTCTACCTGCTCAAGCACAAGCGCCCCGACCTGCTTCTACTGCACTTTGTAGACCTCGACGCCGTGGCCCACGAACACCGCCCCTTTGAAAAGGAAGCCAACGCCACCCTCGAGCAGACCGACGCCTACATCGCCGAAATCCTCGCCGCCGCCCCGCCCAACGCCGTCGTCGTGGTACTCGGCGATCATGGCTTCGAGCGTGTCGATCGCGATCTCAACCTCGCCGCCTTCGCCCCCGGCAAGCCTCTCCGCGTCTTCGGCGGCCTCCTCGTTACCGAAGACGCCGCCACAGCGGCATGGCTTCGTTCCTCTGACCGCCTCGGCCGCGAAGTACCCGCCGACGAACTACGCCGCTTCGCCCCCGAACTGAAAGCCCTCGCCGCCTTTGAGCCCAAGCGCCACGAAGGCTTTGCCAATAAACCCGGCGAGCCGCTCTATGTCGCTCCCTACGAGCCCGGCAATCACGGCTGGTGGCCGGGACTAGCCGACTACCGCGCCGGCTATCTCCTCTGGGGCCGCGGCATCTCGCCCCGCCAGACACCCGCTCTGCCCATGGAGGCCGTCGCCACGCGCCTCGCCGCGCTCTTGGGCGTCAAGCTCGAACGCTAAACTGTTAGGTGATGCGTACCCCCTTGATGGCCGCGAACTGGAAGATGTTCAAAACTCCGGCCGACACCAAAGCCTTCTTTGATGCCTTCCTGCCCCTCGTGAAGGACTCGCGCCACTGCGAAATCGCCGTCTGCGCCCCCTTCATTGACCTCCCCGCCGCCCTCGAAGCGACGGCTGGTTCTAATGTCGCCATCGGCGGGCAGAATCTTTATTGGGCCAACGAAGGCGCCTTCACGGGCGAAATCTCCGGCCCCATGCTGAAGGCCCTTGGTTGTGAGTGGGTCATTGTCGGCCACTCCGAACGCCGTCAGTACTTCGGTGAAACCGATGAAACCGTTCTCAAGCGCACCCAGGCCGCCATCGCCGCCGGCCTCAAGGTCATCGTCTGTGTCGGTGAAATGCTCGCCGAACGCGAAGCCGGTCAAACCAACGCCGTGCTCGAAAAGCAGTTCACCGCCGGCATCGCCCCGTTGTCCGCCGAGGAATTCTCGCAAATCGTCATCGCCTACGAACCCGTCTGGGCCATTGGCACCGGCAAAACCGCCACCTCGGAGATGGCCGCCGATGCTCATGCCGCCATTCGCGCCCTTGCGGCCACCAAGTTCGACTCCGCCAGCCTGCGCATCCTCTACGGCGGCTCCGTCAAGCCCGACAATGTGGCTTCCCTGATGGCTCAGGAAGAAATCGATGGAGCACTGGTCGGCGGCGCCAGCCTCGACCCCACCAGCTTCTCCCGCATCGTCAATTACTGAGTCTTTGCCGCCTTCATCTGGCCGCCGCCCTGCTTGAGCACCAGGCCCGTTACCTTCCCGTCTGTGCGCACGATTTCAATCGTCGCGGGAATCACTTTGGGGAAGAGTACGTCCTTCTTTTCGGCGAACACCGGCACAGGTGGCTGATTGGTCGCCTGCGTCACCAGTTGCTTGCCTTCCCTGCGGATGGTGAAAGCGAAGTTGGGGTTGAATTCGTAAACGCCCACATACTCATCGAGCGTTGCCTCATCGAGTTCCACCTCTGTCCGCAGTTTCGGCAACTCCGGGTTCCGCCCCGCCAGAATGGCCAGTAGCCCATCCCGCACCGGCCCCGTTTCACCATCCTCATAATTCGACAGCACGGCCACAAACACGTCATCCTCGGGGATCCGCATCAGTTGCGAGGCAAACCCGTCAATGCCGCCCGAATGACCCTGTATCGTCCTGCCGTTGCGCTTCTGTACAATCCAGCCGTTCGCGTAGTCGTTATGCGCCACCGCAAAGAGCTTGGCCTTGCCGGCCTCCGTCAGCAGCTTGTCTCCGTTCAGCGCCTCGTGAAAGCGGTAGAGATCCTCCACGGTCGAGATCACCGCCCCGGCCGCCCCCGGAATGCTCATATCAATGTGGTCGGCCACCGTCGGGTTGCCGGCATTGCTGCGGTAGCCCAGCGCCCGCTGCGCAATCACCGCCCGGCTGTTGTCCACTGCCGTCTGATGCATCCCCGCCGGCGCGAAAATGGCTTCCCGCAAGTACAGTTCATAAGGCTTGCCGGCGGCCTTTTCGATGATCTGCCCCAGCATCACGTAGCCCGTATTCGAATAGTCAAACTTTTCGCCCGGCGTAAACTTCAACGGCACCTCCCACACCGCCTTCGTTTGTTCCTCATACCGCGACGGCAAACGCTTGATCCGGTCATACTCCGCCTTTTCCGTAAAGCCCGGTATCCCGCTCGTGTGGTTCAGCAAATGCTGTATCGTCACTGGCCGCCAAGCCGCCGGGCACGCCGGCAAATACTGGCAGGCCGCATCGCTCGTCTTCAG
>VFQU01000861.1_pt1 | contig 21184 bp, 18 predicted proteins | sample 3512311 | NCBI WGS metagenome assembly VFQU01 (sample SAMN10412377, study PRJNA504923) | tailings metagenome | isolation source: Relicate 3 Philex TSF3 active mining site | place: Philippines: Tuba, Benguet | collected 2017-08-29
GTTTGCCGGCCCTTCGAGCGAAAAGTGGATGAAAGCTGCGGCAGCTTGCCCATTTGCTGGGCGCTGCCGCAGCACTGGTTCTTAAGCCTTCGCCTTGCTGGCGATATAGGCCCGCCAGCCGCCAAAGCCGGAAATGTCCTCCGCACCATCAAGCGCCACCGCTTCGCAGAGGAAGCCGGTGACCTGTCGTCCATCCACCAGCGTCAGCTTGCCAACGCCCAGCGGCGCGGGGATTTTGGAGACGAAGGTGCCGAAACCTGCGGCCGGCAAGGACCAGATTTCGACGATGATGCCCGCTCCCTCGCCCTCGGCAACACGCTGCAGACCGGGCTTGGGCGGCACGGTGCCCTTGAGCGCAAAGAAGCGGTAGGACGGCGCGGTGCGGGTTTCCTCCACCAGCGTGCCGCCGAGCGTGGTCAATTCATGATTGAGCGGCATGCCGGTGAGATGGGCGCCGACGACGGCGATTTTGATACGGTCTGTGGCCGATGGCGCGATATCGGGAATTGCTTTGGCACGGTCAAGCCCGCTGCCGGTCGCCACGGCCTGATGCATAGCATTGGCGAAAGGCGCCAGCGCGTCGTCGCAATCCTGCGGCGCCACCAGCATCACCCCGAAAGGCAGGCCCGCCGCGGTGAACCCGGCCGGCACCGCGATGGCGCTGCAATCGAGCAGATTGGCGAAATTGGTGAAGAGCCCGAAGCGTGAATTGAGCGCGATCGGATCGGCCTTCATGGCCTCGACAGTCTGGATATCGGGCGATGAGGGCAGGAGCAACACATCAACCTTGGCCCATTCGGCAAGCGTCAGCTGCTTGAGGCGCCCCAACTCGTAGCGCCCCTCGAAGGCATCGACCGCACTGAACTTCTCCGCGCCGCCGACAATGGTGCGGACTGTTGCATCCATGGCGTCGGCATTGGTGGCAAAGAAATCTTTGATCGCCGCGAGGCGTTCGGCCACCCATGGCCCTTGATAAAGGAGCGCCGCAGCCTGACGGAACGGCGCATAGTCGAACGGCACGAGCTCAGCCCCAAGCGCCTCTGCGCGGGCCACGGCTTCTTCGTAAAGAGCGGCATAGGCCGAATTTCCGTAAAATTCCTTGTCCTTTTCCATCAGCACACCGACGCGCGGCCGCGCTGGAAGAGGAGTCCTGCCGGCCTTGCGGGAGAAGGGATCGCCGGCGTCGAACCCATCCATCACGGCGCGGGCCGCAATGCCATCGGCTACATTGGCGGCAAAGACGGTGACCACATCGATGCTGCGGCAGGCCGGCACGACGCCGGTATTGGGCACGCGACCGGGACTGGGCTTGATGCCCACAATATTGTTGAAGGCCGCCGGGACGCGACCGGAGCCGGCCGTGTCTGTGCCCAGCGCAAAGGCGGCAAGGCCCGCGGCCACGGCCACAGCGGAACCCGAACTCGACCCGCCCGACACATAATCGGAGTTGAACACCGAGCGCGGCGCGCCATAGGGAGAGCGCGTGCCGTTGAGGCCGGTAGCAAACTGATCGAGATTGGTCTTGCCGATGAGAATGGCACCGGCAGCCCTGAGCCGCGCGACGACAACAGCGTCCGCATCAGCATCATATTCAAATGCCGGGCACGCCGCCGTGGTGGGAAAACCGCTAGCGTCGATATTGTCCTTGGCAGCGAAAGGAATGCCCCAGAGCGGCAGCGAATTGGCCTTGGGGGCGCGGGCCATGAGCGCGTTGGCGGCGGCGCGCAACTGTTCGGCCGTCGCGCGGGCGATGAACACAGCCGGATCGGTGGATGCGTCGAGCCGGGCGATCAGAGCCTCGACCATATCGAGCGGAGTTGCCCCGCCCTCGTAGAGCGCGCGCAGGCTGGCAAAATCGAGAATAAGCGGAAGGTGCATGGTCTGGCTCACGCGGTCCTCGTTCCATAAATCTGTACGCCGACCGGGGTCGGATTGAAGCCATTGCAGGGATTGTTGATCTGGGGGCAATTGGAGATGACGCAGAGCACGTCCATTTCGGCGACCATTTCGACATAGGAGCCGGGCGCGGAAATGCCGTCATCGATGACGAGATCGCCGCTGGGTGCGATGGGGACGTTCATGAAGAAATTGATGTTGGGCACGATGTCGCGCTTGCTCATGCCGTGGCGGGAAACTTCGGCAACGAAGTTCTCGCGACAGGCATGTTCGAATTTGGTGTGATGGCCGAAGCGGACCGTGTTGCTCTCGCACGAGCAGGCGCCGGCGGAGGTGTCGTGGCGGCCGCAACTGTCGTCGGTGACGGTCAGCATGACATTGCCTTCGTTGGAGACGAGCCGGCTGCCGGTGGTGATATAGGCCGCGCCCTGCGCCTGCAGCGTATCCTGCGCGCTATAGCGTTCGGCAAAATCGTCGGCCTTGTAGAAAAGCGTATCGACGGCCTGCTGGCCGCAGGTGTCGACAATACGAAAGACCTGCCCCTTGCGGATGATGCCCGACCAGGGCTGGCGCGCCGGGATTTCGTGTTCATAGACCAATGTGGTCATGGCTCGGCTCCTCACATGGTCCGGTAGGTGTCGGTATTTTCAAAGCCACGCACGGCTTCGCTGGTGGCATTGCGGCAAAAATCCCCTTCGTCCAGAGGAAGGGCCGCCAGCACCGAAATATCGACCGGCCCGGCAGTATAGGTCGGCGCCGGATCGAGCGGATGTGGGCAGTTCGAGATGGCGACCAGAAGGTCCATTTCGGCGCGCAGCTCGACAAAATCACCGGGCTTACGCACCCCGTCCCGCCAGTTCAGCGCGCCATCATCGGCTACAATCACCGGCGCAAAGAAGCTGATGAAGGGCGGGATGTCGCGCGGATCGAGACCGAACTTGCCGGCGGCGAGAACGAAATTGGTGCGCGTATTGCGCAGGGTGAGGTCGCGGCCGTATTTGCGGGCGACGCCTGCCGCATTGAGCCCGCCGGCCAGCACATCATGGGCGCCGCTGCTATCCTCGACGATGGAGAACAACACCCGGCCCATATCGGAAAACAGCAGCCGGCCCTTGCCCAGTGCGGCGGTCCACTGGATCTTGATACTGTCGGCGTGATTGAGGCGCTCGGAGGTATCGGCGGCATTCCAGGCCAGCAGCGCCACCGCGCTTTTTCCCTCCGGGCTGGCAATGCGGATGCGCTCGCCGGCCTTGACCCGATAATTGGCGTACCAGCCGCCCGGTACGGTTTCGCCGAAAATGACCGCCCCCTGTTCGATTGGCGCATCGGCAAGACCGGTTGGCGCGGGCATGGCCATGGGGGCCTGACCGGTGCCTGCGGCCTTGAGCGCATCATAACGGGCGCGGTTGGCCGCGATCTGGGCTTCTATGTCGCTTTCGGAAGCTGTCATGGCTTTTGCTCTTTTGTGATGCGCCTATAGCGCGATGCGGGGATCGGCCAGCGACTGGGCGATTTCGACCAGCATGGTGACCAGGATGTAGAAGGCACCGAAGACCAGCGCGACGCCGAGTATTGCGGGGAGGTCGGAGGTGGCGAAGGACTGGACGGTGTAGAGCCCGAGGCCGGGCCAGGCGAAGATGCGCTCGACAATCAGCAGATTGCCAAAGAGCAGCCCGACCTGAAGCCCCAGCATGGCCAGAGGCGCGGAGGCCGCATTGCGCAGGCCATGCCGCACGAAAATGCGGCCGGCACTGAGCCCCTTGCCGCGCGCGGTGCGGATATAGGGCTGGCGCATGACGTCGATCAGCGCGGAACTCAATGAACGCCCCACGGAAATGGCAATGGGCACGGAGAGGGCGAGTGCGGGCAGGAACAGATGGCGCAGCGCCCCGAGGGACACTTCCGGCCGACCGAGCAAAATCCCGTCCAGCACGAAAAAGCCGGTGGGGCCGCTGAAGCGGCGAATATCGATGCGCCCGCCGCCGGGGAACCAGCCGAGCTTGAACCAGAGGAAATAGGCAAGGAGCAGAGCCGTGAGGAAAATCGGCACCGAGCCGAGCGCCAGCATGCCCACCCTGATGCCGCCCGAGCGCGCCATGGTGGCTTGCGCGAAGGCGAGAAGGAAGGCGAGCGTCGTGCCCAGCACCATGGCGGCAAGGATCAGCTCCAGCGTTGCCGGGCCATAGCGCGCAATGTCTTCGGCAATGGGCTGGCGGGTGCGGATCGAGGTGCCGAGATCGCCGTGGCTCAGGCGGGTGACGAACTGGCCATATTGGGCGAGGAGCGGTTGGTTGAGCCCCATGTCCTCGCGCATGCGATCGACGGTTTCCTGCGGGGCGGAGGGGCCGGCCAGCGAGCGGGCCGGATCGGCGGGAATGATGCTCTGAAGACAGAAGACGATGAAGCTCATGACCATGAGGACGAGAGCAATACCGACCAGCCGTTTTGCGAGATAGTAGAGCATGGGTCAGGCTCCCCGCATGGCCGAGCGCACGCCATCGCCGGCAAGATTCGCGCAGACGGACATGACGAAAATCACTACGGCTGGCAGGATGGGCAACCACCAATAGGCGGTGAGGCTGTCGATGGAGCGGGCGGTCATCGCCCCCAGTTCCGGAGCGGGTGCCGGCAGGCCGAGGCCGAGAAAGGACATGAGCGAGAGGGTGAGGATGATGTTGGCGACATCGAGCGTGGCCGCCACCAGCAGTGCCGGCACGGTACCCGGCAGGAGATAGCGCAGCATCAGCCGTGTCTTGCTCACCCCCGCGATACGGGCCGCTTCGACATGGGGGCGACTGCGCAGACGCCGCACCTCGTCGCGGGTCATGCGCGCATACCAGGGCCACCAGAAAATGGTGATGGCGATCATGGTGTTGAGAAGGCCCGGCCCCAGCGCCGCCACCACCGAAATGGCGATGAGGGTGGAGGGCAGAACGAGGAACAGCTCGACGGTGCGCTGGAGCAGCGCGTCGACCCAGCCGCCCATCATACCGGCAAAGACCCCGACAATGCTGCCGATGACCAGCGCGATGCCGATGACGGCAAGACCCGGCAGCCAGGTGTAGCGGACGCCGAGGAGAACACGCGAAAACAGATCGCGCCCGATTTCGTCGGTGCCGAAGAGATGAGGCAGACCCGGCGGCAGATAGGCTTCGGCCACACGCAGCATGGGGTCATAAGGCGCGAATATCGGCCCAAAGATCGCAAGAATGGTGATGGCGATGACGCCGGCAAGGCCGATGCGTTCGAGCCAGCCGACGCGGCGCAGCCAGGCAAAGGGCGATTTCGCGGGCGCGTAGAGGGCGCTATCCGTTGCGGGAATAGTCATGCGCACGCCTCTTCGACGGAGAGGCGGGGCACGGCGCTGACCAGAGTGCGCGTATAGGGCGCCTGTGGATCGGAAATGATCTGATCGGGTTCGCCGATTTCCACCAGCCTGCCCTTTTCCAGCACCGCGATGCGGTCGGCAATGAGGCGCGCCGCGGCCAGATCATGGGTGACGAACAGCATACCCATGCCCATTTGACGCCGGAGCGTCCCGAGAAGATTGAGGGTCTGTGCGGCCAGTGATACGTCCATGGCGCTGATCGGTTCGTCGCAAAGCAATAGTTTGGGCGGCACGACAATGGCGCGGGCGACGGTGACGCGCTGGCATTGTCCGCCCGACAATTCGGCGGGCAGCGCACTCGCCAGTACCGGATCGATGCCCACGCGTTCGAGCGCCTCAGCGATGCGGCGATCCTGTTCTGGTTTCGCGAGATCGAGCGAACGCAGTCGGTCGCGGATCTGTTCACCAATGGTCAGCCACGGAGTCAATGCGGCAACCGCATCCTGAAACACCACTTGCGGCGGGACACCTCCGAACCATGAGACGTCGCCTTCATCGGCCTCGACCAGCCCGGCCGCAATGCGCAACAGCGTCGACTTGCCCGAGCCGCTTTCGCCCACAAGAGCGACACATTCGCCAAGTCCGATCCGCAGATCCACGCCTGACAGCACTTCGGTTCGCGCTTTGGGCCCGAACAGCCCTTTGCGGGCTCCCGAAAAGCTCTTGTGGATGCGATAGAGTTCGAGCGCATCGGCATCGCCGCCAACCGTTTCCGGCCATGCCGGCGCGGCGCGCGAGCGGGACAGCAATTCGGGCACGCGTTCGGCATTGAAACAAGCCAGCCACCGACCATCGTCCCGCAGAGCGAGATCGGGACGCTTCTGGCTGCATTCGGCGCTGACAATCGGGCAGCGGGCTACATAATTGCAGTGCGGATTGGTGCGCCGGACGCGGGGGCGGTCGGTGGACAAGGTGGCCAGTTGGCGAGCCCTGTCGGAGCTGAGATCGAAACGGGCCGAGAGCAGTCCGCCAGTATAGGGATGGGCCGGGGCGGCGACCACCTCTCGCGTCTTGCCCAGTTCGACGACGCGGCCGCCGAACAGCACCATGACCCGGTCGGACAATTCCGCCGCCACCGCCAGATCGTGGGTGATGAAGAGGATGGCGGCCCCCTGTTCGCGCGCGAGATCAGTGAGGAGCGCCAGAATTTGAGCCTGCACGGTCACGTCGAGCGCCGTGGTGGGCTCGTCGGCCACCAATACCCGTGGCCGCGCGGCCATGCTCATGGCGATCAACACACGCTGGCGTTGCCCGCCCGAGAGGCGATGGGGCATGTCGCCGGCGATGCGCTGGGGATCGGGCAGGCCGACGCGGCCCAGCCAGTTGAGAACCTGCGCCGGATCGAGCCCGGTTTCTGCCATCTGACGACCGATGGTCATGGTGGGATTTAGCGCGCCCATAGGGTCCTGCGGCACCGAGCGGATCAGGCTGCGACGCGCCTGCCTGAGCACGCCGGGGTGAGCGCCGACGATCTCCTCGCCGGCAAGCACGATGCTGCCCGAAATCTCGGGCTGGCTTTCGGCAGGCAGCAGACCCTGCAAAGCAAGGCCGATGGTGGATTTGCCCGAGCCGCTTTCGCCCACAAGCGCCACGACCTCGCCGGGTGAGAGGTCGAGATCAATGCCATCGAGGACGGTATTGGCGCGCCCGTCCCGGCTGAGGCGCACCTGAAGACCACGAATGGAGAGGACCGGTTTATGCATAGAAATCCGGCGCCCGCTTAATCTGCTGCACCAGCACCGGATCGTGCGTCAGGAACATCTGCGCGCCGGTCGCGGCCTGCAACGCATTGATGCGCCGGATCGAGGCCAGCGCGTCGTCGTCATTGCTGGCCGAGCCGGGCAGGATTTCTCCGGTGAAATTCTCCATCCAGTCGCCCACATCAGCAGTAAGGATCACCTTGCCGGTCTCGGGCAAATCGATGACCAGCGACTGGTGACCGGGCGTGTGGCCGGGCGTAAAGATCGCCTCTATGCCCGGCATGATCGGCGTATCGCCCTCGATCACCTGCCAATTTATCCCCTCGAGATCATAATCCTCGGCGAAATAGGCGATCTTGGGTTCGTCGGAAAACGCATAGTCGAACTCGCGCTTCTGGATGATCACGCGGGCCTGCGGCATGCGCTTGATATGGCCGCTATGGTCGGCATGAAGATGCGACAGGACGAGGATGGAAATATCCTCAAAGCCAATGCCGATCTGCTTGAGCTGGGCGTCCATCTCATGGGCCGGCTGAACGACCGGCGGCGGAAACCAGCCGCCGCGCGAGAAATATTTCGTGACCTGCGCAGTGTCGGTCAAGTGGAAACTGTCGAGACCAGCATCGAGCATCACCCAGCCTTCGGTAGTATCGAGCAGATAGGCCGAGATGGGCACAGAAACGATGAAGCGCGGATCGGCGCCGCGCAGCGACACCGTCATGGGCAGGATTTCATAGCCGCAAAGCAGCACGAACAAACGCCTGACCGCCGTCATGCCTTCGCTCCGCTATCATCAGGCAAAGCAAACGAAATTGACCCTGTCGGCGTCATGCCATTCCCTCTTCAATTGAGGGATCAACGAGACTCTTGCGCTCGCCAATCCCTTGGCCAACGAGGTCTCCCGGGCTTTTGTCCCGCCGTGCATCTGGCGGGATGTCTCCCCGACCAGTGGCAGCTCTCGGACCTGACACGCCAAAGCGCCGGAACCCTAGCCACCAAACTCTGAAGCATCAGATGCAAATGCCATGCCAGCAGCTAAACCCCAATCGCGAAGGGCTTCCCCGGCCGGCGACCGCGCGGGTTTGAGCAAATAACAAGCACCTGCACTTTCTTTGGGCGGGTTCCGTTAGGAGGTCAATGTCCTTCGTGATCTGCCCCAAATTCCACCCTGCGCGTGCGAGGGAGTGAATTCGGCACCACTGAAGCTTTTATGCGCAGTCCGGTCTGTCGGTTGAAACAGTGGATGTCCTTTTGCGGCAGGGTAAGCGACACGGTGGAGCCCTCGATCCGGTCACCGCCTGCCGGCAGAACCACTGCGACTTCGTAACCGGAGAGATTGCAATAGGCGACCCGCGAGCCGCCCAGCTCTTCGACCAGATCAACCGTTGCAGGAAGGCCGGAGCCTGACTGGGTGGACAGGACGAGCTTTTCGGGCCGGATACCAACCGTCAGCAACGTGCCCTTTTCGGCATCAAGCTGCGCCACGGCGAGCCCACCGGCAAGCCCGTCCAGCCGAACGATGCCATCGGCGTCAGCCACGGCCGGCAGCAAATTCATGGCCGGAGAGCCCATAAAGCCGGCGACGAAGACCGAGGCAGGGTTGCGATAGATTTCGGCGGGTGAGCCGATCTGCTCGACCTTGCCACCGTTCATTACGATCAGGGTATCTGCCAGGGTCATAGCTTCGACCTGATCATGGGTGACCAGGATTGATGTCGCCTTGAGGCGCTTGTGCAGCTTCTTGATCTCGATACGCATCTGCACCCGCAAGAGCGCGTCGAGATTGGACAAGGGTTCGTCGAAAAGGAAGACATCGGGCTCGCGCACGATGGCCCGGCCCATGGCGACACGCTGGCGCTGACCGCCGGATAGCTGGGCAGGGCGGCGGTCGAGATAATCGGTGAGATTGAGGATCTTTGCCGCCTGCTCGACGCGGGTATTGCGCTCGGCAGCAGGCAGGCCGGCCAAGCGCAGCGGATAGGCGATATTCTGGCGTACGGTCATATGCGGATAGAGCGCATAATTCTGGAACACCATGGCGCAGCCGCGATCGGCTGGCTCGATATCGTTCATGACGACATCACCGATGGAAATGATGCCTTCGGTAATGTCCTCGAGCCCGGCAATCATACGCAAAAGCGTGGACTTGCCGCATCCGGATGGCCCTACGATAACGACGAAATGACCGTCTGGAATTGTGATGTCGACGCCATGCAAAACTGGCTTGCCGTCATAGGACTTTTTCACGTGAGCAATGCTGAGGTTGGCCATCAAGCTTCTCCGACAAGGCGGTTGTGGAGGCGGGAAATCGTTTCGGTATGTACGCCGATAGCTGCCAGATAAGCCGGAACCGAACCGAATTGGGCTTCGATGAAGGCAAGAGTGGCAACCATGGTGGATGGCTCTGAAGCGAGAAGGCGCTGAAAGCTTTCGGGATCCGCACCACGGGCGACCGCGCCGGCGGTGATGTCGGCCACGATGGGTGCAATTAACGCGGCGGTCTGAGCATAGTCATCGACAATATCATCGGCCTTGACGCCAACCAGACCGAGCAGCAGGGCCGCTATAATGCCGGTGCGATCTTTACCTGCCGTGCAATGGAACAGCACCGCGCCCTTCGGCGCGTCGGCGATGAGGCCCAGCACTTCAGCGATGGCACCTTGCCGCTCTTGAAGCGTGAGCAGATATAGTTCGAGCAGAAGGTCGCTATTGCTCATCAGGCTAGGTGCAAGGCCATCGAGCAGCGAGACATTATGATAGGCAACGCTGTCATGGTCCGCAAAGGGATTGGGCTGGTGTGCCAATTCATCGCCATGGCGCAGATCGATAACGGTGGCGAGGCCGGTCTCGATCAGCGTTGCGACACCGGTTTGGTCAAGACGATGCAGGGCATCGGCGCGCAGGATGCGACGCCAGCGGGTGGGACCAATGGCTGTGTCATAGCCGCCGAGGTCTCTGATATTGTAGGTGCCGGCAATCGGCAGGTGGCGGGTGGGGGTGGATTGCATCAGCGGATACCGGATTTCATGAAGGACTGGACGACCTGGCGCTGCAGGACGAGATAAATCAGCAGGACCGGAAGGCTGGCCAGCGTGGAGGCAGCCATGAGCGGGCCCCACTGATTGCCTTCCGATGTCATGAACATCTGGATGCCGATCTGGATGACGCTGTTTTCGGCGGTGCGGCTCAGGAGCAGCGGCCAGAAATATTCGTTCCAGGTCGAAATGAAGATGAGAATAGCGAGAGAGGCGATGGTGCCGCGCAGGTTTGGCACCAGCACTTCCCACAAAATCCGCCAATTGCCGGCGCCATCCATGCGGGCCGCCTCGACCACTTCCCTGGGGAAGCCGCGCATGGATTGCGCAAGCAGCAGGATTGCAAGGGCCGCAGCAAGGTTCGGCAGGATCAGCGCGACAATGCTATCGAGTAGGCCCATCTGGGCGATCAGCAGGTAATTGGGGATCATCACCACCTGGAAGGGCACGAGCCAGGTCAGCGCCACGCCGGTATAGGCCAGCTTGTCGAAGGGGAATTTCCAGCGGGCAAAGGCGAAGGCCGCGAGAATCCCTGTCAAAAGCTGGAACACGGTCGACAGTGCCGAAAAGACCAGCGTGTTGATCAGCATACGGGCGATAGGAATGGCATTGATCGCGTAGGTGTAGTTTTCCAGCGACGGAGCCGTGGGAATGAGGCTTGTTTCGAACATGTCATTGGCCGGGCGGAAGGAGCTGGCAAGCATCCAGTAGACCGGGAAAAGACAGAAGATCGACAGCAGCACCATGATCATCTGTCCGGCCGCCGAGTGAAGGCCCGAACGTTCCGATATGCGGCGCAACCTGACGGGCTGAGCGAGAGCCTGGCGGGCAAGAGCTTCAATTGTCATGGAATGAATACCGGTCGATCAGGCGGAAGAGCACGAAGGCGACAACGCCAAAGCCAAAGAAAAGGATTACGGCCGCGGCAGAGCCCCAGCCCACCGACATGGTGGAGAAGCCGAAATCCCAGAGCAGGTAATAGATATTGGTGGTGGAACCGAAAGGACCGCCGCCGGTGAGCACGTTGATATAGGTGAAGCTCCACTGGGCGCCGAGCAGGATCGTCATGACGACGAGGAAGAGGATGGTTGAGCTCAGCAGTGGGAGGCGCAGGTCGCGGATCACCGCCCATTTGTCGGCGCCATCCATTCGGGCCGCCTCGACCAGTGATGGATTGATATTGGCATTGGCCGCCGACAGGATCAGCGTCGAAAAACCCATCAACTTCCAGCCGGTGATGATGATGACGGTCCAGATCGCGACATTGGGATCGGAAAGAAACTTGACGGGGTTAAGCCCCATGTCCTTGAGGCCCCGATTGACGAGGCCATAGCTGGGATCGAGCAACCAGCGCCACACGGCGGCGCCCACCACCGGCGCGATGATCATCGGCACGAAGATGATGGCGCGATAGATATTGCGGGAACGCTCGGGCAGGTCATGGGTATAGATGGCAATAGCCAAGGGGATGAGCACGGCGAGAGGCAGGAGCCCAAGGACATAGACGCCGGTATTGCGCAGGGCCTGCCAGAATTTTGGCAGGGCGAAGATGCGCTGGTAATTATCCCAACCCACGAAGATCTGAGGAGAATTGGGCAGCATGTTCCACTGGAAGAAGCTAAGGCGCAAAGCCTCGACCAGCGGCCAGTAGATCCACACCACGAGGGTAATTAGTGCCGGCGAAAGATAAAGCCAGGGCGTCCAGCGCGACTGCGCCATGCGCCGCAGGCGAGGTGGAGCGGAGGAGGCTAGAGCCATGTCGCTTTCCTTTCGTGTGCTCGGATTTGGCCCGTCGATGTCAAACCGTCCCGAAAAAACAGGGAACAGGCTTTTCGGGACGCCTTGGCCGACGGGCCACGGGGCTTAGGGCATCAGGGCCTGGGCATTGGTCTGGGCGTCAGCCAAAGTTGCCGCGACGTCGGCGCCGCCGAAGACAGACATTTCGACCGCGTCCATCATGGTCTTGACGATCTGACGATAGTTCGGGCCTGGCATCGGGTCCCAGGGTTCAAGCCGGTCGAGTTGTGCCAGATTAGGTCCGACCAGCGGATGTTCGGCAATCCAGCCGGCCAGATAGTTCGGGTCGGTGACGATAGCGGGGCGCAGTGGCAGATAGCCGATTTCCGAGGTGATGACGGTATAGCCATGCTCTGAGGTCAGGAACTTCATCAGCTCCCATGCAGCGCGCTGCTTGAGCGGGTCGATGGTGTGGATGGTGAGGGCCGAGCCGGAATTGTTCGGGCGGGTCGGCTTGTCGCCAAAGCGCGGCATGGCGGCTGAACGCAGCTCGAAATTGCCCTCGGCGCCTTTGACGAGGCCTGCTTGGAGCGCGCTGGTCTGCAGATACATCGCCAAGGTGCCTGAAGACATGGCGTCGACCGCGCCCAGGCCTTCATAGGTTTCATAGACACCGGCATCGTTGAGATCGCGCAACATCTGCACGGCCTCGACGGCTTCCGGCTCGGCGAATTTCAGCGTGGTGCGGTCACGCGAAATCACTTCGCCATTGTTGGAGCGAACGACGCCCTGGAACAGCCAGTCAGCGGCGCCCGGCCCGGTGATGCCGGCCGAGAATCCTTCGGCATCGGTCTTTTCTTCGATTGTAAGTGCCGCTGCCTTGAGATCAGCCCAGGTGGCGGGCGGCACATCGGGGTCAAGACCGGCGGCACGGAAGAGGTCGGCATTGTAGAACAAGACCGGCGTGGAGAACGTATAGGCCAGACCATAAGTCTTGCCGTTCAGCACACCTAGCTTAGTGCCATTGGGGTGCATGCCCTCAAGATGGGCCGCGATTTCTTCCGCCGGCGCAATGTCTTCGAGCGCCTGAGCGCCGAAATTGTGTACGGAGAAATCGAGATCGGAGAACACGGTCTGAATCACGTCAACCGGCTGGCCGGCAGCCAGATCGGCTTGGATACGGCTACTGTCAGCAGCGCCGTAGGGCACGCCGGTCACAGTCACATTGGGATTGGCCTGCATGAACTCGTTGATCAGCTTCTGCGTGGCCTCGGCGCCCAGACCTGCGGTGGCGAGGTTGTAGTTGTAGAAGGTGATGGTGACAGGTCGGTCGATGCTGGGGGCCATGGTCTGGGCCAGAACCGGGACAGCAGTCGCGAGCGCCAGCAGGCTGGCGAGAAGCGTTTTGCGGAACATTTTGAGGTCCTTATTCGGCGGCAACGGAGTTGCCGGCTTCATATTTCCTGATGGTCTCAGCCATGTCGGCGAACCGGAAGCCGGTCAGCTCCCGCCGCGTGGCCGGCTGTGGCGCGAAGGTGATGGCGAGGCCGGAGGGGCGCAGCGTGCCAATGGCGAAGGCGGCGCCGTCGAGCATGCGGAGGCCCTCATGCAGCCAAAGAACGTCTGTGGCGGCGTGCTGACCGATGCCGACAACAGTTGGGATGCCATACCAGTTGGCCACGCGATCATAGTGGATATGGCCCGAGAGAATGCCGATCACATTCTTGTCGGTAACGGCATGACGCAGGGTTTCGGTGTCACCATAGGACAGCGATTCCCATTCCATATCGGGATTGTGCGTATCGAGCGCCGGGGCATGGTGCATGACAAGGAGCTTGGGCAGATCGGCATGATTTTCGAGTTCGGCCTTGAGCCAATCGAGCTGGCCCGGCTCGAAGCCGCCACCGACCTTGTTGGGCAGGCTGGAGTCGATGACAATGATATGGATGCCGGCAATAACCTCAGCATGATCATAGGGCGCCTCGACATTGTTGGTGCGTCCGAGCATGACCGGGTAAAAACCGTCACGGCGATCATGATTGCCCAGCGCGAAAAGCACGGGCATGCCGAGTCCGGCCTCGGCGATCAGCGCCTTGAGGTTTTCATAGGAGCCTTCATCACCCCGATTGGTCAGGTCGCCGCTGGCGACGATGAATTTTGGCTGCGGCACCAGCGTCTTGATGTCGGCTAGGATACGGCGCAGCGTAAGCGTCGTGTCGGAAAACAGATGGTCATCCGGCACGGCGGGATTACCGACATGCAGATCTGTCAGGTGTACAAAGGTAGTGACTTCGGACACGAGCATTCTCCTTGCTCTGGCGGTCGGCAGGTGCAACCGAAATCCGCGATAACTCTTTGTTTGGACAAGGCTTTATGAAGAACCACTTGTGCCTAAACGCAAACAGAGATAGCGTGCCTCCATGACAAGTGAATGAAGGTTCATTCAGATCATGGATGCTGGTCCTGACAAGCGTGAACGCATCCTGGCCGCGGCAGCGCACCTCATTGTGCGCAATGGGCTGCAATGCTCGATGGCGGCCATTGCAGAGGAGGCCGGTGTCGCTACGGGCTCGCTCTACAATTATTTCAAATCAAAGGAAGAACTGGTTCTGGGCGTCTATATGTCGGTCAGCCTCGAAATGGCCGAGCACCTGCTGGTGGAAGCAGACATGACGCTGCCGCCTGACAAGCGTGTCGGGCTTTACATCGAACGCTATGTTGACTTCATCTGGGAAGATCCGCAAAGGGCGCGGCTCTTCGACTATCTCGACAACAATCCACTGATCACCCTGGAGGATGCCACTACCGTCTTCGGACCATTCGTAGCCCAGGGCATAACCATGATTGAGGCCGCCCAATCAGCTGGCGTGGTGCGGGCGGGAAAACCAACGATGATCGCGAGCTTTTTGCGCGGCGCCATCCGCAACACCCTTAAGCGTCGCCGGCTGACCGAAACGCAATTGGCGCCGAATGATCGTGCACTCGTCATAGAAATGTGCCGGTCGGCGATCGCGGTTTCTGCCTGACAGGGTAAGCATCACCCTCCCCTTCCCAGCGCGTCGATCTGAAGGGCATTGTCTATCGCGCAAAACCGTGCATTTTCCGCCATCGGCAGATGTCGAATTTCGCCAAGGCGCCTCGACTTGCAAAATTGATCTAGCTCCATCTCCGCCCCTATAGACGCTGCGCTTGGTTCGGTTTCATGGCACGCATTCATCGTGGCTACCCTATGCACGCAAGTTGTGCTGGTTATTTCGATGCCGCAGACAAGACAGGGCTTGGCAGGTTGCTGGTTCTTGCCCTGTTGGCGCTGCTGGTTCTTGCGGCCTTCGTCGCTGCCGTCTGCTTCGGATCGACCGCAATTCCCCTATCCTCGGTGATTGGCGCGCTGGCCGGCCAGCCGGCTAATGGCAATCCTGATTTCGACGTGATCGCCTCGATCCGCCTGCCGCGGGCCATCACAGCCTGTCTGGCTGGGGCGGCTTTGGGTGTGGCGGGGCTGCAGATGCAGACGCTTTTGCGCAATCCTTTGACCGATCCTTTTGTTCTGGGCATCACGTCGGGGGCCAGCCTCGGCGTGGCCTTGGTCGTGCTGGCATCGGGCAGTGCCATTGGGGTGTTTCTCTCCGGCGGGCTGGGTCTGGGCGGCGGTTTTGCCATCATCGTCGCCGCCACGCTGGGAGGTTTTGTGGTCCTGCTGCCGGTTCTTGCCGTGGCGTCGCGCCTGCAGAATGCCTCCACCGTGCTGATCTTTGGCCTTATGGCCGGCTATGCTGTGTCCGCCCTCGTGACCCTATTGGTCGCCGGCGCCGCGCCGGATCAGCTGCAACGCTGGATCGCCTGGGGTTTTGGGTCGTTTGGCGCGGTTACATGGGTGCAGTTGCAGCTCTTCGCGCCGGTTGTGGGCCTCGGCCTGCTCGTCGCCTGCCTCACAATCAAACAGCTGAATGCCCTGCTCCTGGGCGAGGCCTATGCGCGCTCCATGGGGCTCAATACTCGCTCCATGAGGCTGTTCACCATGGCCGGGGCCTCGCTGCTGGCTGGTGCGGTCACCGCCTTTTGCGGCCCCATCGGGTTTCTCGGCGTGGCTGTGCCCCACATTGCCCGTTCCATTCTCAAAACCTCGGATCACCGCGTTCTTGTCCCCGCGGCCGTCCTTTTGGGCGCGCTGGTGGCGCTTCTGGCACAACTGGTATCCATCATGCCCAGCCGCTTCGGCATTCTGCCGCTCAATGCCGTGACCGCGCTGATTGGCGCCCCCATTGTCGCCTTCGTCATCCTGCGCTCCCGGCGGGGTATTTTCGTCGGATGACCCCCGCGCTCCAAACACAAGACCTGACCGTTGGTTATCGCAGACAGACCCCGCTCCTGGCGCGCCTCAATCTTGCGGTCGAGCCCGGCAGCGTGGTTTGCCTTCTAGGCGTCAACGGCATCGGCAAATCCACCCTGATGCGCACGCTTGCCGGAATGCAGCCGTCTCTTGGCGGATCGGTGTCGATCAATGGCGTCGACATTGCCCGAATGAGCCACCACGAACTGGCCCGCAATGTCGCGGTTCTGCTGACAGAGCGGATCGGCATCGGCGCTCTGCCCGCCTATCAGGTGGTCGAACTGGGGCGGTATCCGCATCTCAATTGGGCGGGGACACTCTCCAGCGCGGACCACAAAGTGGTCGAAGACGCCATCGCGGCGGTCGGAGCGCAGCATCTTGCGCGGCGCGATTTCAACGAATTGTCCGATGGCGAAAGACAGCGCATCATGATCGCCCGGGCGCTGGTGCAGCAGCCTTCCGTACTATTGCTCGATGAGCCAGCCGCCTTCCTCGACATCTCGGCTCGAGTGGAAATGATGGTCATGCTGCGCCGGCTGGCGCGCGAGGAGGGAGTGGCCATCGTCCTCTCCAGTCATGACCTTGAACTCTCCCTGCGCATCGCGGACACGATCTGGCTGATCGGCGGCGACGGATGCTTGCATCTCGGTGCGCCCGAGGACCTGCTCGTCGATGGCAGCATTGCAGCGGCATTTTCCAGCGCCAATATTGCCTTTGATGCCAGTGCGCGCGGCTTCAGGATTGTGGCCCGGCCTCGGGCAAGGGCGGCGGTCAGCGGAACCGGCAAGGCCGCGGATCTGGCCCGTGCCGTGCTCGAACGCGAGGGCTATGAGGTCACCGACATGTCCGATGGGACAATGCTCGCCGTAGCGGTAAATGCTGCCGGCTGGGAGGTGCAACAGGGCGAGCGTCGCGTCAGTGGAAAGACCTTTGCGGACCTGGCCCGTTTTGTGCGACAGCAGCGCGACCATTGCCAGCCCGAGCCGCCGGAGCCTTGACCGTGACCAGCCTTCGCATTCCTCTCGCCCTTGCCCTGCTCTTTGCCTGCGCTGCCCCCGCCTGGGCCAAAGCGCCTATGCTCGACGCGGCGGGCTGCGCCACCACATTTGATCCTGCGGCGGACTATTTCGAGGCAAAATCCAGCGTCGAGTATTCGGAGAATTTTTCGGTCGCCTATTTCGGCCACTATAAGCTGGTTTCAGTCGCCCAGCCCTATCCTGGCGGGCTGCAAGAAACCTATGTGCTGGTGCAATGCGGCACGCCCAATCCCGAGCTTGGCCCGGAACTGGCCGATGCGCTGCGCATCGCCGTACCGGTCCAGTCGCTGTTTTCCGGCAGCACGGCGCAAAGCCCGGCCCTTGTTTCCATCGACCGGGTGGATGCGGTCACCGGCGTCGCCAATGCCGACTATATCGCGACCCCTGAAATGATCGCGCATTTGGAGGCGGAAGGCGTGGTGCAGTACCAGACTTCCGGGGTGATCGATGTGGAAGCGGTCGTGGCGGCCCGGCCCGGTGTGCTGATGGCGGGGGGGAGCGGCGAAGCTGAGCTTGGCCGGATCGCCGCTGCGGGCGTTCCCGTGGTCAATTTTTCCGAGTGGCTGGATACGTCGCCTCTGGGTCGCGCCGAATGGGTCAAGTTTATGGGCGCCTTTTTCAACGCCGAAGACAAGGCCAATGCCGCTTTTGCCGAAGTGGTCGAGGGCTATGAGGATGCGCAAGCCCTGGTTGCCGATGTGCCTGAGGAGAGTAAGCCTCTGGTGCTGAGCGGGCAGGCCTTTGATGGAATTTTCTACGCAGCGGGGGGCAAGTCCTTCATGGCGCAGCTCATCGCCGATGCCGGTGGGCGCTATGTCTTTGCCGACGATGCCAGCACGGGCAGTGTCCAGATCAATGACCTCGAAGTGCTGGTGGTGGCGGCGCGCCAGGCGCAATACTGGATACAGGCGGCAATGACCTACCAGACCCTCGCCGATATCGAGGCCGACGATCCCCGCCTCGCGGCGCTTCCTGCGGCTCAGGCCGGGCAGGTCTGGATGCCCGATGCGCTCAAGGGACCAAATGGGGGCGTGCAATTCTACGAACTGGGCACGATGCGGCCCGATCTGGTGCTGATGGACCTTATTTCCATCATCCATCCTGAACTGGCTCCAGGCTATCAGCGCGTTTTCAATCGTTCGATCACCCTAAACTGAGACCCCGGGCTGACGTGGTGACAGTCGCGCAGCCTTTACGCTTTGGCATGGCTGCACCATATCCCGGTCGGGTTCCTTTCGGGCCCCGCACTCGCTACAAGGCCCCCAGCAAGACGAGGTGATCATGTCGGCAATTGCATCTCCCAGCCGCAAGGCCCTGGAGAAGATGGCGCGTGAGCGCATCCTTATTCTCGACGGGGCCATGGGCACGCAGATTCAGGGTCTGGGGTTGGGCGAGGAGGATTTTACCGGACATGGCTCGGGCCATGCCTGCCGGCACCATTCCGATCATCCGCAAAAGGGCAATAACGATCTGCTGATCCTCACCCAGCCGGAGGCCATTGAGGAAATCCACTTCAAATATGCCATGGCCGGCGCCGATATTGTCGAGACCAATACCTTTTCGGCCACCACAATCGCCCAGGCCGATTACGGCATGGAGCAGGCGGTGCATGATCTTAATGTCGAGGGCGCGCGCGTGGTGCGCCGGGCGCTCGACCGCGCCACCGCCATCGATGGCAAGCCGCGCTTTGTCGCTGGCGCCGTTGGCCCCACCAACCGCACCGCCTCGATCAGTCCGGATGTGAACAATCCCGGTTTCCGCGCGGTCACGTTCGAAGATTTGCGCCGGGCCTATAGCCAGCAGGTCAATGGCCTGATCGAAGGCGGCGCCGATGTGATCCTGATCGAAACCATTTTCGACACGCTCAATGCCAAGGCGGCGATTTTTGCCTGTCTCGAAGCCTTCGAGCAGAACGGGCGCGCCTTGCCGATGATGATCTCCGGCACCATTACCGATGCATCCGGCCGCACCCTCACCGGACAGACGCCGACCGCCTTCTGGCATTCGGTCGCCCATGCGCGCCCCTTTACTATCGGGCTCAATTGCGCCCTTGGCGCCGAGGCCATGCGCCCGCACATGGCCGAAATTTCGGCCGTCGCCAATACGTTCACCTGCGCCTATCCCAATGCGGGTCTGCCCAATGCCTTCGGCCAATATGACGAAGGCCCGGACGAGACGGCCCGCCAGCTTGGCGACTTCGCCCGCGAGGGCCTGGTCAATGTCGTTGGCGGCTGTTGCGGCACGACGCCCGACCATATCCGCGCCATAGCCGAAACGGTTGCGGGCCTGCCCCCAAGGACCTTCAATTGAGCCGCTATCTGCGCCTTTCCGGCCTCGAACCCTTTGTGCTCACCCCCGATATTACCTTCGTCAATATCGGCGAGCGCACCAATGTCACCGGCAGCGCGCGCTTCCGCAAGCTGATCACCGCCCGTGACTATGCGGCGGCGCTTGCCGTGGCGCGTGACCAGGTAGAAAACGGGGCGCAGATCATCGACATCAACATGGACGAGGGCCTGATCGACTCTAAGGCCGCCATGGTCGAGTTCCTCAACCTCATCGCCTCCGAGCCCGAAATCGCCCGCGTGCCTGTCATGATCGACAGCTCGAAATGGGAGGTGATCGAGGCCGGGTTGCAATGCGTTCAGGGCAAGCCCATCGTCAACTCGATCAGCCTCAAGGAAGGCGAAGAGCAGTTCCGCCATTATGCATCGCTTTGCATGGCCTATGGCGCAGCCGTTGTGGTCATGGCCTTCGATGAGCAGGGCCAGGCTGATACATTCAAGCGCAAGACCGAAATCTGCGCCCGCGCCTATCATATCCTTGTCGATGAGATGGGCTTTCCGCCCGAAGACATCATCTTCGATCCCAATGTCTTTGCCGTGGCGACCGGTATCGAGGAACACGACAATTACGGCGTCGACTTCATCGAGGCGACCGCCTGGATCCGGCAGAACCTGCCCTATGCCCACATTTCGGGCGGTGTTTCCAACCTCTCCTTCAGCTTCCGCGGCAACGAGCCGGTGCGCGAAGCCATGCATGCGGTCTTCCTCTACCACGCCATCAAGGCGGGTATGGATATGGGCATCGTCAATGCCGGCCAGCTTGCTGTCTATGACCAGATCGACCCCGACCTGCGCGAAGCCTGTGAGGATGTGGTGCTCAACCGCAAGCCCAAGGCAGGCGGCACGGCGACCGAACGCATGCTGGAGATTGCCGAACGCTTCAAGGGCGGGGCGCGCGAAGAGAAGGTGCGCGACCTGGCCTGGCGCGACTGGAGCGTTGAAAAACGCATTGAACACGCGCTGGTCAATGGCATTACCGAGTTTATCGAAGCCGATACCGATGAAGCCCGCAAGGCTGCCGAGCGACCGCTGCATGTGATCGAAGGTCCCCTCATGGCCGGCATGAATGTGGTCGGTGACCTGTTCGGTGCCGGCAAGATGTTCCTGCCGCAGGTGGTGAAATCGGCGCGCGTGATGAAGCAGGCCGTGGCGGTGCTGCTGCCCTATATGGAAGAGGAAAAGGCTGCGACCGGCGGCAGCGACCGGCAGTCGGCGGGCAAGATCCTGATGGCCACGGTCAAGGGCGACGTGCACGACATCGGCAAGAACATCGTGGGCGTGGTTCTTGCCTGCAACAATTACGAGATCGTCGATCTCGGCGTCATGGTGCCGCCGCAGAAAATCCTTGAAGTGGCGCGCGCCGAAAATGTCGACGTCATCGGCCTTTCCGGCCTCATTACCCCCTCGCTCGACGAAATGGTGCATATGGCCGCCGAAATGGAGCGCGAGGGCTTCGATATTCCCCTCCTCATCGGCGGCGCCACCACCTCGCGTGTCCATACCGCCGTCAAGATCGCGCCGCGCTATACGCGCGGACAGGCCATTTACGTCACTGATGCCAGCCGGGCCGTGGGCGTGGTCGGGCAATTGCTGTCGCCGACCATGAAGCCCGACTATGTGGCCGGCATTCGCGCCGAATATCTCGAAGTGGCCGAAAAGCATGAACGCGCCGAGCGGGCCAAGCAGCGCCTGCCGCTTGCAGACGCGCGGGCCAAC
>VFQU01000862.1_pt1 | contig 21166 bp, 14 predicted proteins | sample 3512311 | NCBI WGS metagenome assembly VFQU01 (sample SAMN10412377, study PRJNA504923) | tailings metagenome | isolation source: Relicate 3 Philex TSF3 active mining site | place: Philippines: Tuba, Benguet | collected 2017-08-29
ATGAGTTCCTTAGGAGAATCTTCTCTTTCTCAAAATCTGTTATTTTACCATGCGTCAAAAAATGTACCAGAAAAATTAGCTTTTAAATTTTTAGTACAAAATTTACAAGCACAGAACCCTAAACTAGGAGCACAGAAGGGGACTCCTGAAGCAAAAAAGAAAAAAAAATAGAAAAAGCTAAAAACCAGGATCTTTTCTGGTTTTTGTAAAAGTTTGTTTTAAAAAATCAAAAACCACTTGTTTCGGTTTTCTGATAAAAATCAAGTTCTCTGATCATTTTACTTTTTATTTTCTTGTTCCAATTAAGAAATTGGAACCACTGGTTCCAAATTCAAAAATTTGGAAATGGAACTAAATGGATTTCCATTTCCAAAAGTAAACTTTTAGAACCACTTCCAAATGTAAAAATTAGAAACCATTCCACAATTTGGAACCTGTTGTTTCGAATTTAAGCAAATTAGAATGGTTGACTTTCCAATTGATCTGAATAGGAATTCAAGAAAGGTTGTTCCACTTTTTTCAAAGTAGAATCTCTTTTAGTGAAATTGGAACAACTCAAGAATTTTTGTTCTTCCTTTTTTCAACAAAAAAAATTAATTATGTTTACGAATGAAAAATTAAGACTTTATTTATTTATTTTTTTAGCTTTTGCTGTTTTAAGCTCAAAAAATATTTTAATCTATAACGAAGAAACATTAGTTGCTTTAAGTTTCTTTTGTTTTCTGTTTTTTGTTTTACATTACTTTGGTACTAGTATTAAAGAATCATTAAACGAAAGAAGCCAAGTTATTCGTGAAGAATTACAAAATTTTTTAATTCTTAAAGAAAATTCTTTTCAAGAATTATTGAATCAACATCAAAAAGTTTCCGGGTTACTGAAAGCTCTGAGCGTTTTAAATTCTTTCACAAAAACTGAATTGACTCAATTAAACACGACTGGAGAAAAAGCATTAAAAACTCTGTTTGGTTCTCGAATTCAAAATAAATTAAAAACACTAGTATTTTCTAAATTAATGGTACAACAGAAATTACAATTATTACTATCAGAAAAAATACTTTCAAATGTGTTAGTAGCTTTCCCTAAAAAAGGAAAAGCTAGTGTTAAATTAGGAACTTATCGAACTAAAGCATTAAATAATGCAATTCAGTCTCTTGTAGCAAATGCACAAAAATAACAGCATAAATCTCTAAATTTTTTTCTCTTTGATTGTATTCTTAAAGGAAAAACGCTTTAAGAATACAATCAAAGAGGAGCTCACTTGGTGAAATTGGTAGACACGACAGACTTAAAATCTGTTCCCGTTTTTTCTGGGATCTCGGTTCAAGTCCGAGAGTGAGCACGTAAAAACATTTATTTCCTTTTGGTTCCATTCTGGTTACACTAGTTCTTAATTCTTGAATGGTTCCAAATTTTTAAATTTGGAAGTGTTTCCTTTTCCAATTTGTGTACAAATTGGAAAAGGAAACGAAAAGAAATTGGAAACATAAACGAGGACCAGATTGGAACGACAAATCTCTAGAATTATTGCATTATCTTCTTGTTTTTAAACCAGAAATCCAAACATACAGAATAAAAATTAAGAATCAAAAAAGAAGTAACTAGTGTTGACTCTCTCAGCATGTTTTCCAAGCATTCTTAGCTCAGTTGGAGAGAGCAGCAACCTTCTAAGTTGATGGTCGCAGGTTCGAGTCCTGCAGAGTGCAAATCTTCTTTTGACTCTATGGAGTTTCTCTTTCTAAATTTCAGAATTTAAAAAGAGTATTGGACTCAAATTAAGTCAAAAAGTGATTCTTCTTTTTTGTTTTGATTTCTTAAAACAAGAAAGTGAAAGTCTGTTTCATTTCCAAATTCAAGAATTTGGAACGGTTTCTAATTTGTGGACAAATTAGAACAGGTTCCAATCTAAAAAAAAAATGAAAAGGACGCTTGAGATTTGTTATTCCAATTTAGTACCTTTTCCGAATTCATTAATTTGGAACAGGAAAATAAATTGGAATGTGTTCTAATTTGTGTACAAATTAGAAACCGTTCCAATTTGTATAAATTGGAAATGTGTACAAATTGGAACAAGTGTCACTTTTATTTATTAACAATTTAATTTATTATGTATTTACTTCTAATTCTTTTGCCCTTAGTAGGAAGTTTCTTTTCAGGTCTGTTTGGTCGATTTTTAGGGTATCGAGGAGCCGTTTTACTTACGACAGGCGGTGTTGTATGTAGTTTTTTTCTAAGTTGTCTTGCTTTTTATGAAGTAGCTCTTCAAGGGTCTCCTTGTACAATTGAATTCAGTCCATGGTTTGTTTCTGAATTTTTTGATGCAACATGGGGTTTTTATTTTGATAGTTTAACTGTTGTAATGTGTATCGTGATTACAAGTATTAGTAGTTTAGTTCATATTTATTCAATCGGCTATATGGGACAAGATCCTCATTTACCACGTTTTATGTGTTATCTTTCTATTTTTACATTTTTTATGTTAATGTTGGTAACTGCTGATAATTTTATCCAAATGTTCTTCGGTTGGGAAGGTGTTGGACTTGCTTCTTACTTGTTAATTAATTTTTGGTTTACACGATTACAAGCATCTAAAGCATCAATTAAAGCGATGCTAGTGAATCGAGTAGGTGATTTCGGTTTAGCTTTAGGTATTTTAGCTCTGTTTTCCGTTTTTAAAACTGTAGATTTTTCTACGGTGTTTGCTTGTGCGCCTTATGTGGCTGACACTAGCCTCGTGTTTTGCACTCTGGAATTCCACGCACTTACATGTATTTGTCTTCTTCTCTTTGTTGGAGCCATTGGAAAATCAGCGCAATTAGGGTTACATACTTGGTTACCTGATGCTATGGAGGGACCTACTCCAGTGTCTGCTTTAATTCATGCGGCTACTATGGTAACAGCTGGTGTTTTTATGATTGCTCGCTGTTCTCCCCTTTTTGAGTATGCCCCTAAAGCTCTTGTTGTTGTGAGTTTCTTAGGAGCAATGACATGTTTTTTTGCGGCGAGTACAGGTCTAGTACAAAATGATTTAAAACGAGTAATTGCTTATTCTACAGCAAGTCAGTTAGGATACATGGTTTTTGTTTGTGGTTTATCTCATTATTCTGTTGGAGTTTTTCATTTAATGAATCATGCTTTTTTTAAAGCACTCCTTTTCTTAAGTGCAGGTTCAGTAATCCATGCTCTAGCTGACGAACAAGATATGAGAAAGATGGGTGGTGTTGTACAACTTCTCCCATTTACTTATGCTATGATGTGTATTGGAAGTTTTGCACTTGTAGGATTTCCTTTTTTAACTGGTTTCTATTCAAAAGATGTGATTTTAGAGGTAGCTTATGCTAAATATACCATAAGTGGAAATTTTGCTTATTTGATAGGAAGTCTTTGTGTTTTATTTACTTCCTATTATTCATTTAGACTCCTATTTCTTACTTTTTTAGCACCTCCCGCTAGTTTCAAATCTTCTCTGAAAACAGTTCATGATGCTCCTTTGATTATGGCATTCCCTTTAATGCTCCTAGCATTAGGAAGTCTTTTTGTAGGCTATTTAGCCCGAGATATGATGATAGGCTTAGGAACACCTTTTTGGTCAAATGCTCTTTTTGTTCTTCCAAAAAATAGTGTTTTACTTGAATCTGAATTTATACCCCAAACATACAAATTTTTACCTTTAATTGCAACTCTTTCTGGTGCAGTGATAGCCTATATTTTTAATATTTCTGGTGTTTTCATGAGTTATCGTCTAAAAATGACAACTTTAGGAAAACAACTTTATCGTTTCCTTAACAAACGCTGGTTTTTTGACAAAGTGTATAATGATTTTATTTCAGAAAATGCACTGAAATTTGGGTATAAGGTGTCCTTTAAAACTTTAGATAAAGGGACTTTTGAAATCTTAGGGCCCTCTGGTATTGCACAAAGCTTTTTAAATTTAACTCACTATCTTAGTCGTTTACAAAGTGGATTCCTTTATCACTATGCTGTAGTTATGCTCTTAGGAATTGTTGTTCTGATTAGTTTAATTAGTGTATGGGAATTCTTAGAAATTCTTCTGGATACAAGATTTTATTTTGTTTATCTTCTTAGTTTTCTTTTCTATAACTATTATTCTGTGACCAAAACTCAGTAAAAATTTTTACTTGATTGACTTGGTCAAATTTAGACAAATGGACTTCCACTTGATTCCGATTTGGTTCCTTTTCCTAATTCTTAAATTAGGAAAAGGAACCAAATCGGAATCAAGTGGAAGCTAGTGTTGCTTTTTTTTCAAAAAAAAAGCAACACAGAAATTTTGTACTAAAATGATATACTTGCTTTTTTTATGTCTTTAATTTCTACACTTTTATTTCTCCCACTTGGTGGAGTTATCATTTTATTATTTGTTCCCAATTGGAAAATTCAATTAATAAGAAGGATCGCTTTAAATACCTCACTCCTTACTTTTTTAATTTCTCTCCTGCTCTGGATCGAGTTTGATAGTGGTACTGCACGTTTTCAATTTTTTGAAGCATTTACAGGACCCGCCCAATTTCAAGAATTAGGAACTGTGTCAAATCTTAATGGATTTTCTTTTTCTGGTTTTAATTTTTTATTTGGTATTGACGGTATTTCTCTTTTTTTCGTTCTTTTAACAACCTTTTTAATTCCAGTTTGTCTCCTTGTGAGTTGGACTAGTATTCAAGCATATGTAAAAGAATATTGTATTGCTTTTTTAGTTCTAGAGAGTTTATTGATTGCTGTGTTTTCAGTTTTAGATTTACTTCTTTTTTATGTATTTTTCGAAAGTGTTTTAATCCCAATGTTTGTGATTATTGGTGTTTGGGGATCACGTGAAAGAAAAATCAGAGCAGCATATCAATTCTTTCTCTATACACTTCTAGGTTCTGTGTTTATGTTATTAGCAATCTTGCTTCTTTATTTTCAAACAGGAACAACGGATCTAGAAATTCTTTATTGTTCAAATATAAGTGAAACACGTCAAATTTTTCTCTGGCTCGCTTTCTTTGCAAGTTTTGCTGTAAAAGTCCCTATGGTTCCTGTCCATATTTGGTTGCCTGAAGCTCACGTGGAGGCTCCTACTGCAGGTTCTGTGATTTTAGCAGGAATTCTTTTAAAACTCGGAACTTATGGTTTCTTAAGATTTTCAATTCCTCTGTTTCCATTTGCAACATTCTATTTTACACCTTTAATTTATACTTTAAGTATTTTAGCGATTATTTACACAAGTTTAACAACTTTAAGACAAATTGACCTTAAAAAAATTATCGCCTATTCATCAGTAGCCCACATGAACTTTGTAACTTTAGGGCTCTTTAGTTTAAATACACAAGGAATTGAAGGAAGTATTCTTCTTATGTTAAGTCATGGATTAGTGTCTCCAGCACTCTTTTTATGTATTGGAATTCTCTATGATAGACATAAAACACGTCTACTCCGTTATTATGCGGGATGTGGCAGAACAATGCCTATTTTTGCATTTCTTTTTGTGTTCTTTACTATGGCAAACATCAGTTTACCTGGAACAAGTAGTTTTATTGGTGAATTTTTAGTGTTTGTTGGAACCTATCAAAATAACAGTTTTATTGCACTATTGGCAGCTACTGGAATGGTCTTAGGTGCAGCATATGCTCTTTGGTTATGTAATCGTTTAATTTACGGTGTAATCAAACCTCATTTTATTAATGAATGGAGTGATGTCACACGCCGTGAATTTTGGATGATCATTCCTTTTGTTGTTTCTATTATTTGGATGGGTGTTTATCCAGAACCTTTTTTAGATGCAATTCACTGTTCTGTGAGTAATTTAATTTCACATGGAATGTAAAAACTTTTTGATTTTTTTATAAACAAGCTAGAAGTCTCTTACTTAAACAGCGTAAAAAACATGTTTTTTACGCTGTTTAATTATTATTATATATTTTTATTAGTTTCACTTCCTAGGAAGTGAAACTAACCCCACGGATTCGTTGACAATTCTCTCGATTTCTCAAAAGAACCATGTGATTAATTGAACAATTTAAATCGAATTTTATAAAAAAAAATGTGTAAAAATTCTTTTGATTTTTTCAACAACTCCAAAAGAGTAAAACTCTAATGGAGACGAAATGCTTTGTTCTTTAATAAATTCATTAACACGTCGAGCTTTTTCTTCTTTTGTTACGCTACGCAATGAACTCAATTGATTTAAGGTTGCTGCTTGTTTCGCGAGCAATACAGAATTATCTACCAATTTTTCTTGCTTGTATTCACCAATAAGCTTTCTAGCACCAATTATAGCTGTAGTAGGCCCTGAGTCATTGATCCAATCAACGTGAGCCTCTCTGATTCTTTTGAGTAAAATATCAGCAGTGTCCTTTTCTAAATCAGTTGTAAGGGGACTTTCACTTACTCGTCGTGCATCTTGTTGGGCTAGAGCTAAATTCTGTTTTACTCCTTCATCAGTATTTACCCCAGTAAAAAACACAGTTGCCCCTAGACTACCTGCCACAGTCGCGCCAACTGTTGATTCACTCACTTTCTTTAATGTTGCTGAATTTGGCATATTGCTAGTAGAAACTTTTATAAAACGAAACATATGTCTCTTTATTTCTAAGTTATAATTTTGATTTGAATTAATAAGCCTAAAATGGGGGAAAACTTCTTTTTCAAAAAAATTAAAATTGTTCGGGTTGTCCGATGAAAAAGCAAAATTTAATTTTTCTAATCCTATCGTAGTCTCAAAATCTTTAAGAATCCATTGAAGCATAGCAACTAAACCCAAAAAAGGCAATACAAAAAAATTTCTTAAAAATACTAAACAGGAGTTGAGAAGAAAAAACAATTTAGAATCCGCCATTTCACTTAAAAAAAAAAAAGATACAAAACAACAACCGTAGAAGACTCCTATAGTTCGAGGAAATTGTGTAAGCAGAGAATAACTTTTTTCTAAATAAAATAAAAACGTATTTGACATTTTTGAGAAAAAAAAATTCAAAAATAAATCATAAATTTTAGGAAAAAAAGAAAATAATAAAAAGAGACCTAACCATAAAAAAACACAATAAAAATAAAATGTTTTTTGGGTATGAAACACGATAATTTCAAATGAATTTAGCCACGGAAAAAGAAGACTAAATATTAAAAAAAAACTAACCATAAATTCTTTTGTGATTAATTTTTCAAGACATTTCAAAAATTTTAAATTCATATTAGTTTTAATTTTAATAATAAAGGATTTTTAAGATGAAAAAGTTCAGGGTAGCAGGATGAGTTACCAATTTCTCTTGAAAAAAAAAGGTTTTTTTACTGGTGTAATTTGTAAAACATTGAGGGTATCATATATGGTTTTATCCAATGAGAAAACAATGAGACTTGATTTTTAGAAATATACAATTTAAATCCTTTTTTTTTCTTTTGCTTTGTCAGTTTTATCTGAAATTTTTTCCAAACCACTTGTTGCAACAAATATAAATCTTGGTCATCGAAACAATCTGTATGAAGTACGAGTCCTACACCACTTTTGCCTCCATCATCCATAAACCAAATGGCTAAGGCTTGACGATTTAAAAAATCAAAGATGTTTTTAGGAACTACTTTTTTCCCTCCAGAATAAAAAAGATCAAAAAGCCAGTTTAAGCGGGAAAATGAATAGGTTACAAAATGACAAGAATAAAAGCTTTTACCTTGTTTATTTTTAGAACAACGGATTTTTTGTTTAGTAGGAGAACAATATCCTCGTTTGCTTAAAAATTTGTGAAGCCAAAGAAGATAGTCTTCATGAACTTGTGACATATGTATATGAATACGGGTAGCATTAGACCTTTTTTCGGCGTGCCCATCTCCAAGTAAACTTCCAAAGAGAACAGAAATCACATCTAAATTATGTGGACCTATTCGTTTTTTAGTTGGTAGTTTTCTCCAAAAACTACGGTGTTGTGTGAAATTCCAAGAACAAGACTGTTTTTTTTTGTTTTGTGAGAGTGACAACATCATAAAAAGTGTTTATTTCAATGACATTTCAGGGTAGCAGGATTTGAACCTGCGACATCCTGTTCCCAAAACAGGCGCGCTACCGGGCTGCGCTATACCCTGAACTAGAAAAGCGGATAGCGAGAATCGAACTCGCATGATCTGCTTGGAAGGCAGAGAATTTACCATTAATCTATATCCGCACTCTCCTTAACATTGGAGTTGACCCTTTTCATTTACAAATTTAAAAAATTGGAACCAAATTGGAACAGGAATCACTGGTACCAAAAGTTTACTTTTGGAAAAGGAACCATTCCAATTTTTGTTAAAAAGATTCAAAATTTTTATTCTTCTATATAAAAAACATACATCTAAGTCATTTCAAGCTCATCATTCAGACTTTTGTGAGTGCATTGATGTGAGTGCATTGAGTTGGTTTCCAAAATTTACAATGTTGCAACAAAGAGTATCACACTCGATACATGGAAATAAACGAGAAGCTTGTTTGGAATAAAAATTAGAAAAAATTCCTGTTTAAAGACAAAAACTTGAAGAAACAAGAAGAGTGCACTTTAGAGTCCTCTTTTTTAAATGGCGGAAGAAATGGGATTCGAACCCATGGTACAAAAATTTTGTACGCTGATTTAGCAAACCAGTGCCTTAAGCCTCTCAGCCATTCTTCCGTTCTTTTTTCTCGTTTTTTTAGAAAAAATCATTTGTTTATTTTTTTTTTACATTATTTAATTCTATAAATTTTTTTAAAACTCTCTAAATTTATTCTAGATAAAAACAGAGTAAGAATTTTTGCGTGAGAGTTCTTGTAGTCTTTCATTGTCAAAACCTTTTATTTTTTTAGAAATCTCTATATAACAAACAATATGTAATTCTCTTTTTTTTACTGAACTAGTTTAATACCTCATAACAAAACAAACTTGATGAATGTGTAAATTCTTGTAAATTTTGTATCATTATTCCAGAATAATAAGCATAGGTCTTCTTTTGTTACCGGTGGATTATTTTATTCAAAAAAACAAAAAATTAAATTATTATTTTCCTTGTTTTCCACAATTCCTAATTTTTGTTTCCAATTTCTTAATTGGAACGGAAACGCAACAATTTTTTAAAATTATAAACCAACGAGTGTATCGTGATAAAAAACTTACTAAAAGAATTATATAATAAAGTTACTTTCTCGGAACTAGAAAAGGCAGAATAAAATTAATAAAATTATAAAATTTAAATAAAGAGTTGTTAGTGGAATTGGTTAATAAATTGGTTTCCAATTTGCTTCCAAAAGTGGTTCCAAAAGTTTACTTTTGGAAATGGTTCCAATTTGTACACAAATTGGAAAAGGAAAAGAAATTGGAAAGGCTTCCAATCACTTTTCTCAAATTTTTTGACATTTTGTCAAAAAATTTGAGAAAAGTAACTAAAAAAATACCTTTTTTTAGTGTTATTCATTTTTACTTGATAACGACAAATCCATCGTGGAGGATCCTTTAGTGTATTGCACTATAGTAAATGGGGAAGCAGGTGGTTGCTGTCCATTTTTTATAGCTTCTTTAGAAACTTCTTTCCAATCTTCAGAAATTTTCATGTTCTCGTAACTTTGAATAGCTTTATTGCCACACACAATACAAAAAATGCTCGCTACAGGATAAACACTCTTCAATAACGTGCTGATAGTCGAATTATAGTGAAGTTCTTTCATAATTAATTCACCATGTTTGGATTTCATATATTGAGGAATTTTCGTCGAAGACGCCAAAATGGTATTTACTACCACAATATCAAGAAAGAGAAGAAAGATCAAAAGAAACAATTGAAAACCTAAAGGAAAGGTCCACAAAATAACAAAAAATTTAGAAAAGCCGAAAAGTTCAAGTTTAAGCAATAGACTTTGAAATTGTTCATAATAAAAATTGGTCAAGAAGCCAACGAGAAAAATAGTAAATGAGTAACCAACGGAATGAAACAGTAAAAAACTGGTGATTTTACTAGTTTTTTCAAAAAAATGTGACGCTAGACGAAACAAGAATGGACTTTTTTCAAAAATTTTATCACACAATAACCCTAAAATCGAGAAGAATCCTTCAATTTTTTTTTTTAACCAAGACATAAAAGCTCTAATTAATATTTTTAACTACCTGATCTTTCAAAAAAATCAAGAGACACAAAAAGTTTCTTACTTTGCTTGAGAGCAAAGAATACCCAGAAGAAGAATGTTTTTATCAAATAAAAATCTTTTCAATATGTGATGGTTCCCTTTGGTTCCAAAAGTGTTTCCTGTTCTTCTTTGTACAAAGAAGAAACCAAATTCTTGAATTTGGAACCAGTGATATCAAAAGTGGTTCCAAAAGTTTACTGGTTCCTCTTTGTATACAAAGAGGAAAAGGAAATTGTTCTAAATTTAGAAATTTGAAAGTGTTTCCAAAAGTAAACTTTTGGAACCGGAATTATCAAGCATGATTTTCTAAAGACAAGGTATAGAAAGACCTGGTGTGCCTCTACCAGAGAAAGGATTTTAACTTGGTTTTAATTTAAATTAAAACCAAGTCAAAGACTGTTAATTAATTTAAAATGCTAGTTAACGAGTTTTATAATGAATCAGGTAATTTTCGAATCGACCTAAAAACGGAACCATAATTAGGAAATAAATAAAGAAAAAGACCGAAGCACATTGACCTACTAAAATATATGGATCTTCAACAGGTTTTTGTCCAATCCAACTTAAAAGAAGTGTATCTGCTACAATTAACCAGAAGAATTTTTTATGAATAGGTCTAAAATTTGAACTACGAATCGGTGAAGTATTAATGAAAGGTAAAGCTAGGAGTGAAATAAACACTAAAGCAATAGCCGCTACTCCAGCTAGTTTATTAGGAATACTACGTAGGATTGCATAAACCCATAAGAAATACCATTCAGGTACAATATGAGCAGGTGTTGACATTGGATTAGCTGGAATATAATTATCTGGATGTCCTAAAACATTTGGATAAAAATAAATGAACACTGAAAAGAAAAGAGCAAAAGCAACCCAAGCTACTAAATCTTTAACATAGAAATAAGGATAAAGACCTACTTTATCTACTGTTGAATTTGTACCTAAAGGATTACTCGAACCATATTGATGTAAAGCAGCTAAGTGAATAACTGAAGCACCTACAATGATAAAAGGTAATAAATAATGTAAACTGAAGAATCGATTTAAAGTTGCATTATCAACTGAGAAACCTCCCCAAAGCCATGTTACAATACTATCCCCTACAACAGGAATTGCACTTGCTAAACTTGTAATTACAGTAGCTCCCCAAAATGACATCTGGCCCCACGGTAACACGTATCCGATGAACGCGGTAATAATCATAAGAAGAAGGATTACAACACCAATACACCATAATAATTCACGTGGACTCGCATAACTGCCATAATATAAACCACGAAACATATGAATATAGACAACAATAAAAAACATACTAGCACCATTAGCGTGCATATATCGAAGGAACCAGCCTCCTTCTACATCTCTCATAATATGTTCTACACTTAAAAAAGCTAAATCAACATGAGGAGTATAATGCATTGCTAAAAAAATACCAGTAGCAATTTGAACAATAAGACAGATACCAGCAATACTCCCAAAACTCCAAAAATAATTGATGTTACTAGGAGAAGGATAATCAACTACATGAGCGTTTAAAACAGAGAAAACGGGTTGTTTAATTAGAGAAAGACGTTTCATAAAATAATTATTTAATTTGTTGGTTCACTTTTTTCCACTTTGCTGCCACTTTCTGGAGAAAGTGGCAGCAAAGTGGAAAAAAGTCGAAGCCTAAAAGTTTCCAATTTCTTGAAATTTGGTTCCTCTTTAGTTCCACTTTCTAGTTCCAATTTTAAAAAATTGGAAATGAAAGTGGAAGCTTTGACAAAGCTTTAGAATTGTCACCAGAGACACCAGCAATTCATTGAAAATAAACAAGAACTAAATAGAAAAGTTAACCTTTTTCTTTGACAAATCTAGAGATTGGTCACCACACAGATAGTTCCGTTTCTATTTGAATCCAAATCCAAGAAAGAGGTTTCCACTTGATTCCTCTACGGTTCAGAGTGGAAGGACAATTCTCGAGTTCCAATTTGTCTTCTTTTTCCAAATTTTGGAATTTTAAACCACTGGTTCCAAAAGTTTACTGGTTCCTCTTTGTATACAAAGAGGAAAAGGAAAAGGAATCAGATTGGAAACAAGAATTTAAAAAACTTTTCCATTTCGTGTACATTTCCAATTTCTTTTCCGGTTCCAAAAGTTTACTTTTGGAACCGGAACCAAATTGAAACCGGAACCATTTTTGAAAGTAATTTGGAAACTGTTCCAATTAATTAATTGGAAATCCATTTGTTAAGAAATTGGAACTAAATAGGAACTAGATTTAAATTAGTTCTTCTCTTAAAAAATAAAGAACAAATCTTGTTTCTTTTTTAGGAGAAAATAAAGGAAGAGAGGCTCTAATCAAAAACTTAAGTAAAAAAATTGATCACTTTAATTTTTTACTCTTTACTAAGAGAGAGTTCTCTATATAGAAAAACAAAAAAAAGATTCTGAAAAATTAAAACATTTACTTATAGAGTTGCATTAATTATGTGAATAAGTTACATTGTTCCTCCAAAACCAATTTTAACAAACAGGAACAACTGTTTTGAATTTTTTTAGATTGTTTTAAAATAAAAGTTTTTAATAAATGTTCAACTCCCCTAAAGAATTTATTGAATAATTTATTATGAGCTTAGTAGGACTCGAACCTACAACTGCGTTGTTATGAGCAACGTGTTCTAACCATTAAACTATAAGCTCAAGAAAGAGAAAATCTTTATGATGTATTGTTACCATTTTAACAATTAAGAATCTACGGATTTTTGACTGTTTTACAAGTTATAAATTATTGTAGAGTAAGGTAATTTTTCTTGAAATTGTCTCTCATATAGAGAAACAAGTAAATTAATAAAACATCTTTTAACTTAAAAATTAAAAAAAAGTTTTTATTCTTAAAGCTTAATTTTTCGGTAACAATTCTCCAATAGCTCAGGGGTAGAGCAGATGGCTGTTAACCATCTTGTCGTTGGTTCGATTCCAACTTGGGGAGTCCCTTTAGTGACGCGAAACACTTTAGAGGGTTTGTAGTGATTTCAACTTTCTCTAAAGTGGAACGAAAAATCTCACTAATTATCAAACCAACTTAAATTTATTGAATTCCAATTATTTCCACTGGTGACAAATCTGCAGATTTGTCAAAGGGTCCACTTTGCAAGCAAAGTCGAAGCAAAATGGAAGCATTTCCAATTTCTTTTCGCTTCCTGTTCTTCTTTGTACAAAGAAGAAACCAAATTCTTCTACTTTTCCAATTTGTGTACAAATTGGAACCAGTACACTTTTGGAACCAGTTTTGGAACCTCTTTTGGAACCAAATTGGCATGGAAACCTAATTCACTCCTTGATTTTTTTTTATTTTTTCTCGATGGGATGTAGCCAAGCGGTAAGGCATCGGAATTTGGATCCGACATTCAAAGGTTCGAATCCTTTCATCCCAGTGTCCATTATAAATAAAGTGAAACAACAAATCTAAAAATTTATCAAACCAAATTGTTTTGACTTTTAAAAATCAAAACAAAGAGAGTCTAGATAGCTCAGTTGGTAGAGCAAAGGACTGAAAATCCTTGTGTCGGCAGTTCAAATCTGCCTCTAGACAATCCTTAAGGATGAGTGTCTGAGTGGTTTAAGGTACCGGTCTTGAAAACCGGCATACTGAATAAGTATCGGGGGTTCGAATCCTCCCTCATCCGATTAACTAGAAGCCAAATTCAAGTCAAAAAGGGTCGTGATTTTACAGTGCCTAAAGATTAATTTCCAAATTTTTAAATTTGGAAGTGTTTCCTTTTCCTCTTTGTATACAAAGAGGAACCAGTAAACTTTTGGAACCGGAAAAAAAGTTTCGACTTTAAATAAAATAAAGTGAAATCAGGTACTGCCAAAAAAAAGAAACTAAGGGTATTTAGCTCAGTTGGTAGAGCAATTCGCTTACAACGAAAAGGTCAATGGTTCGAGTCCATTACTACCCAATTAAAAAAAAGAATAAAAATGTCTTGTCAAATGTTTTACAAGACATTGCGGGTGTGGTGAAATTGGTAGACACACCAGGTTTAGGCCCTGGGGCTTTCAAGTCATACAGGTTCGAGTCCTGTCACCCGTAATTCAACATCATGTAAGCATACTTTCATCTTTGTTCTTTTCAACTCGAGTGTGGGGACGTAGTTCAGTTGGTAGAACGTATGCTTTGCACGCATAAAGTCATCGGTTCGAGTCCGATCGTTTCCAAAAATTTAGAAAAGAGAAAAGTTTCTTGTCTTTTTTTCATAATCTCCGGTTCCAATTTCATTTCCTTTTCCGTTACAATTTGTTAAAATTGTAACGGAAAAGGAAATGAAATTGGAACCGGCGTCTTGAATTTGTAAAGAGGAGCCTCTTGAATCAAATTGTGTGACACGAGAAGAGTCTCATTGTCTCACTAAAATGAAAGTTTTGATTTGAAAATTCATTTTTATACTCAACATCAAGTGCAGTTCCAATTTGTGTACATTTCCAATTTGTACAAATTGGAAGGGAAACCAACTTCTTTTCCAAAAGTTTACTGGTTCCTCTTTGTATACAAAGAGGAAAAGGAAAAGAAGTTGGAACACGAAAGATCAAAACTTTTTTTTAGAATTAAAAACAATTAATTTTTATGACTCAAAATTTTGCAAAATCTCTTATCAAAATGGTACCAAAATGGATTCACTCTTATGTTTACCATAAAAATGAATTGATTTTGTATGTCTCTCCAGAATTTTTACTTCCTTTTCTGTATTTTTTACGAGATCATATGAATACACAATATAAGGTATTAATTGATGTTACTGCGGTAGATTATCCATCTCGACGATTACGCTTTGAGGTGGTCTATAATTTATTAAGCGTTCACTCTAACGCACGAATTCGAATAAAAACATGCATAGATGAAATTCAACCCCTTGCTTCGAGTACTCAAGTCTATTCTTCAGCAGGCTGGTGGGAGCGAGAAGTTTGGGATATGTTTGGGATTTTCTTTTCAAATCATCCAGATCTTCGTCGTATTTTAACAGATTATGGTTTTCAGGGACATCCGCTTCGTAAAGATTTCCCATTAACAGGTTATGTAGAAGTTCGTTATGATGATTCAGAAAAACGTGTAATTACAGAATCTTTAGAATTAACACAAGAGTTTAGATTTTTTGATTTTTCAAGTCCTTGGGAACAACTAGAAAAAACAAACTAATTTGTTCTAGTTTTAACAACTTGTGTGACGTTTGTTTCACTTGGTTGGGTTCCAATTTCAGGGGAAATTGGAACCACTTCCAAATTCAAGAATTTGGAAATGGTTCCAAAAGTTTACTTCCTTTTGGAAGCGAAAAGGTCTCTGTTTAGAGTATGGATTCTTTTAGATAATTAATTAAAAAAGAAAATTATGATTTTTACGCCTTTAGAACAATTTGCGATAGTTAGTTTAATTCCTATACGTTTTGGAAATATCTATTTATCTTTTACAAATTCTTCACTGTATTTATTATTATCTACAGGGTTAGTTGTACTTTTATTTTATTTAGTAACACAAAATGGTGGATTTTTAGTTCCATCTCGTTGGCAATCAGCCGTTGAAATGATTTATGAATTTGTTGTAAGTTTAGTTGATGAACAAATAGGAAAAAAAGGACGTTTTGCTTTTCCTTTAATTTTCACAACATTTACTTTTCTGTTATTTACAAATTTAATTGGAATGATTCCTTATAGTTTTACAGCAACTTCTCATCTTGTTGTAACATTTGGCCTTTCTTTCTCTTTATTCATTGGAGTAACAGTAGTTGGATTTCAAGTTCATGGATTACATTTCTTTAGTTTTTTATTGCCAAAAGGAGCTCCTTTAGTTTTAGCTCCTCTACTAGTGGTTTTAGAGTTAGTTTCTTATTGTTTCCGTGCAGTAAGTTTAGGTGTCCGACTTTTTGCTAACATGATGGCAGGTCACACATTAGTGAAAATCTTAAGTGGTTTCGCGTGGACTATGCTTTCGGTTGGAGGAGTTTTAGCAGCAGCTTCTCTGATTCCTTTTGCAATTGTGTTTGCTTTAACTGGATTAGAAATTGGGGTAGCTTGTCTTCAAGCTTACGTGTTTACAATTTTAACATGTATCTATTTAAATGATGCAATAAATCTTCACTAAACTTACTGTTTAGTAGTCACTAGATCTTTTTAGTTCCAAATTCTTGAATTTGGAACCATGATTGCTTCCTTTTCCTATTTCAAGAAATTGGAAAAGGAACTAGCTCCTTTTAAGATCTAGTGGGTTGATGGTGAATATAACTTAGTCGGTTAAAGTGTTAGACTGTGACTCTAAAAACACGGGTTCAAATCCCGTTATTCACCTATAAAAAAAACAAGATCATGATCATTTTTCAGCACTGCACACGAATCTCTTGCTTCCTGACTCCAAAGATCATTCCCTTTTCCAGTTCCATTTTCAAGAAATTAAAATCGTCCAGGTCTTGTGATGTATAAAAATCATGTTTTTGGACAAAAACACGATCACTCAAAAGGATAGGTCCGCACAGTGAAAGAATTCTCTCATTGTTGATCGGAAATCTTCTTGGGGACAGTTATGCAACTCTCCAAAATCACTCGACACAATTTATGTTTCATATCAGTGAAAAACATAAAAAGTATGCCTTTTAGATTTATAATGAGCTCTATGCTCACGGATATTGTTCTGAAAAGAAATCAAAAATATATTAATACAAAACAAAAAAATGGAACCTTGACCTTTTCTTATTGATTTAACACCTTTTCTTTTATAAGTTTAAACTGGCTTTGCGAGTTGTTTTATACAAAATAAGGCAAGATAATCTCAGAACAACTTGTCAATTATTTGATTCCAAAACACAAAACTGAACAAGTAAAAATAAATGCAGAGGCTATAACCAACAAAGTTGGCGTGATATCAAAAGTAAAAATTGTGAAATGGTTGACACCAAAGGGCAGGAGATAGTCTTTCATTTTTGTTTTTTCATAAAAGACCTTTTAATTTTAATTTACAAATTCTTTTTCCTAATTTGATAATTTGGAACCAAACGACTGTTTTACAATTTAAAAAATTAACTTTTTAACTCTATGACTTACTTACTAAAAAAAAATTTATTTCCTGTTTGTTTTTGTCTAGTCTGATCTGTTTTTTAAGTGTTTCTTTTTGTGATCTTTCAACAATCGATCCTGAAGCCGCTATCATAAAAATCATTTTAGAAGATGATCCTCATAACAAAAAAGAACTGCTTATTAAATTAATAGATGACTTCAATCAAATCATACGACAAGTCATACGACAAGAAAAATATTATTTTGATGATTTGCAATATCCTGCTTATTGGGAGAAGTATGTTAGTGTGCTTGCTTTCAGAAGAGTAATTCTTGAGAAGCTGGGGGGTGAGTTCCCTGACCTTGATTTAAGTGATGTTCCTGTAGTTTTAGAACCACGTAGTGTCTCTTATCTCATGACAATAATTGCTTTGATAGGATGATTTTGTTTTATTAGTTTATTGATATGGATTTATTTTAAGAAAAAGTAAAAATTATTCTCTCTTTTAATTCAAAAAACAACTCTCGAATTGACTTAATTAGCTTTAAAGAACAAAAATCGAATAAAAAAAATCAACCCGAGTAACTAACTTTCTCATCTTTTTGGTTGATTGTTTACGCGCTAGAGGATTCTTTAACGATTAATTAGTTACCAAAATGTCATTCTCAGTTTTAACCTAATTTGAGTTGAAGTTTCTTTAAAAAATGATTTATTTAAATTAAAAAATTAAATCATGAGTTGATCATTAAAATTAATTAAATAAAAATTAATTAATCTAATTAAAAAATAAATTAAATAAAAAATAAATAAATTAAGTTGTGCTAAAAGAAAACTTAAGGAATTTTTTTAAATAAAAAAAAGGCTTGAAAAAAGCCAATTACAAGTTGATTTAAAGCCTTACTTTTGAGTTTAAAACAGGTAAAAAAAATGGCACCCAATTAGCACCCAATGACACCCAATTAGCACCCAAAAGTACCAAGGTGTAAGGATTTAAAGAGTTCTTAAAAAAGGCACCCAATTGGATCTTAAACAAAATCTAGAAGGGTACCTTTTTTAAGAACTAGAGATGAGTTTTTTAAAATTTATCACAACATTTATTCTACATGTTCAAAGAAGAAATCCGCTCTCGAAAGTAGACCCGATGAACTTGGCATTAACATGGATTTTAAAAACGATTTTGTAATTGGACATTGCGTTTGACCATCAAAATTGACGCCTAAGTTCTTGTTTTGATACCTACTCGTTAGCTGAATAAGTTCTATAAAGAATTCAGACTGTCGTTCTCTTAATTCTGGCTTTCTTTTGTGCCGTTTTTCAAACAATTCTTTTAATAAATCCTGATTTGACATTTGATAAGCCAATAAAACATGGAATAGAGCTGAATATACGAAATCAAACACACGTTTCTCTTGATTCCCGCTCCATTTTTTCACAAGATTGTAATAATTTTGTAAATAAACATCCTCAAAAGTAAGAGCATAATTAATTAAATCGTAAATTGATCTTTTACACTTTTTAGACGATTTTATGGTTGTGCAATTTGCACAAAAAGGCGAACACTTGTTTGGACAAATTTCAATGGATTTTAATTTTCTAAAAATCGAAGGTCAAGCCTCTCTCAAATCTTGCGTAAAACATCATTTTTTTACGTTCTGTGACGTTTTAGGCGAGTTTCATAAGAAAACATACACAAAGTTAAAAAATCGTCTAAAAAGTGTAAATTTGTGAAGATTTTTCGAGTAAATTACAATTTAGGAATTATAAAATCGTCTTAAAAAAAAAAAAGATACAAAACAGAAAAATTACATCTTTAATACACACTCCACACACACACACGTCATGTAAATCAAGAGAGAAGTCATCTCTAAAGATTTAAACTCGAAAGTTACATGGAATTCAGTCAAAACTCAAACTAACTCGTCCATGAAGAGAACATTTACATACAAACTATACACTTCCATCAGTTTTAAAAAAACAAGGAAAATCATTTACACTTGAAAAATTAATTTCATGTTTTAATTAATTAGTTTTTTTGTGGTTATTAATTAATAAGTAAATTACAATTTAGGAATTATAAAGCGTCTATAAGCACCATCTAAAAAATTTTTCAAAAACAGAAAAAGGAGCAAAAAAGAGGGCGTAAATCTTGAGGTAAAAGGTTAGAAAACAAAAAAATTGATTTTTAAAAAAGGTACCCAAACGAGCCTCAAAAGGTACCCAAACGAGCCCCAAATTGACCTAAAAAATGAAAACCAAAACAGAAAATTAGATACTCACTCTTTGTGAGTTAAAAACAGAACAGATACCTTTACTTGGTTGAGCTGAGAGAGTTGATACAAACTAATTTTAATCTTTTCTGGGTTTCCACCAAAACAATTAATTAATCAATTTCAACCGAGAAATTAAATTAAAATTTAATTTGTATGATTTTTGAATTTAAAGAAAATTAATTAAATTACAGTGATCATTTTTACAGAGGAATTAAAAAACAAAAACACGCCTAATAGTAGAAAAGGTAAAAAGGGACATCAAACAAAAAAACGCCAAGAAGCCTAGAGCCCCATAACTCGAAGCCAAAAAATTCAAAAAAAAAATCTATCACGAATGACTAATTTTCTATCACGAATGTCGAATTTATTTTCCTAGTTCTTTAGAACTTTTTTGCTTTTTGTTTACCGAGAACTAAAAGATTCTCAGACAAAATTGTCGGAGTCCTTTCCTGCCAATAATTTTGAAACAATGACGAATTAACGACAGAAACACCAAGTTTTCCCTTGTAAAAACACGCTTTGAATACAAATTAGCGATGAAAGTTGCGATGGCGGATAATTAATTCGACATTCGTGATAGATTTTTTATTGTTTCTAACCTCTTTGTAGTGGGATTTGAGAGGACTTTGAGATTTCATAAGACTGTGAAAAAAGAAACCTCAAATCCTTTAATTGGTGATTTGTAGAGCAATCAACGAGACGTTTAAAATCTCTTGACGTTAATTCGAGAAATTTACCATTGTTTTTCGAATATGTGAAAATTGTACGATATTCCTTTTCCACTTCCAAAATAAACGACCTTGCAATTTCAATAAATTTTTCTCGTTGCACAATGTTATTTAAATTCCTCGTTTCCAATACATATTTAAACAATTGATCTTGATTTTTCATTAAGCAACAGATAATACCAAGATATAATCCATAGGCATAACTAGGGAATCGCGAGTTATTTTTTTCACCGAAAACTCCATAGAGAAATTCTTCATACTTTGCTTTTAAATTGTTGTGAAAAATAAGATGAAATTTTAAAAAGCGAAGCATAATTATGGGATGAATAACCAAAGAAATAATGGTACCTCCTCGACCCATAGGCTTGACTACTAAGGATTCTAACACCTGATAAAAACCAGTTGTTGGTTGATGGAGGCCTTCCTCAAATTCATAAGCAACTTGCTGCTTCATCATGTCAGTTAAAATCTTTTGAACCTTTTTTCTATTGTTGGTGTAAGATGTTAGACCTAAAAAACCTACTAAATCATTGAGTTGGAACTCTATTTTATAGTCATTACCTGTTTTATAAAGCTCATTCTCGATATCATGACGAGTGTAACACGTATTTTGTATTCGATTTTCAAGCTGCTCAGGCGAATAAATCTTACTCCAATGCTGAACTAACCTTGTAGTACAGAAAACAAGCACCATTAACACACTAAAAACATCAGTTTGCTGATGTTCTGTAATATATGAACGGAAAAGCCGTGGATTTATAAAGTTATAAGTTTCATTTTTGAGAAGCTCTAAACTTTGTAAACTAACCAATGGATGAATTACCTCTTGAAATTTCATTTTAGACTTTACAACCTCATCAGGTGCCATGAGTTGCTTTAAAGGATAAAGAAAATCACGATTCCACTCAATTAAAGGCTCAGTCAAAGATGAAGAGACTAACCAATCGAACATTTTGTTGTAGTGGAGAACACACAATTTGTTAAATTCTCTCACATCTTTTTTTTCTAACATTTCTCTGAATCCCAGTAAATAAC
>VFQU01000863.1_pt1 | contig 21164 bp, 17 predicted proteins | sample 3512311 | NCBI WGS metagenome assembly VFQU01 (sample SAMN10412377, study PRJNA504923) | tailings metagenome | isolation source: Relicate 3 Philex TSF3 active mining site | place: Philippines: Tuba, Benguet | collected 2017-08-29
CGTCACGCCGCTGCGCCTCGACGAAAGGCTCGATCATGCCGTGTTCGAGCGCGGCCGTGCGGATCCATTTGTCGGAGAGAATCGCCATGGCCTTGTGATCCCCGATAGGCGCGGGGCCAGCAAGGGGCGCGGCGCATTTATCCGGATGAACCTGTGGGCGCGGCTCCCATGCCTCAGGTGCGGAGTGTGGCCGCAGCAGCCTTCCCCGCCTCCGCAACATCTGGGGTCGCAGCACGGCCGGTAATCTCGCAAAACTTCTCCCGGTAGCGTGGATGCTCGGTGCCCATCCATTTGTCCCACCAGGTGAAATAGAGCCCGTAATTGCTGTTGAAGCCGCCATTGTGGTGCAGATCGTGGTGCACCGTGGTGTTGATCCAGCGGGTGAGCGGCGAATCAAGCCACCAGCGCGGGAAGAACTCGAACCCGGCATGGCCCATCGCATTGCGGATGATCTGGAAATTGAGCCAGGTCACCATCACCCAGCCCGGCGTCGGCACGAAGAACTGCCACAGCGGCACGAACGCGAACGCCACCGCCGCCTCGGGCATGGCAAAGCTGTAGGCGGCCCAGGGCGTCGGCGTGATCGAGCGGTGATGCGCGCGGTGGAAGTGCTTGAACAGCCGCGGGTGGTGCATCATCCGGTGCGTCCAGTAGAAATAGGCATCATGCGCGATGATGATCGCTGCAAGGATCAGCACATCCACACCCAGCCCCAAACTGACGCCAAGGACATTGTAGAACACCCCGACTTCGCGCCCCCACAGCAGCAGGCAAATGCCGATGGTGTAGACGAACACCGATTGCAGCGACTGCGCAAATTCGCGCCGCATGTCGGCAAGGCTTGCCTCCCGCTTCTGGATTGTGCGCGCCTTCAGCCCCGTTCGCCGCAGCAGCCACACGATCGCGAAGGTCACCGAGGCAGCGATCAGGTAGCGGTTGAGATCGAAGGTGAAGATGTAAAGCCCCCGCCCGAGCAGGATATCGAGCGGCGGGATTCCGGTGTTCATGGCGAGGCCTTTCTTGCAGGTGGCCATTGCTGCCTGCCGATGCGAACCTGTTCACTCGCGCCGGTATCGAACAATGGCTAGCCGATTTTGAAATCGACCAGTGCCCGCGCGCGAAATTCGCTCGGCGTCATGCCCTCCGCCTCGCGGAAGGCGCGGTTGAACGGGCCGAGCGAGCCGAAGCCGGCATCAAGTGCGATGGTGATGATCGGCACATCACGCTGCGCAGGATCGACCAGCGCGGCCTTCACCTCGGCCAGCCGGTAGCCGTTCAGAAAGGCGGAAAAATTGCGATGGCCAAGCTGGCCGTTGATGGTGCGGCGCAGGCGATATTCTTGTTGTCCCAGCTGCGCTGCCAGCTTGGCAATGGTCAGCGCCTCGTCCCGCCACGCCTTGTGCCGTTCCATGTGGCTGCGCAGCTTGTCGGCGAGCGGGCCATCAATCGCCGGCTTGGTTGAACCGGGGCGCGCAGCGGCCACGGGGCCGAACAGATCGGCCTGCCGCATCCCGAACATCGCGGCCCCGAACGCCAGCGAGATCGCGACAATGCCGCTGTTGACCAAGCCGATCATCCAACCGGGCATTCCCAGATTGTACACGGCGATCTGGGTGAGCGCGATGACGACGACACAGAACGCCACCGCTGCCACCAGCTGAGGCCGCAGGCGGCGCCTGCTCTCGATAAGGTCGCCCTCACGCCCGCGCCAGACTTCCCACAGGGCGGCGGCTGCGAACACAAGCATCCCGACCCGGAACAGTGAGCCGGTAATCAGATTGACGATGCCGCCAGCAGGAGCGCTGACCAACATCACAAGGCTGTTGAGCGCGGCGATGCCCACCAACATCAGATCGCGCAGGCTGACATGGGTTTCATCATTGAACCAGGCCTTGGCGAACAGCCAGAAGATCCCCGCCGTGGAAGCGCCATATGTTGACAGGGCAAGTCCCCCAAGCGTTCTGATCGAAAAGATCCTTTCGGTCTGTAGCAGATAGCAGATCATCGCCAGCGCCATGGCGACCGCAAGCCCGGCGGCAAGCTGATCACGGTGATCGCGGATCAGAATCCAGCTCCACAAGGCCAGCACGGCAATCGACCCGCCGCGCGCCATCAGATTGATCTGTTCGAAGGCCGTCATCGGCGCTTGGCTGCCAGAGGGCGGGCGGGCCGACAAGCCGATTTCGAAATCGCCCAGCCTGTCGGGATTCGATCAGCCTTGCAGGTTTCAAAACCGGCCAGCCCGATTTCGAAACCGCGCGGCGCAAAGGGCGGGCAATGCGCAGTCGGGTCGCTGCGGCGCTCGGATCGGCCGGCGGCGCAAGACAACAAGGATTGCACCATGAAACGCGTGTTCACTTTGCTTGGCCCCGTGCTGCTTGCTGCCGGGCTGCTTGCTCCCACCGCCGCCGAAGCGGCACCGCAGCCGCGCCATGCGGTGGTCGATATCCGCGATCTCGATCTTGCCACCGCCAAGGGGCAGGATCGGCTTGCCGTGCGCGTGCACCGCGCGGCAAGAAAGGTGTGCGAAGCCGAAGCGCTCGACAGCCTGCCGCAGACTGTCCGCGCGCGGCGGGACTGTGTCAGACAGGCTAAGGCCGCAGCTATGATGGTGGTCGAGGCCGGGATCACCCAGAGCGCCGACGGCAGTGTCGGCGGCTGAGGTCAAGCGGGCCGCCGGTTGCGCGCCGCCGCCTTGCAGCGCGGCTGCCCGCATCAATACATATGCTGCCCGCCATTGATGCTCATGGTCGAACCCGTCATGAAGCCGCCGTTCTCGCTGGTGAGGAAAGCCACGCCGCGCGCGATTTCCTCGGCCATGCCAAGGCGGCCGACCGGGATCTTGGCGACGATCTTTTCCAGCACCGGCGCGGGCACGGCAGCCACCATGTCGGTATCGATATAGCCTGGCGCGATCGCGTTCACCGTCACGCCGAACTTCGCGCCTTCCTGCGCCAGCGCCTTGGTGAAGCCGTGGATGCCCGATTTGGCGGCGGCATAGTTGACCTGGCCATACTGGCCCGCCTGCCCGTTGATCGACCCGATATTGACGATCCGGCCCCAGCCACGCTCGCGCATGCCGGGGAAGGTCGCCTTGGCCATGTTGAAACAGCCGCCAAGGTTGATCCGTAGCACTTCGTTCCAATCGTCAAAGCTCATCTTGTGGAGCGTGCCGTCGCGGGTGATCCCGGCGTTGTTGACGACGATATCGACAGGGCCGAATTCCGCCTCCACGCTCGCGCAGCCCGCAAGGCAGGCCTCGTGATCGCCGACATCCCACCGCCGCGCCGGAATGCCGGTGGCATCGCTGAACGATCGTGCCTTTTCATCGTTTCCGGCGTAATTGGCGATGACGGTGTGGCCCTGACGCTGAAGGCGCTTGCAGATCGCCTCCCCGATACCGCGTGTCCCTCCGGTAACAATGGCAACACGTCCCATGGCAATTCCTCCCTCACTGATTTGTTCTGGCGCGACCCTAGCCGTGCCGTAACGTCAGGGAAAGCAGGGAATAGCTATGGGCAAGGCTGGTAAGGGGCGCAATCCGACCAAGGGACAGGCTGCGCGATGCGGGACACCCCGCAGCCGCGCTCGTCCGGCGGCCGCGGCGAAACCTAGAACTTGAGCTGGGTGCCGACGTAGACGGCCTGGCTGTCCTGAATCGAATTGGTCAGAGGATCAAGCCGGTCACGCTCCTGCGAGATCCGCACCCCGGCGCGCACATCGAGATTGGGCGAAAGGCGGAAGCTGCCACCCAGATCGACAGTCTGCGCCGCAAGCGAATCAAGCGTATTGGGCGAACGGCCCAGCACCTGGCGATCTTCAAGGCCAATGCGCGGCTGCATCCGCCCGGGCTTGTCTTCGGCCTTGGGGCGTGACGGCTCAAACTCGGCCAGATCGGGCATTGTCATCTTGCGCACGCTCGTCGACAGATCGATTGTCCGCGCGAAAGTCTTGTAGCCGCGCGCGGCGCCCAGCTCAAACTTGCTGGCCTGTAGCCCCGCCAGCGTGCCCGCATTGCCAAGGCCCGGCGCCGCTTCGATGGCGCGGCGGACCGAAATCGCCTGCACGCGGTCATCATCGACGCGCACTGCGACGGTTACCGTGCGCTGGCCCACCACCGGAGCCGCCCGCGCGGGGGTGAACCGGATGCCCTTGGCCTGCGCCTTTTCGGCGATACGCGCGGCCAGCGCGGGATCGACACTGGCGGGCGTGAATACATTGAGGCCGACCGATTCTGCCGTGCGGGACTGGCTGTTGGCGGCCACCAGCGCGAGGCTGGCCGTCGGCAAGGCAAGCATCGAAGCAGCCGCAAGCACGAACAGCGGCACAGCGCGCCGCTTGCCTCCTGCCATGCCTGTCTGCCGTGCCATTATGCCGGTTTCCTCGACTGTGACTTGCGGGCAGATCAGCCCGCGCTTCGCCATGTATCACAGAAAGCCCGGGAATGCTCCCTGAGTCGCATCTGCAATTTCCCGTAGATCAATAATTCATCAGCCTTTTCGCACAATGGGCAGAAAGACCCATACGACAATTCGCCCGCCACCTGTTGCGCAAGGCACACAATGGCAGGCTCCGGCGATGCGGCGCGGCCGATCCGCCCGCACGCTGTCCAGACCGGATAAACCGGGCGGTCGCCGTCATGAAGCTTGCCGGAGGCGGGCTGACCATTATACAGCGCTTGGCCGACGACGGAAGGAAACCTGCCAGTGACACGCGCTTCTTTTGCCCCCACTCCCATGCCGCGCGGCGGTTCGGCGCGTTTGGCGCTGAGCGCAGCGGTGCTCGCCATGCTGGTGGCGCTCCCGGCCTGCGGCGGCAAGGACCGCGCCAAGGTGACCCGCATGGAAGCAGCGCAGGTCAACACCATAGGCGTCAATGCTTTCCTGTGGCGGGCCGCGCTGGAGACCGCCAGCTTTGCTCCGCTGGTAAGTGCCGACAGCGCGGGCGGTGTCATCATCACGGACTGGTACACCAATCCGGCCAACCCCGGCGAGCGGGTCAAGCTGACGATCTCGATACTCGATCAGGATTTGCGCGCCGATGCCCTGCGCGTGAACGCCAGCCGGCAGGTTGCCCAAGGGGCCGGGTGGGTCGATGCGCCGGTGCAGGCCGCTACTGTCCAGAAGCTTGAGGACATCATCCTTACCAAGGCGCGCGACCTGCGCCGTCAGGCCATGTCGCGGGGCTGACAGGCCCTGCATGGGCCAGGCCTCCTGTCATATTCCAAGCGGACCGCTGCATGAGTAACCATCCTATTGATCCGTCCGCCAGTGACGGCCGGGGGCGTTTCGATCCGTCTGTCGCTGACTTGCGCTGGCAAGCTGCATGGGCCGAGGCGGGGACGTTTACCGCCGATTCGAACAGCCCCAAGCCCAAGAGCTACATCCTTGAGATGTTCCCCTACCCATCGGGGCGCATCCACATGGGCCATGTGCGCAATTATACCATGGGCGACGTGCTGGCGCGCTATCAGAAGATGCGCGGGTTCGAGGTGCTCCACCCGATGGGCTGGGACGCCTTCGGGATGCCGGCCGAAAATGCCGCGATGGAAAAGGGCGTCCACCCCGGCGGCTGGACGCGGGCGAACATCGCGCAGATGAAGGCGCAGTTGCAGCGCATCGGCTTCGCTCTGGATTGGACGCGCGAATTCGCCACCTGCGACCCTGCGTATTACGGCCACGAACAGGCGCTCTTCCTCGACCTGTATGAGGCGGGGCTGGTCTATCGCAAGGAATCGACCGTCAACTGGGACCCGGTCGACATGACCGTGCTCGCCAACGAGCAGGTGATCGACGGCAAGGGCTGGCGCAGCGGCGCGGAGGTCGAGAAGCGCAAATTGAACCAGTGGTTCCTCAAGATCACCGACTTTGCCGATGATCTGCTGGAGGGGCTGGGCAGCCTCGAAGACTGGCCCGAGAAGGTCCGCCTGATGCAGGAGAACTGGATCGGCAAGTCGCAGGGGCTGGAGTTCGGCTTCGAGCTCTCCAAGCCCCTTCCCCTCGGGGAAGGGGTTGGGGATGGGGGCTCCATGGTCGATGGGGCAGCCCCCCCACCCCAGGGGGAGGGGAGTCTTCAGCGCCTCGCCGTCTATACCACCCGCCCGGATACGATCTTCGGCGCGAGCTTCGTCGCTGTGGCTGCCGACCACCCGATTGCCCAATCGCTCGCGGGCGATCCGGAAGTCGCCGCCTTCATCGACCAGTGCAAGAAGGGCGCGACCACCGCGGCGGCGCTCGAAACGGCGGAGAAGCTCGGTTATCGGACGCCGATTATCGCCAAGCACCCCTTCAACGGCGCGGACCTGCCGGTGTTCATCGCCAACTTCGTGCTGATGGAATACGGCACCGGAGCGGTGATGGGCGTGCCGGGGCATGACCAGCGCGACTTCGAATTCGCCACCAAATACGGCCTGCCGATCCTGCGCGTCGTCGCCAGCGATCCCGCGCAGGCCGACGCGCCGTTCAAGGGTGAGGCCGAGGCGGGGGACGGGGTGATTGTCAACTCGGACTTCCTCAACGGCATGACTGTCGAGGCCGCCAAGGCCGAGGTCATCACGCGCGCCGAAAGCGGCGGCTGGGGCGAGGGCCGCACCGTGTGGCGCCTGCGCGACTGGGGCGTGTCGCGCCAGCGTTACTGGGGCACCCCGATCCCGATCATTCACAGCCCCGATCACGGCCCCGTCCCCGTGCCGCGCGACCAACTCCCCGTGGTGCTGCCTGAAGACATCGACTTCAGCGAACCGGGCAACCCGCTCGACCGCCACCCCACCTGGAAGCACACCACCTGCCCGATCAGCGGCAAGCCCGCGCTGCGCGAGACCGACACGCTCGATACCTTCGTGGATTCGTCGTGGTACTTCCTGCGCTTCGCCAGCCAGCCCGCCGACCGTGCCTTCGACCCCGAGGAGGTCGCCAAGTGGATGCCGGTGCAGCACTATATCGGCGGCATCGAGCACGCGATCCTGCACCTCCTCTACGCCCGCTTCTGGACCCGCGCGCTGGCGCGGATCGGCAAGATCAGCGTGCAGGAGCCGTTTGCCGCGCTGTTCACGCAAGGCATGGTGACGCACGAAACTTACAGCCGCATCGATAAAGCCCGCGGCGTGCCGGTGTTCTTCGGCCCCGAGGAAGTCGATCGCACCTCCGATGGCGCGACGCTGCTGGCGGATGGCGCGCCGGTCGAAGTCGGCCGCGTCATCAAGATGTCGAAGTCGAAGAAGAACGTCGTCGATCCCGATGCGATCATCGCCCGCCACGGCGCGGATGCGGTGCGCTGGTTCATGCTGTCGGACTCCCCGCCCGAACGCGACCTGCCGTGGTCGGACGCCGGGATCGAGGGCTGTGCGCGCTTTGTCCAGAGGTTGTGGCGGCTGTTCAATGCCTATGATGCTGGCGCGCAGGGCGAGGACAAGGGCCTCGACCGCAAGACCCACCAGACCATCGCAGCCGTCGCCGCCGATATCGAGGCGCTGGGCTTCAACAAGGCGGTCGCGCGCATTTACGAGCTGACCGGCGCGGTGGAGAAGGCGGCGCCGTCTGCCAGCCGCTCTGCCGCCATCCGCGCGCTGGTGCATCTGGTCGCCCCGATGATGCCGCACTTGGCCGAAGAGGCGTGGTCGCAGATCGGAGAGGGCCTGATCGCCGATGCGCCATGGCCCGAAGTCGATCCAGCGCTTCTCGTCGATGACGAAGTTACCATCGCGGTTCAGCACATGGGCAAGCTCCGCGATACTGTCACCGCACCCAAGGGGGCCTCGAAAGAGGCGCTCGAAGCGCTCGCGCTTGCGTCTGCTAACCTGCAACGCTCGCTTGATGGCGCAGCCGTGCGCAAGGTGATTGTGGTGCCTGATCGCTTGGTGAACATCGTCACCTAGCCAATACCCGTCACCCTGAACTTGTTTCAGGGTCCATCGGGCGTCTAAGGACGGTGCATGATCGCGGTATGGATGCTGAAGCAAGTTCAGCATGACGGAAAAAGGATCGGGGCAGTCATGCGAAGTTTCTGTGCCTGTCTGATGCTGTTGGCCCTTGCCGCCTGCGGCCTGTCGCCGATGTATGCGGGCGGCAGTTCCTCGGCGGTCGCGCAGGGGCTGGCGGCAGTCGATATCCCGCCCATTCCCGGGCGCGGCGGCTGGCTGGTCAAGAACGCGCTGGAGGAACGCCTTGGCGCGGCCGGGCAGACAACGCCCGCCTACCGGCTGGATGTGCGGCTGGATGATCGGCTCGATGCGCTTGGCGTGCTTGGCGATGATACCGTCACCCGCCAGCGGCGCATCCTGCGCGCGCGCTATCAGTTGGTCGACCTGGCAAGCGGTGAGATCGTGCTTGATGCGACCGCCGGTTCGGATGCCGGGATCGATGTGGTCTCCAGCGAATATGCCACGATTGCGGCTGAACAGACCGCGCTCGAAAATCTCTCGCGCGAGGTGGCTGATCGTATGGCGACCCGCATTGCACTAACCCTGCGCGAACGCGCGCGCGCCGCGCAATCGGGCCAATGAAGGCCACCCACAAGGATTTCCTGCGCGGTGTGCCGGCGGCAGCGCGGCAGGCAAGCATTTTCTTCTTCTGCGGCCCTGATGAAGCGGGCGCGTCTGCCGCAGCCCAGCGCGTCATCGAAGCGCTGCCCGATCCCGGCGAGCGGGTGGAACTGGCAGGCGCAGACCTCAAGCGCGATCCCGCACTGCTCGGCGATGAGGCGCGCTCGGTCTCGCTGTTTGGCGGGGCGCGGCATATTGTGGTGCGCGCCAGCGGCGATGACGCCCATGATGCGCTCGCAGTGCTCATCGCAACCGCCGAGGCAGGCGCGGGCGCAGCTGCGCCAGTGGTAATCATCGCCACCTCTGCCACCGACAAGTCACGCACCGCCAAGCTGCTCGAAAAGCGTGATGATGCGCTGGTGGCAATGTTCCATCCGCCCGATCTGTCCTCGGTGGCGGCCTCGGTGCGGGCGATGGCGGACGCGGCGGGCCTGCGGCTTGGCGGCGATCTGGCCGAACGCATCGCGCGCGCGGCAAGCCTTGATGTCCGGCTCGCCGAGTCCGAAGTGACCAAGCTTGCGCTCTATTGCGAGGCCGATCCGCAGGCCCCAAGGTCGGCCCGTGCGGAGGATTACGAGGCGATTGGCGCGGCCACTGAAGAGGATGGCTTCATGCCGCTCGTCAATGCGGTGCTCGGCGGCGAAACCGGGCGACTGGGCGCTGAAATCCGGCGGATGCGCGAGCTTGGTCTCAATCCGGTGGGGGTGGTGCTGGCGCTCGAACGGCGTGCGGCGATGCTGGCGCAGCTGGCAGCGCAGCTCGGCCCGCGCGGGTCGGTTGATCAGCTCGACCGGGGCGCCGAAATGCGACTGGGCATCTTCTTCAAGGAAAAGCGCGACATCGGCCAGCAATTCAAACGCTGGATGCAGCCCGCCGCGCGCGCTTCGCGCGAGAGTCGGCTCGATCGGCTGGTGCCCCGTTTAACCGAGCTGCACCGGTTGCTGCTCTCTAACAGTGCGGCTGCCGAGCTGCTGCTGGCGCAAGAACTGACCCAGATCACAAGATTTGCGGCGAAGCGGTAGCATTTTCGCACAGAGCAATCTGCGCTGTCGCATTATCGTTGCGAATCCTTGGTAAAAACCCTTAATAGGCGCTTAAGGGGTCGCTGCTTGTGGATCTGAGGCAGCATGAACAAATTACCTGACAATTTGCTGCAGGCTGTCCGGACTGATGCGCCGGATCTGAGGATTGCTCCCTCGCTCGAGCGGCGGCGTCTGCGCGCCTACATCGTGCTGCTGTTGGTTGATGGCATGCTGTTCCATGCCAGCTTTGCGCTGGCCGGTCTCATTTACGAGCGCCGGTGGAACGATCCCACCGCGATGCTGGTGGCGCAGGTCATGCTTCCCGTGTTCTTTACCATCGCGCTCTACAACGGCAGTTACGGGGTGCGGGCGCTGACCGATTGGGTCTATGCGACCAAGCAGGCCGTGACCGCTCTGGCGGTTTCGGCTGCATTGCTCAATTTCGTGGCTTTCTACACCAAGTCGAATGCCGAGTTCTCGCGCGTGGCGACGACGCTGGGGCTGGTGTTTACGGCGCTTTCGATCATTGCCTTTCGCCGGATCGTGGTGGCGTGTGTGGACCGGTTCTGGGGCGGGCGAATCACCAATCGGCTGGTGATATACGATGGCGGGCCTGATTTCGCGCTCGACAAGGCGGCCTATGTCTCGGCGGACCAATACCGCCTTGATCCCGAGAGCGAAGACCCGTTCATGCTCGATCGGCTCGGCAAACTGCTGCGCAATCAGGACAAGGTGGTGGTGAGCTGCCCCTACGAACGGCGCGAACAATGGGCCTTTCTGCTCAAATCGAGCGGCGTCTATGGCGAACTGGTGAGCGAGACCGCCCACCGCCTCGCCCCCATCGGGGTGCATCGCTATGATGATCAGGGCAAGACCACGCTGGTCGTCTCAAGCGGGCCGCTGGCCCTGCGCGGCCGGGTGGTCAAGCGCCTGTTCGATCTGGCGGTTGCGGGCGCAGCGGTGATTATTCTCTCGCCGCTGTTGCTGGTGGTTGCGCTGCTGATCAAGCTTGAAGATGGCGGCCCGGTGCTGTTCGTCCAGCGGCGGATGGGCCGGGGCAACCAGTTCTTCGACATGTTCAAGTTCCGTTCGATGCGCGAGGAAAAGCTCGATCCCAATGGCGAGCGTTCCACCGGGCGCGATGATGATCGGATCACGCGGATCGGCGCTTTCATCCGCAGCACCAGCATCGATGAACTGCCACAGATCTTCAACGTGCTGCGCGGCGAGATGTCGATTGTCGGCCCGCGCCCGCATGCATTAGGCTCCAAGGCGAACAACAAGCTGTTCTGGCAGGTCGACAAGCAATATTGGCGGCGCCATTGCCTCAAGCCGGGGCTGACGGGCCTTGCGCAGGTGCGCGGTCACCGCGGTGCGACCGAGCACGAGAAGGATCTTACCGACCGCCTGCAATCCGATCTGGAATATATAGCGCACTGGTCATTGCGCAACGACATCAGCATTGTGTTGCGCACCATCAGGGTGCTTCGTCACAACAACGCCTTTTGAGGTCTGCCCCTTGCGCCGCGCGTTTGGAGCGCAGGCGGCGGTGGCGGCTGGAGAGCGAAGGTCCGCTTAGCGGGCGGCTGAGGAAAAAGCCGACATTCCGAAACCACCCCAAAGGCAGTCATCCTATTCCGTCGTCGTCCCGGACTTGATCCGGGGCTTGGCTTTACCTTCCTTCGCTTGAGGCAAAAAGAAGCCAAGCCCTTTCAAGCACGGCCCGACGAAAGAATTGGCCTCCCGGCTCCCCACCCACGTCCTGTCATTCGGGCCACACCATGCAGCGGCTGAAAGCGGACACGCTGCGGCACGCTTTGTCTGGCCGCCGCTGTGTTCAGTCCTTCTTGCCCTGAGGCACCGCGAAGGTGCCGGTCACGCGGCCGCGGCCCGTGGTTGTGCCGGGGCTGTTCGCCCCCGCCGGTGCACCATCGACGCTCGACAACCCGCTTTCGAGATCGATCACCAGCCGCCCGCCATTGAGCGTGTCGCTCCCGCGCCGCAGCCGCACATTGCCTGCCATGGTGATGACCCGCCGGTTGAAATCATAGATCGCACTATCGCCGCTCGCCTGTTCGTTGCCGCGCGCCACGTTGACCCCGCCGGTCGCGGTCAGCCGATCGATCTTCAGCTCGCCGGCATCCTGATATTCAAGCAGCATCCGCGCCGATTGCAGCGACAACCCGGCCTGTTCGACCCGCACATCGCCCGTCAGAACCACCCGGTTCTGGCGATCCTGCCACTCGATCCGCGCCGCATCGAAACTCACCGGCGCGCGTGAATTGTGCGAGGCGATTGACTGCGCATGGGAGGTGATGCCGCCCATCAGCGCGGCCGTGCCGACAAAGCCTGCCGCGGCATAGGCCAGCGCCGTGGGGGCGAGGCCGCGCGAGGGGGAGAAATGCTTCATTGCGGGAACCTCAGCTTGCCGGGAACCATGGTGATGCGGGCATTGCCATCAAGCGTCAGCACGCGCGTGGCAAGATCGGCGCGCATCTGCTGGGCTGAAAAAGTGCCCGTCGGCAAGGCGCCGGATACGCCCTGATCGCCGGTAATCACGCGCTGCTTGAGATCGACTGAGACCCCGCGCGCTACCATCGCATAGCCATCGGCCGCCGTCATCTGCACCGCGCCGTCAACCGCCACCACTTCGCGGGCGATATCATAGATGCCGCCGCTGGCGCTGATCCGCGCTGGGCCTTCGGTCAGGCTCATCTGCCCAACGAGATCGCGCATCCGCACCAGTCCTTCGGCGCTGGAACGCTGCACCGCCTCGCCCGCCGTCAGGGCAAAGGGGCGGCCATTATCGTCGCGCCCGCGATACATGGCGTTGCTGACGCTGAGGCGTTCATCGATCATCGCCACCTTGTTGCGATCGAGCAGAAAGCTCACCTCGCCGCGCGGGGCAAGCGGTGTGATTATCATCAGCGCCGCCACAATGCCGACGGCCATCGGCAGAAACCGCGCCAGAAAGCCGATCAGCCGATCATGCGATCCGCCGGGCGCGGCAAAGCGCTGGCGGCGGCTGCGCAGCGCGCTGGCTTCGTGGGTTTCTCGGGCAGCTTGGCGGGCGGTTTCGGCCATGGTCTTGCGGCTTACATGTGGCTGAAGATGTCGTTTTCGGCCCAGCCCGCCAGATCTAGCCGGGCGCGCGTCGGGAGGAAATCGAAGCATGCCTGCGCCAGTTCCATGCGGCCCTCGCGTGTCAGTCGCACCACCAACTCATCGCGCAGGGCGTGGAGATAGCGCACATCGCTGGCCGCATAATCGCGCTGCGCCTCCGAGATTACGGGCCCGCCCCAGTCCGAGCTTTGCTGCTGCTTCGAAAGCGACTGGCCGAGCAATTCCTCGACGAGGTTCTTGAGGCCGTGCCTATCAGTGTAGGTGCGCACCAGCTTGCTTGCGATCTTGGTGCAGAACACCGGCGCGGCCAGCACGCCGAGATAGTGCTCAATTGCGGCGAGATCAAAGCGGGCAAAATGGAACAGTTTCACCCGCGCAGGATCGGCCAGCACCGCCTTCAGATTGGGCGCGGCGTAGCTGCTGCCCGGATTGAAGCGCACGAGGTGTTCATCCCCGCTGCCATCGGCAATCTGCACCACGCACAGCCGATCGCGCGCGGTGATGAGCCCCATGGTCTCGGTATCGACGGCAAGCGCGCTGGTGCCGGTAAGGACGCCTGCGGGGAGATCTTCTTCGTGAAAATGCACAGCCATGCGCCCCACCTAGTCGCAATGGGGATAGAGGGGAAGGGGCAAGGCGTGTAGCAGGCAGGGGCATGACAGCAGAGGCAATTCCTGAAAGCTGGCGCCCGGCGCTGGAGCCAGTGCTGGCGAGCGCCGCGGCGCGCAAGCTCGGCGGCTGGCTGCGCGCCGAGGAAGCGGCGGGCAAGGCGATTTATCCGCCGCGCGGGGTGCGGCTGGCGGCGCTCGCTATTACGGCGCTGGAGGACGTGCGCTGCGTGATTCTGGGGCAGGACCCGTATCACGGGCCGGGCCAGGCCAATGGCCTTGCCTTTTCGGTCGCGCCCGGCGTGAAGGTGCCGCCTTCGCTGGTGAATATCTACAAGGAGCTCGAAAGCGATCTCGGCCTCCCGCGCCCGTCGCACGGCGATCTGTCAGCTTGGGCGCGGCAGGGCGTGCTGCTTTTGAACAACACGCTGACAGTAGAGGCAGGGCAGGCCGGCAGCCATGCCGGGCGCGGGTGGGACGCGATCACTGATGCCTGCGTGGCGGCAGTGGCGGCGAGCGGCGCGCCGACTGTGTTCATCCTGTGGGGCAGCCATGCGCGCAAGAAAGCCAGCCGCGTGCCCGCATTGGGCCGATCTTCACACCATCTGGTGCTGACATCGGCCCATCCCAGCCCCTTGTCCGCGCATAATGGCTTTTTCGGCTCTCGCCCGTTCAGCCAGACCAATGCCTTTCTCGAAAGCGCCGGGCGCGGCGCGATTGATTGGAGATTGTGATGGAAGATACGGTTCTGCTCCACGTGGAGGATGGCATCGCCACTGTCACGCTCAACCGCCCGCAGGCGATGAACGCGCTGAACCGCGCGATGCGGCAGCGGCTGTACGAAGTCATGCGCGCGGTTGACGGCGATGATGTGGTGCGCGCCGTGATCCTGACGGGGGCGGGGGAACGCGCCTTTACCGCCGGGCTTGATCTCAAAGAACTCGGCAGCGAGGCGGGCGCGCTGGGCAGCGCCAATGCGACCGATCCGGCGGATAATCCGGTCAAGGCGATCGAAGTCTGCACCAAGCCGGTGATCGGCGCGATCAATGGCGTGGCGATCACTGGCGGTTTCGAGGTCGCGCTGGCCTGCGATGTGCTGATCGCCAGCGGCAATGCGCGCTTTGCCGATACCCATGCGCGGGTCGGGATCATGCCGGGCTGGGGACTGTCGCAAAAGCTTGCCCGAATGATCGGGATTTCCCGCGCCAAGGAACTGGCCTTCACCGGCAATTTCCTTGACGCGCATACCGCCCATGCCTGGGGGCTGGTCAATCATGTGGTTGCGCCCGATGCGCTGATGCCGCTCGCGCAGCGGCTGGCGGGCGACATGGCGAGCATCGATCCGGAGTTTCTCGCCGCCTACAAGCGGCTCATCGATGATGGCTTTGCCTTGAGTTTAGGGGAAGGCATGGCGCTGGAGGCCGCGCGTTCGAGCGCCGCCAATGCGGCTGTCGCGCCCGATGCGGTCGAAGCCCGCCGCGCCGCCGTGCAGCGACGCGGCCGCTTCCGCTCGCAGGGCTAGCGCGTTTCCGACTGCTTGCCAGCCGCGCCCTTGCGGCATAGGCTCTCACCAAGCGAGAGACGGGAGAGCAATATGCGCATTGCGCTTGGATTGGCGGCGGGGGCCGCCGTGCTGGTGGCGGCGGCGGGAGAGGCGCAGGCGGGCAAGCGTTACGCGGCGAGCATCACTCGCACCACCTATGGCATCCCGCACATCACCGCGCGCGACTGGCGCGGGGTCGGCTATGGGGTGGCCTATGCCTATGCCGAGGATAATCTGTGCATGCTGGCCGAGGAATTCGCCACTGTCGCAGGCGAACGCTCGCGCCATTTCGGGCCCGAGGGCAAGGCGGTGCTCGGTTTTCAGGAAGTCGACAACCTGTCTTCCGATGTGTTCTTCCGCGCGGTGATTGATCTGCCCGCGCTGCGTGCCGGAGCTGGCAAGATGAGCGCGGCGGCACAGGCGCTCGCCGATGGCTATATCGCCGGCTACAACCGTTTTCTGAAGGATGCGGGGGCAGACGGCATCCCGGCGGAATGTCGCGGCAAGGCATGGGTGCGCCCGATCAGCATGGATGACATGCTGCGCCTCACCGAAAAGCAGATGCTGCTGGCAAGTTCGCTCTCGCTCGCATCAGGGATTGCGGGCGCGGCGCCGCCGGGAAAGGCGGCGGGACAAGTCGCGCAGGCCTTGCCCGATCCGGGCAAGTTGGGCTTTGGCAGCAATGGCTGGGCCTTTGGCGGCGATACGACGGCTGACGGGCGTGGCCTTGTGATCGGAAATCCGCACTTCCCATGGAACGGGCCGAGCCGGTTCTGGCAAATGCATGTGACCGGGCCTGATGGCTATGATGTGATGGGCGTGGGCATTGCCGGAACGCCGATCCCGACGCTGGGCTTCAACAAGGACATCGCCTGGACGCATACTGTCACCGCCGCGCGGCATTTCACGCTCTATGCACTCACGCTCGATCCCGCCGATCCGACGCGTTACATGGTTGACGGTCAAAGCGTGGCGATGGAGCCGGTGAGGGTAAACGTGCCGATGCCCGAGGGCACGCCGGATGTCACCCGCACGCTTTACACGACCCGCTATGGCCCGGTGTTTGTAGCGCCGCAATCCGGCGTCAACTGGAACGTGGGCATGGCCTTTGCGATCCGCGATGCCAACCGCGCCAATCCGCGTGCGATCGATACCTGGCTGGCGATCGGCAAGGCAAGAACTGTGGGCGAGATCAAGGATGCGGTGAGCGAGACGCTCGGCATTCCGTGGGTCAACACGATTGCTTCCGATCGCCACGGCGATGCGCTCCATGCTGATATCACCGCCGTTCCCAATGTCTCGGAGAGCAAGGCCAAGGCCTGCGCCACGCCGCTTTCGCCGCTGTTCGCGCGGCTTGCCGTGCTGCTCGACGGGTCGCGTTCGGGCTGCGCATGGGATAGCGCCCCCGGCACGCCCGAACCCGGCCTGATGCCCGCAAGCGATCAGGCGGCGACCATCGTGCGCAGCTATCTCACCAATTCGAATGACAGTTACTGGCTCAGCAATCCGCGCTTGCCCCATCCGCGCCTGTCGCCCGTGCTGGGCGCACATGCGAAGGAATTGACCTTGCGCACGCGTTCGAATTTCACCGAAACCGAAGCGATGCTGGCGGGCGGCAAGGTGGATCACACGCGCGCCAAGGCGCTGGTCTTTGCCAACAAGAGCCTTGCTGCTGATATGGTGGTGGGCGAATTGCTGGCGATGTGCGGCGCTGCAAGCGCGCCTGCCGCCGAGGTGGTGCGCGGCTGCGACGCCTTGCGCGGGTGGGATCGCCGCTACGAGGCGTCAAGCAAGGGTGCAGCCCTGTTCCGCGCATTCTGGGCGCGGGCGGGCGGAATGCCGGGCCTGTGGAAGGTGCCGTTCGATCCCGCCGACCCGGTGAACACCCCGCGCGCTCTTGCTGCCGATGCGCAAGGCGACAAGCTGCTGGCGACACTGGGCGAGGCGGTGGCCGATCTCGACAAGGCCGGGATCGCGCTCGATGCGCCGTGGGGCGAAGTGCAGCAATGGCGCGCGGGCACGCAACGCATCCCGATCCACGGCGGGCCGGGCACGGCAGGCGTGCTCAATTATCAGGACGCGCGCCCGGCGCCCGGTGGCGGATTGGTGCCGGTGCATGGCACCAGTTATATCCAGATCGTCGGCTTTGATGATCGCGGCCCGGTGGCCGACGCAATCCTCAGCTATTCGCAATCGACCAATCCGGCCTCGCCCCATTATGCCGATCAGACCCGCGCCTATGCCGAGAAGCGCTGGCACCGCCTACCGTTCAAGCGCCAGGACATCGCCGCCCAGCGCATCGGCAGGACGCAGCGCATCGCCGAGTAGCGATCCCTCAGCGCGGCAGCGCGGTTGCGCCCATCAGCGCTTCATCGACGCTGCGTGCGCATTGGCGGCCTTCGCGGATTGCCCACACCACCAGGCTTTGCCCGCGCCGCATATCGCCGCAGGCAAAGACACCCGGCACGCTGGTCTGGTAGCTTTGCGTATCGGCGCTGACATTGCCGCGCCCGGTTAATTCGACGCCCGCTTGCTCCAGCAGCCCGGCCTTTTTCGGGCCGGTGAAGCCCATCGCGAGCAGGATCAGATCGGCCGGAATGGTGAAAGTGCTGCCTGCCACTTCCTGCATCTGGCCGCCCTTCCACTCGACCCGCACACATTCGAGGCCGGTGACTTTCTCGCCGTCGCCGATCACCCGTTTGGTCAGCACCGCCCAGTCGCGCTCGACGCCCTCCTGATGGCTAGAGGAGGTGCGCAGCTTGAGCGGCCAATCGGGCCAGGTCAGGGCCTTGTCTTCCTTTTCCGGGGGCTTGGGCATGATTTCGAGCTGGGTGACACTGGCCGCGCCCTGCCGATTGGATGTGCCGACGCAGTCGCTCCCCGTATCGCCGCCGCCGATCACCACCACATGCTTGCCCGTGGCAGTCAGGCTGCCGCGCGGCGCGGCGCGCAGTTCATCGTCGCCCGCAACGCGCTTGTTCTGCTGGGTGAGGAACTCCATCGCAAGCCGCACGCCGGGCATTTCCGCGCCCGGAATATCGAGGCGCCGCGCTTCTTCCGCGCCGCCTGCCAGCACCACCGCATCGAAGTTTTCGGCCAAGCTCTTGAACGAGATATCGACGCCCACTTCCTTCGATGTCTTGAAGGTTACCCCTTCGGCTTCCATCTGCTGGCAGCGCCGGTTGATGAGGTGCTTTTCCATCTTGAAATCGGGAATGCCGTAGCGCAGCAGTCCGCCGACCCGGTCAGCCTTTTCGAACACGGTTACGCTGTGCCCTGCGCGCGCGAGTTGCTGGGCGCAGGCGAGCCCGGCCGGGCCGGAGCCGACGACCGCGATCTGCTTGCCGGTGCGCTGTGCGGGCACCTGCGGCTTGATCCAGCCTTCCTGCCATCCGCGATCCACGATGGCGCATTCGATCGATTTGATCGTCACCGGCTGATCGATAATGTTGAGCGTGCAGGATGCCTCGCACGGAGCCGGGCAGATGCGCCCTGTGAATTCGGGGAAATTGTTCGTGCTGTGCAGCACGGTGAGCGCGTTCTTCCAGTCCCCTTCATAGACCAGATGGTTCCAGTCCGGGATGATGTTGTTCACCGGGCAGCCGTTGTGGCAATAGGGAATGCCGCAATCCATGCAGCGCGAGGCCTGCGATTGCAGCGTGCCATCATCCGGCTGGATGACGAATTCGCGGTAATTCTTCAGCCGCTCTTTGGGATCGAGATAGTCGCGCTCGCGGCGGTCAAGCTCGAGAAATCCGGTTTCCTTGCCCATGTCTTTCGATCTTCCTCAAACTCCCCTCCCTTGAGGGAGGGGTTGGGGTGGGTGTGCGGTGTCCACCAATCTGGTCGAACACCCCGACCCGACCTCCCCCCTCCAAAGGGGGAGGGGATTGGTTACTCCGCTGCTACGCTTGCTGCTTCGGCACGTTCCGCTTCGAGCCGTTTCAAGGCCGCCGCATAATCGCGCGGCATCACCTTGACAAAGCCCTTGAGCGCCGCATCCCAATCCGCCAGCAGCGCGCCAGCCAGCTTGCTGCCAGTGTGGAGCTGGTGGCGCTCGACCAGGATACGCAGCCGCTCGGCATCGTGGCGCAGCATGTCGCCCATGCCGAAATCATGCACCGAGCGCGGGCGCTGGGCCGGGCGGCCTGTCCCTTCATCGGCGTCGGGCGCGGCGCTGATGGGCAGCAGATCGACCTGCGCGTGGTTGACGAGGTTGGCGAAGTTGCCCTCCGGATCATAGACATAGGCGATCCCGCCGCTCATGCCAGCGGCAAAGTTGCGCCCGGTCTTGCCCAGCACCACCACCACGCCGCCGGTCATGTATTCGCAGCCGTGATCGCCGGTGCCCTCGACCACCGCGATCGCCCCCGAGTTCCTCACCGCGAACCGCTCGCCCGCGACGCCGTTGAAATAGGCCTCGCCCGCAATCGCGCCATACATCACGGTGTTGCCGACGATGATGTTGTCGTGGCTATCGCGCGAGGCATCGGCAGGCTGGCGCACGATGATCCGCCCGCCTGACAGCCCCTTGCCGACATAGTCATTGGCATCGCCTTCAAGGTCCAGCGTCACCCCGTGGGCCAGCCACGCGCCAAAGCTCTGCCCGGCAACGCCCGTCAGATTGATGCGGATCGTATCGGTCGGCAGGCCTTCGTGCCCATGCGCCTTGGCAATCTCGCCCGACAGCATCGCGCCCACGGTGCGGTTCACATTGCGCACCGCGTAGTGGAGCTGCACCGGCGCCTTGGTATCGATAGCGCTGCGGCAATCGGCGATCAGCTGATTATCAAGCGCGCCTTCGAGCCCATGCTCCTGCACGCCTGTCTGGTGCAGCCTGGCCCCCGCTGCGAGCGGCACCTGATGCAGAATGCGCGACAGATCGACGCCGCGCGCCTTCCAGTGCCGCTCCATCCGGCGGGTGTCGAGCCGGTCAACCCGCCCGACCATTTCTTCAACCGTGCGGAAGCCCATTTCGGCCATGATCGCCCGCAGTTCCTCGGCGACGAAGAACATGTAATTCACCACATGCTCGGGCTGGCCGGTGAAGCGCGCGCGCAGCACCGGATCTTGCGTGGCGACGCCGACGGGGCATGTGTTGAGGTGGCACTTCCTCATCATGATGCAGCCCGCCGCAATCAGCGGGGCGGTGGCAAAGCCGAATTCATCCGCGCCAAGCAGCGCCCCGATGGCCACGTCGCGCCCGGTGCGAAGCCCGCCATCGACCTGCACCGCAATGCGGCTACGCAGATCGTTGAGCAGCAAGGTCTGCTGGGTTTCGGCCAAGCCGATTTCCCAAGGGCTGCCCGCATGCGTCAGCGAGGTCAGCGGCGATGCGCCGGTGCCGCCATCATAGCCGGCAATCGTGACATGATCGGCACGCGCCTTGGAGACGCCTGCCGCCACCGTGCCGACGCCCACTTCGGACACCAGCTTCACCGAAATCCGCGCCGCCGGGTTCACGTTCTTGAGATCGTGGATCAACTGCGCCAAATCCTCGATTGAATAGATGTCGTGGTGCGGCGGCGGGCTGATCAGGCCGACGCCGGGCGTCGAATGCCGCACCGCGCCGATGCGTTTGTCCACCTTGTGCCCCGGAAGCTGGCCACCTTCGCCGGGCTTGGCACCTTGGGCCATCTTGATCTGGATATCGTCCGAATTGACGAGGTATTCGGTGGTGACGCCGAACCGCCCGGAGGCAACCTGCTTGATCCGGCTGCGCATCGAATCGCCATTGGCCAGCGGCTTGAAGCGGAACGGTTCTTCCCCGCCTTCGCCCGTGTTCGAACGCCCGCCGATGCGGTTCATCGCAATTGCCATGGTCGAGTGGGCTTCGTGGCTGATCGAGCCAAGGCTCATCGCGCCGGTGGAGAAGCGCTTCACGATCTCGCTCGCTGGTTCCACTTCGTCGAGCGGGATCGGTGTGTCGGCCTTCTTGAATTCGAGCAATCCGCGGATCGTCAGCAGCCGTTCGGACTGTTCGTTTATCGAGCGCGCAAATTCCTCGTAATTCTTGGGATCATTGCCCCGCACCGCATGCTGCAATTGCGCGACATTTTCAGGCGTCCAGGCGTGCTCCTCACCGCGCAGGCGGTATTTGTAGATGCCGCCGACATCGAGCATCGTTTGATAAAGCGGATCATCGCCGTAAGCCTGCCCATGGCGGCGCAAAGCCTCCTCGGCGACTTCGGCAAGGCCGATGCCTTCGATGGTTGTGGCAGTGCCGGTGAAATATTTCTCGATGAACTCCGACGAGAGACCCACCGCGTCGAAAATCTGCGCGCCGCAATAGGACTGGTAGGTCGAAATGCCCATCTTGGACATGACCT
>VFQU01000864.1_pt1 | contig 21145 bp, 26 predicted proteins | sample 3512311 | NCBI WGS metagenome assembly VFQU01 (sample SAMN10412377, study PRJNA504923) | tailings metagenome | isolation source: Relicate 3 Philex TSF3 active mining site | place: Philippines: Tuba, Benguet | collected 2017-08-29
CTTCATCTTCGACCAGACGCCGCCGGGGCTGCGGAAGTCCGGGATGCCGGATTCTGTGGAGATGCCGGCCCCGGTGAAGACGACCACGCGCCTGGCGTCGTCGATGAACCGGGCGAGGCGGTCGGCGGGGGTCATGGGCGCTAACTTAGCCCGGGCTTTGCCTGCCGCTACCCCCAATACCGCTCATCCCGGCGGAGCTGGGTCAGACGTTGAAGCGGAAGTGCATCACGTCGCCGTCCTTGACGACGTACTCCTTGCCTTCGGAGCGCATCTTGCCGGCCTCCTTGGCGCCCTGTTCGCCGTTCAGGCGGACGAAGTCCTCGTAGGCGATGGTTTCGGCGCGGATGAAGCCCTTCTCGAAGTCGGTGTGGATCACCCCTGCGGCCTGCGGCGCGGTGTCGCCGACATGGATGGTCCAGGCGCGCGCCTCCTTGGGCCCGACCGTGAAGTAGGTTTGCAGGCCGAGCAGCTTGTAGGCCTCATGGATCAGGCGATTGAGGCCCGGCTCCTCAAGCCCCAGGGCGCCGAGGAATTCGGTGCGCTCCTCGGGGTCTAGCATGGCGACCTCGCTCTCGATCTGGGCCGAGATGACGACGCTGTTGGCGTTGTCCTTGCGGGCGCGCTCGGCGACCAGGTCCGAGTACTTGTTGCCCTTGTCGGCGCTGCCTTCCTCGACGTTGCTGACATAGAGCGCGGGCAGGGACGTCAGCAGTTGCAGCATGGCCCAGGCCTTGGCGTCTTCCTTCGACACGTCGGCGGTGCGGGCCGGGCGGCCGGCGCGCAGCTGTTCCAGCGCGAGGTTGACCAGGCGCAGGGTGTTGGCGGCTTCCTTGTCCTGGCGGGCGCGTTTCTCGAGGTTGGGGACGCGCTTTTCCAGGCTTTCAAGGTCGGCGAGCATCAGCTCGGTTTCGATGATCTCCAGGTCGCTGAGCGGGTCGATGCGGCCCTCGACGTGGGTGATGTCGTCGTCCTCGAAGCAGCGGGCTACGAAGGCCACGGCGTCGCAATCGCGGATGTTCGCCAGGAACTGGTTGCCCAGACCCTCGCCCTTGCTGGCGCCCCGCACCAGGCCGGCGACATCGACGAAGTTGATGCGGGCCGGGATGATCTCCTTGGAGCCGGCGATGGCCGCCAGCTTGTCGAGGCGCGGCTCGGGCACGGCCACGTCGCCGACGTTCGGCTCGATCGTGCAGAAGGGGTAGTTGGCCGCCTGGGCCGCCGCCGTCTGGGTCAGGGCGTTGAACAGGGTCGATTTGCCGACGTTGGGCAGGCCGACGATCGCAACTTTCAGGGCCATGGCGGGGTCTTCGGAATCCGGCGGAAAGGAAAGGTCGGGCGACCTAGCACGTCAGCCGGCCAAAGGCGACCGTCTCACCGTCGCTCGTCCCGCGGGCTGGTCGCGCGTCCCGCTTCCAGGATCGGCAATCCGGCTTCGGTCGGCACGTAGATGACGTCCTGGCCGTTCTCCGACAGCTTCTGGATCCACAGATAGCGCAGATAGCCGTCCGGACCGCCCAGGCCCTCGGAGATGATACGGTTGGCCTCGGCCACGCCCCGGGCGCGGGCGATCTCGGCCTGGGCGTCCAGCTCGGCGATCTTGCGGTTCTGCTCGGCCCGCGCCAGCTCGGCCCGGCCTCGTTGCCCCTCGGCCCAAACCCGGTAGGTGGGATAGCCGAACGCCAGTCCAAGGATCAGGACCAGCCCCAGCACGAACAGAACGATGATCCCTGCGGGTCGCATGGCGCCTCTCTAGTGACGTTCAAGACCGGCGGCGGCGAAGTCGCGCCAGTAGCGGGCTTCCTTGCGGAAGTGTCCATTCGATTTCTGCAGGCGCTTGTCCAGCTCGCCCAGCGCTTCCCGCGCCTCGTCCGTTCGACCGGTCTCGGCCAGGAACACGGCATAGCGCGCCAGACCCTCTTGGCCGGGCATCCGGCCCGCCGCCCAGCCGTATGCGGTGTCGGCCTCGGTCTCGCGTCCGAGCGCATGATAGGCGCGGCCCATGAGAAGCGCCGCCTGGGGCGTGCGCCCGGCCTCGCCCAGTTCGCCAAGCTGCTCTAGCAGCGGCAAGGCTTCGCCGGCGCGGTTCAGCTCGACAAGCGCCCGGGCCCGGCCCATCAGCAGGGCGGTGTCCTCCGAGTGGATGCCGTGGGCGGCCTCCGCATAGAGCCGCTCGGCCTCGTCAAAGCGGTTCAGCTCCATCGCCGCAGCGGCCAGCCGCATGCGATTGCCGACCGTCGGGCTGTCCTCCACCAGATCCCTGGCCGCGCGATACTCGCCCTCGGGATTCAGCGCCTGCTTGGCCGCCTTGGTCAGCCCTCGGGCCATCCCGCCATTCACCAGGTCGGGAAGCACGGCGACGATCAGATAGACCAGCGGCCCCATCCCCGGAAACGCCAGGATGATGAACAGCCAGTACATCTCGCGCCCCGTCTTCACGACGTGGATGCACATGGCGATGGCGAAGGCGATGTGGAGACCGAGACCGACGAACATCGGTGCAATCTGCCCGCGATTAGTCCGGCGTCAATCGCCTTCGCGCAGCGACCGCCTGGGATCGGACTTGGGCGCCGGCGCGAGGCGCAGAACCTCTGCCTGGAAGCGCTCGTCATCCCCCGCGACGAGGAAGGGCAGGGCGTCGCCAAGCGCTTCCAGCATGGGCTCGAGCCACACCTTGTCGGCCTTGTGGAACTCCGACAGCACGTGTCCCTGAACCAGGGCCTTGTCGCCGGGATGGCCGACGCCGATGCGGGCGCGCCGGAAATCGGGGCCAAGGGCGGCGATAGTCGAACGGATGCCGTTGTTCCCGGCCGCGCCGCCGCCCGTCTTCATCCGGAATCGGCCGGGCGCCAGGTCGATCTCATCGTGGAAGACCACGACGTCGGGCGGCGCGATCTTGAAGAATCGCGCCGCCTCGCCGATCGAGCGGCCGCTTTCGTTGTAGTAGGTCTGGGGCTTCAGCAGCAGGACCCGGGCGGAGCCGGCCGCCGTCGGAACCTCGCCCTCGCAGGCCAGGGCCTGGAAGCGGCTGCGCCAGGGCGAAAAGCGCCAGCGATCGGCCAGCGCTTCAAGAGCGGTCCAGCCGACATTGTGGCGTGTCCTGGCGTACCGGTCGCCCGGATTGCCCAGACCGGCGAGCAGCAGCATGGCGGCCCTCCCGTCGGGCGCGAGGACTACTCCTCGGCAGCGCCTTCGGTCGAGGCGGCGTCAGCAGCTTCCGAGAGGGCAGCCGACGAGACCTTCAGCGTGGCGATGACGAAGTCGCGGTCGCCGATGGTCGGAGCCACGCCCTTGGGCAGGGCGATGTCGCCGATGCGGATGGTGTCGCCCAGTTCGCGGCCGGTCAGGTCGACGACCAGTTCTTCCGGAATGGCGTTGGCCGGGCAGTTCAGCTCGACCTCGTGACGCACGACTTCCAGCGAGCCGCCCTGCTTGAGGCCGGGGCAGTCGTCGTGGCCCTTGAAGTGGACCGGGACGTTGATCTTGATCGTCTGGCCTTCATCGACCCGGTACAGGTCGAAGTGGAACGGCGCGTCGGTGACCGGGTGGAACTGAACGTCCTTGGCGATGACCGGCTGGGTCTCGTCGCCGTACTTCAGGGTCACCAGGTGGCCCAGCAGCTTGCCGGTGTAGAGCGCCTTGCGGAACTCGTTTTCCTTGACCGCGATGGCCACCGGGGCCTTGTCGCCACCGTACAGGATGCCGGGGACCTTGCCGCCACGACGGGCCTCACGGGCGCCGCCCGTGCCGGTGCGTTCGCGAACTTCGACGTTGAGGACGATCTCGGCCATGGTTTTTGTTCTCAAAACGAAGTCGCCGCGCGAAGACTCCGCGCGGCGACGGTCGGTGAATTCAGGGGCGGCTCGATACACGCTTTGGCGCGCGGGTGCAACCGGCGCCTTGGCGGTTTGAACGGGCTACTTCTTCTTGGCGGCCGCCTTGGCCGCCGGCTTGGCGGCAGGGGGCTTGCTGGCGGCCATGTTGACCGGCGGCGGAGGCTCGATGGGCATCGGCGCGCCGGCGATCTTGATGGTGCACTGTCCGGTATCGATCAGGGCGTGCTGGCCCAGGCAGAAGACGTCCTCGTAGTGCGGCTTGGACACCGCCAGGCACTGGAACAGCATCAGCTTCGACATGTTCAGGCAGAAATAGGACGGCTCGTCCTGCAGCAGCGGCTGCAGGCTGGCGATGCGGTCGTCGCCGGCCTCGCCCAGCGCGGCCAGGGCCGCGAGCGCCAGACCGCGGACAACCACGGGTGTCCAGGGCTGGGCCACTTCCTGACCGATCAGGCCTTCGGGGCCGGTCGGCAGGCCGCCGCCCAGGCTGGCCAGCTGCATGCGGCTGACCTCCTCGATGTCGCCGCGATAGGCGCTGGTCGAGAGGGTGCGCACATCGACGAGGCGGCCATCGCGGTTGGGCACGAAGTCGCGCGACCACTTCTGCTTCTGGACGCCATAGGCCGACATCTTGATGTTGCGGCCGTTCGTCAGAACTTTGGCGCCCTCGCCGCCGAGCGCGGCGACAACCAGGCCGGCGGCGCGGTCGGCGCCGGGCAGGCTGGCGACGCGATTGGGATTGGACAGCAGCTCGGCGGCCAGCTGCTGGCGGGCGACCGGGTCAGCGGCGTAGACGCGCACATTGCTGACGAAGGTCTGATCCTGCAGCGCGATCACGGCCGCGTAGGAAATGGCGCCGCGAATGAACTGGCGAGGCTCATAGGAGGCGCCGATCCGCAGCGACGAGGCGACTCCGGCGGCGTCCGAGAACTCGGGCGAGATCGCCGTGGCCTTGGCCATGTAGATGCGCCAGGCGCTGGCTTCCTCGAACAGCTGCGAGGAGAGGTTGATGGCCGGCGGCGGCGGCGGCGGAGGCGGCGCGGGCGGCGGGGGCGGTTCGGGTGTCGAGCAGGCGGCGAGCACGGCGGCCATGGCCACCGCTGCGAAAGCCCCCATTCGCGCGGTCGTCAGCTTGATCATGGCGAAACCTTCCCCGCTCTCCCGGAGAGCGTCAATAGCACGTCGCTTCGGGCGGGAATGTGACCTCGCCTCGTTAAGGGTCCGTTAGCGTTAACCCCCGGGATGAGGTCTCTCAGTCGAACAGCTTGGAGACCGATTCCTCGTTGGAAATCCGACGGATGGCTTCGCCGATCAGGGCCGCGCACGACAGGTGCCGTATCTTGGAGCAGGCCTTCACATGATCCGGCGGCTCGATGCTGTCGGTGACCACCAACTCGCGCAGGACCGAGGCCGTGACCCGCTCCGCGGCCGGGTTGGAGAGCACGCCGTGGGTGACGTAGGCGGTCACTTCCGTCGCCCCGTGATCGGTCAGGGCCTTGGCGGCGTTGCACAGGGTGCCGGCGCTGTCGACGATGTCGTCGAACAGCACGCAGGCGCGGCCGGAAACGTCGCCGATGATGTTCATCACCTCGCTCTGGCCGGGGCCCGAGCGACGCTTGTCGACGATGGCCAGGTCGCAGCCCAGCCGGTTCGCCAGCGCCCGCGCGCGCACCACGCCGCCGACGTCGGGCGAGACGATCATCAGCTCGCTGGCCTTGCGGCCGTACTGGTCACGGATGTCCTGGGCGATCAGGGGCGAGGGCAGCAGGTTGTCGGTCGGGATGTCGAAGAAGCCCTGGATCTGGCCGGCGTGCAGATCCATGGTCAGCACCCGGTCGGCGCCGGCGCGGGTGATCAGGTTGGCGACCAGCTTGGCCGAGATCGGCGTGCGGCCGCCGGTCTTGCGGTCCTGGCGGGCGTAGCCGAAGTAGGGCAGCACAGCCGTGATCCGGCGACCCGATGCGCGCTTCAGCGCATCGATGCAGATCAAGAGTTCCATCAGGTTGTCGTTGGCCGGATAGCTGGTCGACTGGATGACGAAGACGTCCTCGCCTCGCACGTTCTCGTCGATGGTGACGAAGACCTCGTTGTCGGCGAACCGCCGCACCTGGGCCTTGGTCAGGGGCATGTCCAGGTACTCGGCGATAGCGTTCGCGAGCGAGCGGTTGGAGTTGCCAGCCAGCAGCTTCATCGGACGACTCTTCGCGGGAGGAATGTTGCGCGGCTTCTAGGGGCGGCGACCGCCAGCGGCAAGGCGGAATCGGCCGCCGCCGGACAATCGGCCTTCACGTCATCCGGAGCGGGCTCCTGACCGGATCGCTCAACCCAGCGTCTCGAGTGCGGGGCCGCCCAGCCAGGTCTTCCAGACGACGACCGCGCCCCAGTGCAGCAGCACCGCCGGCCAGATGGAGCCCGTCCGCCAGCGGGTGAGGCCGCAGGCCAGGCCCAGCAGGCCGGTCACCAGCAGGAAGTCCCAGCGACTGAACAGCTCCCGCGCTCCGGGCAGGAAGGTGAATCCCTCAAGGGGGTGCCAGAGCACATAGATCAGCGTCGAGACCGCCACCGCCTTGAGCGCAGAAGGCTGTTCGGTCCGGCCTGGCGTCATCAGGCCGCGGAACACCGCTTCCTCGCCGATGGCGGGCACGAACAGAACGGACAGGAGGGTGAGCGGAAGGGCCGCCAGGTCGCCGGGTTGCGGCTGGTAGAGGCCGGTCGTCAGGCCGATCGCCGCCATCGCCGTCAGGACCGGTAGGCCGATCAGGAGGCTCCACCGCCAGCCGGCGGCGTCGGGCAGGGTCCGAAAGCTGCCGATGATCCGGGCAAGGGCGGTGCGCATCATGGCTCGACCAGACCGCGATTCCGCCGCCGGCCCCAGACAGAATGGCGATGGCGGCCCGGCCATGCCTCATGCCATTGTGCATCCAGTCCGTCTTCAGGAGCGCCCCATGCCGGTCCGTTTCTCCCGCCTTTTCAAGCTGTGCCTCGCCCTTGCCGGTGCGGCGACCCTGGCCCTTGCCGGCCCTGCGTTCGCCCAGGGCGACCCGATGGAGCGTGGTGTCGACGCCTACAACGCCGGGCGTTTCGCCGAGGCGGCTGATGCCTACAAGGCGGAGACGGAACGGGATCCCGGCAACTATCTGGCCTGGGCCTATTTGGGAGACGCCTATGTGCGCTCCGACCGCGCCGCGCTTGCCGAGGCCGCCTATCGGCGATCGATCCAGCTGGAGCCGGACTGCCTGCCCTGCCAGCAGTCCTACGGCAGCTTCCTCTACAACGCCGGCCGGTACGAGGAGGCGCTGCCCCGGTACGAGCTGGTCGCCCGCGGAGCGCCTGAAGACCCGAACGTCTTGGCCTATCTGGGCGATGCCTACCGGCAACTGGGCCGGGTCGACGAGGCGGAGGACCAGTATCGCCAGTCGCTGTCGATCGACCCGCGCCAGCGGTTCGCCCTGCGGGGCATGGTGTTCCTGGCCGTGACGGCGGGGGACGGCCCGGCGACGCAGAAGGCCATGCAGGCCCTGCGCCGGCACTACCCGGACGATGCCGACCAGTTCGAGCCCTACCTCACCGACTGAAGCGCCCGGCGGGCATGGTTAAGGCGGCGTTTACTTCCACGCCGCAAACCGGTCCCAAAGGCGTGTGAGCCTGTCCTTCGCGCCTGATTCTGAACGGAGAGCGCCATGGACCGTCGCAGCCTGATCCTGTCCGGCATCGCCACTCTTGGAACCAGCGGATGCGCCACGCTCGGCGGGGCCGGGGGCGATCCGAATGCCGAGACCCGCACCTACACTCGCGAGGAGATCAAGTCCTACACCTCGGACTTCCTGGGCGTGACGGCGGAGGCGGCGGGCCAGGCGATCGAGCGGGTCTTCGCCGACCAGGGCGAACCGACCGCCTACATCGCCGGCGAGGAGGGCTCGGGCGCGGCGGTGGCCGGGCTGCGGTACGGCCGGGGCCTTATGTACATGAAGGACCGGCCCACCATGGAGATCTACTGGCAGGGGCCGACCATCGGGTTCGACTGGGGCGGGAATGTCAGCCGGGTCTTCACCCTCTGCTACAACCTGCACTACCCGGACATGATCTTCCGGCGCTACCCGGGGGTCGAGGGGTCGGCCTATCTGGTGGGCGGTCTGGGCGTGAACTACCAGCGGGCGGACGACATCACCCTGGCCCCGATCCGGGCCGGAGTCGGGCTGCGGCTGGGCGCCAACGTGGGCTACCTGTCCTACAGCCGGAACCGCAACGTCTTCCCGTTCTAGGCTGTAGCGGATCTGTATCCGCGGGGCCGTCTGGCTGTCAAAAAACTACAGGCGGATGTCAGTGCTTGTCGGTCTTGGCGGCGAGCAGGTCCATGAGCGCGAGCAGGACGCCGGAGCCGACGAACGTCAGGTGGATGACCACCCCCCAGAGCAGCCGCGCCTGGTCGACCGGCACGCTCGGCTCGGAGAGCTGCATGAAGCTCTTGAGCAGGGAGATGGCCGAGATGGCCACAATCGAAGCGACCAGCTTCATCTTCAGGCCGGAAAAGTCCACCGTTCCCATCCAGCTCGGCCGGTCCTCGCCGTTGGCGACGTCGAGCTTGGAGACGAAGTTCTCGTAGCCCGAGAAGATGACGATCAGCAGCAGGTTGCCGGCCAGCGACAGGTCGATCAGCGACAGGGCCAGCAGGATGGCGTCTTCGGGCGAGGCGCCGCCGGAGAAGATCACCGGCAGCTCGTGGGCCGCTTCCTGGAAGAAGACGACGATCAGGCCGGCCAGGGCGACGACGAGGCCGACGTAGAGCGGCGCCAGCAGCCAGCGCGAGGCGAACAGACCAGCCTCCAGCCAGCGTTCCAGGGCGGGTTTGGGCTTGCTCACGTCGTCTCTCTCCAGCCTGCCGGGCGGGGCTCCAGCAGATCCCAGCGGTTGCCATAAAGGTCTTCGAACACCGCGACCATGCCATAGGGCTCGGCGCGGGGCGTTTCGAGGAACCGGACGCCGGCCCGGCTCATCGCCTGATGATCGCGTTCGAAGTCATCGGTGTGAAGGAACAGCATGACGCGGCCGCCGGCCTGGTCGCCGATGGCGCGCGCCTGATCGTGGTCCGCCGCGCGGGCCAGAAGCAGGGCGCAGCCGCCGCCGGGCGGGGTGGCGGTGACCCAGCGCTTGCCGCCGCCGAGGTCGGCGTCGGCGATCGCGAAGCCGAGGCGGTCGCGATACCAGGCCGCCGCCTCGTCGTAGTCGCGCACGACGAGGCTCACCGCGGCGATGTGCGGCGCCATGGGTTCAGCTCCGCAGCCTGGCGCCGGCCTTTTCCGCCGCCGCCACAACCTTGGCCGACAGGGCCTCGATCTCGGCGTCGGTGAGGGTCTTCTCGCGGGGCTGCACCCGGACCTCGACGGCGAGCGACTTCTGGCCGTCCGGCACGCCGGCGCCCTGGTAGACATCGAACACCCGCGCCTCGGTGATGAGGGCCTTGTCGGCGCCGACCACGGCCTTGACCAGGTCGCCGGCCGGGCGGGCGGCGTCCATCAGGAAGGCGAAGTCGCGGCTGAGCGGCATCAGGCTGGCCAGGTCCAGCGCGGGCCGGGTCTTGACAGCCTTCTTCTTGGGCTCGGGCACGGCCTCCAGATAGAGCTCGAAGGCCAGCATGGGGCCCTGGGCGTCGAGCGCCTTGAGCACCGCTGGATGCAGCTCGCCGAACTCGGCGATGACCGCCTTGGGACCCAATTGGAGCCGGGCCGAGCGGCCAGGGTGGAACCAGGCGGCGGCCGAGCCCTGGGCGGTCTGCAGCGAGCCGACCGGCGCGCCCAGCTCCTCGAGCAGGGCCATCAGGTCACCCTTGAGGGTGAAGAGGTCGGCGTCGGGGCGCCGGCCCCAGTCGCGGGGCGCGTGAGGCGCGATGAGGGCGGAGATGACCAGCCGCTGATCGGCCGGCTGATCGCCGCCGAACACCGGGCCGACCTCGAACAGCGCCGCGTCCGGGAAGCCCCGGCGGGCGTTGCGGGCGGCCGCATCGATCAGGTTGGGCAGGATCGAGGGCCGCATGCAGTCGAGCTCGGCCGCGATCGGGTTGGCCAGCACCAGGGCCTCGGCCCCGCCGCCGAACAGCCGCGCGGTCTCGCGGGGCAGGAAGCTCCAGGTCAGGCACTCGGCATAGCCGTTGGCGGCCAGGAACCGGCGGGCGGTCCGGGCGCGGGCCTGGCGGACGGTCAGCACGCCGCCGGCGGGGCGGGCGGTCTCTGGCAGGGGCGTGGAGGGCAGGGCGCCGTAGCCGGCGATGCGCGCCACCTCCTCGACCAGATCGGCCTTGCCCTCGACGTCCCGCCGCCAGCTCGGCGGGGTGACGGTGAGCGACGGGGCGGCGCCCTCGATGCGGAAGCCCAGCGCCTGAAGGATGGAGACGGTCCGCTCGGTCGGCACGTCCAGCCCGGCCAGGGCCTTCACATAGGCCGGGTCGAAGCTGAAGGCGGCCGGCGGGGCCGGCGCCTGGCCGGCGACGACAACCTCGGAGGGCTCGCCGCCGCAGAGCTCGAGGATCAGGGCCGTGGCCAGTTCGAGGCCCGGGACCACCGACTGGGGATCGACCGTGCGGGCGAAGCGGTACTGGGCGTCGCTGTTGATGCCGGTGGCGCGGCCGGTCTGGGCGGTGCGGATCGGATCGAACCAGGCGCTCTCGACGAAGACCTCGGTGGTCGCCTCCGAACAGCCGGTGCTCTCGCCGCCCATGACGCCGCCCAGGCCGATGGGACGCTCGCCGCCGGCGTCGGCGATGACGCACATCTCCGGGCCGATATCGTAGGTCTTGCCGTCCAGGGCGATGAGCTGCTCGTCGCGGTGCGGCTCAGGCGAGGGCGCATCCCCCGACGAAGGCTCGCCCGGACCCCGGCCCAGGCGGGCGCTGACCAGGTCGCCGACCAGCAGGGCGCGGTCATAGACGTGCAGCGGACGGGCGCGGTCGTAGGAGATAAGGTTGGTGATATCGACCAGGGCGTTGATCGGCCGCAGGCCGATGGCGCGCAGGCGATCCTGCAGCCACTGCGGCGAGGGACCGTTCTTCACGCCCCGGATCAGCCGGCCGGCGAACACCGGGCAGGCCTCGCCGTCCACCTCGATGCGGATCGGGCAGGGGAAGGCGCCGGGCACGGGCTTGATGTCCGGCGTCTTCAGCCGGCCGAGGCCGGCGGCGGCCAGGTCGCGTGCGATGCCCGCCACGCCGAGCCAGTCGGGACGGTTGGGCGTGACCTCGAAGTCGATGACCGCTTCCAGCCCCAGGGCCACAGCGGCCGGCGTCCCGACAGCCAGGTCGTCCGGCATCTCCATGATGCCGTCGCTCTCCTCGGCCACTTCCAGCTCGCTGGCCGAGCAGAGCATGCCGTTGGAGACGACGCCGCGCACCGGCTTCTCGACCAGGGTGACGCCGAGGCCCGGCACATAGGCGCCGATCGGGGCGTAGACGGTGGTCAGGCCCGCGCGGGCGTTGGGCGCGCCGCAGACGATTTCCTTGCGCCCGTCGACGGTGTCGACCTGGCAGACGCGCAGGCGGTCGGCGTTGGGGTGCTGGACCGCTTCGACGATCTTCGCGACCGTGAAGGCCGCCAGCTTGCTGGCCGGATCCTCGACATGCTCGACCTCGAGGCCGGCCATGGTCATGGCGGCGACCACGGCGTCGGCGTCCGCCTCGGTGTCGAGATGGTCCTTCAGCCAGGAGAGGGTGAACTTCATGTGGCCGGTCCGAGCATCAGGATCTGGTTGAGGAAGCTTTCCGGGCCGGTGTAGCCGATGCCGACCATCTGGCAGCCGCGGAACTCGCAGTCCTGGATCGGGATGGCCCCGACGACCGCGCTGGGCGAGGCCGGCAGCAGCACGAGCGAGCGGATGTCGCCGCCGGGATTGCCGACATCGGTGCCGTCGAAGCGGCAGGCGCCGACGACCAGCACCACGGCCGGACCCTCGACCCGGCAGTTGGTGAAGGTGACGTTGCGGATCGTGTTCTCGCCGCGCGCCATCCGCTCGCGGATCAGGTCGAGCAGCGACACCGCCTGGCGGTCATAGGCGCTGGCCGAAAAGTCGGTCGCGCGCGTCATTCCGGGAGGCATGGGGCCGTAGATGTCGGTCATGGTCTTGTCCTTGAGGTTTGGGCCGGTCGGGCGTCAGCTCAGGCCGGAAGCCGGGTTCGGCGCCTGGAAGGCCGAGAAGCCGTAATGGGCCAGCCAGCGGGTGTCGCTGGAGAACATGTCGCGCAGGTCCGGCACGCCGTACTTGAGCATGCCCAGGCGATCGACGCCCATGCCGAAGGCGAAGCCCTGGTAGACGTCCGGGTCGATGCCGCAGTGGCGCAGGACGTTGGGATGGACCATCCCGCAGCCGAGGATCTCCAGCCAGTCGCTGCCCGAACCGATCTTCAGCTCGCCGCCGGAGCGGTCGCAGCCGACATCCATCTCCGCCGAAGGCTCGGTGAAGGGGAAGTGGTGCGGGCGGAAGCGGGTGGTGACCACGTCGGTCTCGAAGAACCGGGCGATGAAGGTCTCCAGCGTCCACTTGAGGTGACCCATGTGGATGCCCTTGTCGATCACCAGACCCTCGATCTGGTGGAACATCGGGGTGTGGGTCGCGTCGCTGTCCTTGCGATAGGTGCGGCCGGGCACGATCACCCGGATCGGCGGCTCCTGGCCGGCGGCGATCCAGGGCGCGGGCGGCGGGCTGTTGGTGCGCCGCATGGTCCGCACCTGCACGGGGCTGGTGTGGGTGCGCAGCAGCTTGCGCTCGCCGTCCTCGCCCGGCTGGAAGAAGAAGGTGTCGTGCATCTCCCGCGCCGGGTGCTTGGGCGGGAAGTTCAGGGCCGTGAAGTTGTGGAAGTCGTCCTCGATGTCGGGACCCTCGGCCACGCCGAAGCCCATCTCGGCGAAGATGGCGACCATCTCGTCCATCGTCTGCATGGTCGGATGCACCCCGCCCTTGCGGCGCGGCGGCGCGGGCAGGGTCAGGTCGACCGCCTCGCGGGCCAGCCGGGCGTCGAGCTCGGCCGCTTCCAGCGCCGCCTTGCGTTCGGCCAGGGCGGAGGCGACCGCGTCGCGCAGGGCGTTGATCGCCGCGCCCTCGGTCTTGCGCTGCTCGGGCGTCATGGCGCCGAGCGTCTTGAGCAGGCCGGACACCGACCCGGACTTGCCCAGGGCGGCGACGCGGATGGCTTCCAGCGCCGCGGCGTCCGGCGCGGCGGCGATCTGGGCGGTCAGGTCGGCTTGCAGTGCGGTCAGGTCAGTCATGGTGGGCTCGTCTAGCGAGGTTGGACCGGTTCGTCATCAATTCCTCCCGTCCTTGGCGACCGTGACCCTTGCTCATGGGCGCAGCGGCGGTTCGATACAGCGCGAAAGGCTCCCTCATCACCGATCACGCTCGCGCAGGCGGGCGTCCACAAGGTGCGTCCTGGAGAGCTCTCGCCGGGTGGCCGTCCCCGGTATGGGCCCCCGCCTTCGCGAGGGCGCACGGTGGGTTGGGTGGGCGCCTGCCCGATCCCGTCCCTTCGGAACCGCGCAAACAAAAAGCCCCCCGGCTCGCGCCGGAGGGCTCTTCGATACGTTTGAGGCGGTCAGCCTCGAACCATCAAGCCAGCGCGGCGCGGACCTTGTCGGCGATGGCCTTGAACGCGGCGGGGTCTTGACCGGCGATATCCGCCAGGACCTTGCGGTCGATCTCGATCCCGGCCTCGCCCAGGCCGTGAATAAACTGGCTGTAGGTAAAGCCTTCGATGCGGGCAGCGGCGTTGATCCGCTGGATCCACAGGCTGCGGAAGTTGCGCTTGCGGACCTTGCGGTCGCGGTAGGCGTACTGTCCGGCCTTGTCCACCGCGGCCTTGGCGGCGCGGATGGTGTTCTTGCGGCGGCCATAGAAACCCTTGGCCTGCTCGAGAACCTTCTTGTGCTTGGCGTGGGCGACAACGCCCCGTTTAACGCGAGCCATCTGTCAGCGCTCCTCTTAAAGGCCGTAGGGCAGGTAGGTCTTGATGATCTTGGCGTCAGCCTCGCTCATCACCTTGGTGCCCCGCTGCTGGCGGATGTACTTGCCGTTGTGGCTGATCAGGCGGTGGCGCTTGCCGGCCACACCGGCCTTGAGCTTGCCCGTCGCCGTCAGTTTGAAGCGCTTCTTGGCGCCCGACTTGGTCTTCAGTTTCGGCATTTTGCTCAGGGCCGGAGCCCTGTCCTCTGATAGGTGCAATCAGACCGCCAAGGCATGCCATTTGGCCCGGCGGTCACGAAGGCGGGGCTAGTAGTCCAAACGCGGTGGCAACGCAAGGGCGCAGGCTTGCCCGGACGGCTCGCGGCCCTATCTGCGATCCATGAAACTGAACCAGATCACCGCGCCGGCGCGGAACCTCGCCGCCTCCATCGCCTTCTACCAGCTTCTCGGACTGAGACTTATCGTGCGCAACGATCACTACGCCCGGTTCGAATGCCCGGAGGGCGATGGCGGCGAGCCCGCCACCTTCTCGCTCCACCTGGAGGACGAGGTGACGCCCGGCCAGACGGCGATCTATTTCGAAACCGCCAACCTGGACCGGGAGGTCGAGCGGCTCACCTCCGAGGGTGTCGCCTTCGAGAGCGGCCCGGTCGACCAGAGCTGGCTCTGGCGCGAGGCCTGGACGCGCGATCCGGCCGGCAACCGCATCTGCCTTTACCGCGCCGGGGAGAACCGCCGGTTCCCGCCCTGGCGATTGACGGAGACCGCCTTCGGATGACGCTGATGACCCGCCGCCTCGGACTGGCCGCCCTCGCCGCCGGCCTGGCCGCCGCCTGCACGCCCGCCCGGCTGTTCAACGCCATCACGCCGGAGGACCCGGCGCGCGTCCTGGCGACGGGCGAGCGCTATGGCGAGGCGGGCCGGCAGCAGCTGGACGTCTATGGGCCGCAAGGCGGCGCCCCGGCGGGCGGCGCGCCGGTCGCGGTGTTCCTGTACGGCGGCGCCTGGAACTCGGGATCGCGCGGCGAGTACGTCTGGGCCGGCAAGGCGCTGGCCTCGCAAGGCTTTGTCGCCGTGGTTCCGGACTATCGGCTGACGCCCGAGGTGGCGTTCCCGGCGTTTGTCGAGGACGGGGCGTTGGCGATCCGCTGGATCGTCGACAACATCGGCCGGCTGGGCGGCGATCCCTCGCGCATTGTGCTGATCGGCCACTCGGCCGGCGCCTACAACGCCGCCATGATCGCGCTGGACCCCCGCTATCTGCAGGCCGCCGGCGTCGAGCCCGGCCGCATCAAGGCCTTCGCCGGCCTGGCCGGCCCCTACTATTTCCCCAACCTGGACGGCCCGATCCTGAAGGCGGCGTTCGGCACGGTTCCGGGCGAGGCCTATCAGGCGGTGCGGTTCGCCAGCGCGTCGTCCCCGCCGGCGTTCCTGGCCCATGGCGGCGGCGACCGGACCGTCACGCCGCGCAACACCGAGGGCCTGGCCAAGGCGCTGCGCGAGAAGGGCGTGGAGGTCGAGGCGCACGTCTATCCGGGCCTCAGCCACGCGGACGTGCTGCTGGCCATGTCGCGGACCTTCCGGGCCCGGAGGCCGCTGTGGGACGACATGATCCCCTTCCTGCAGCGGCAGGCAGGGCTTTCATCGGCAGCGAGCTAGCCGGCCAGAATTCAGGCCGGATCGTCCTCCTCGCGGCCGAACCGGAGGATCAGCGACAGGGTCCAGCCATAGCCGGGCTCGCCGTCATGCGGCACGGGGATGGAGGCGACCTCCTCGACCAGCCAACGACCGCCGTGGTTCTGGAAATAGAACTCCAGCAGGCTGGGCTGGCCGCTGTTCAGGAAGCTCGCGGTCACGACGCGGCGGTCGGGACGGCGCCAGACGGTGCGCTCCTCGATGCGCAGGTCGGAGAGGCTCCAGTCCTGGCCGTTGACCCAGAAGTAGAAGTCCAGCCGGCCAAGCTCGCCCTTCGCCTCGCGGCGCTCGTCGGCCAAGGCCTGGCGCAGGGCGGGCGCGAACAGGCTGTCGGGGGGATCGTAGGCGGGAGACAGGTCGCCCGGCGCGCGGTTCTGCTCGACGATGAGCCGACGGTAGACCTCGGCGATGATGGCCGAGGGTGACGACGGGCTTGCCGCCCGCGCGGACAGGCCCGGGCAGATGGCCAGGGCGGCGCTCGCCGCCAGCAGGGTTCGACGATCCAAGCGCGTCTCCTGAAGAAATTTCCGATCGCTGGCAGGCAGGTTGGCGGGGACGACGGAACGCCGAAAGCCCGAAAACGGGGGGATTCGAATGCTGACGCAGGGTGAGATCAGCCCGCTATCTGATCAGTGTTCATATTGCGCTGCATTGAAGAGCGGCGCCAAGATGAGTATATGCAGCCCTCCTCCCCGGCGGGCCTTGTGTGTGGCGGCCCCGCGCTCTGAACCGATCCGAGGTTTTTGACGCCCATGCTGCTGACCATGATGAAGGCCAAGCTGCACCGCGCAACGGTCACCCAGGCCGATCTCGACTACGAGGGCTCGATCGCCATCGACCGCGACCTGCTGGACGCGTCGGGCATCCTGCCGCACGAGCAGGTCGATGTGCTGAACATCACCAACGGCGCCCGGTTCACGACCTACGCCATCGAGGCCCCGCGCGGGTCCAAGGTGATCGGCGTCAACGGCGCCGCCGCGCGCCTGGTGCAGAAGGGCGACAAGGTCATCGTCGTGACCTACTGCCAGATGCCGGCCGAGGAAGCGCGCAACTACAACCCCTCCGTCGTGCTGCTCGACGAGGGCAATGTGGCCAAGCGCGCCGCCTGAGGCGCCTTCGCGGGCTTCAATCGGCGGCCGCTCTGGCGCATGGTGCCGGGATGGAGGTCGCCATGCGCCGGATTCTTGCTTCCCTGATCCTCACCCTGCCGCTTCTGGCGGCCTGTGATCCCAAGCCGGCCGGCGTGAACCCCGACCAGCTGGGCGACGCCATCGGCCGCGCCGTGGGCGAGCCGGCGACCTGTGTGCTGATCGTCGAGCGGCCGAGCGGCAAGCTGCTGTACCGCTATGGCGGGCATATCAACTGCACCCGCGCGCTGCCGTCCTGTGACGGGACCGCAACCATCAATGTCGAGCAACTGGCCCAGCTGGCGGCCAAGGGCGACGAGCGGGCGGTGAGCTGTCCGAGCGGGGCCGACGAGGGGCGGGACGTCGCCTGGGCGGCGGGGCCGATCGAGCCCAGCCCGGGCTCCCGGTACGGCCAGGCCGCCTACGCCGCCATGATGGAAGGCGAGACGGCCCTGCCGGGACGCGAGATCAAGGCCAGGCTGGAGCCGGCCCTGCGTCGCGGGGGGATGTGAGGCGCGGGTTGTCCCCCCGCGCCCCCTGTCTTCACTTCACCAGTTCGAACGTCGCCGAGATCTGGATGCGGACGGCAAGCTCGCCGGCCTCGACCGGAGCGGCCTCGGCCTTGTCCGCGGCGTAGGCGCGCATGGCCATCGGACGCGGCGGTTCGGGGGCGTAGCCGCCGCCTTCGCTCAGGCTGACCAGCCGGGCGACGCGATAGCCGGTGGCCTTGGCGTAGAGGTCGGCCTTGGCCTGCAGGGCCTTGACCGCTTCGAGGCGGGCCGCGTCCTCGGCCGCCTGGGGCTTGTCGATGCCGAAGCTGATGCCGCCGACGTCGGTGGCGCCCGACTTGACCGCCGCGTCGACCGCCGCGCCCAGCCGGTCCAGCCGGCGGACGGTGATGGTCACCTGGTTGGACACGCGATAGCCGCTGAGGCGGGGGGGCTGGTTCTCGACATAGACATACTGCGGCTGGACGTTCAGGCCGGAGGTCTGGATGTCCTTGGCGTCGATGCCGCCGGCCTTCAGCGAGGCGATGACCTGGTTCATGCGGGCGGAGTTGGCGCTGAGCGCCTCGCCCGCCGTCGCGGCCTCGGTGGTGACGCCAAGCGTGATGGTGGCCATGTCGGGCGCGCGGCGCACCTCGCCCTCGGCCGACAGGTTCAGGGTGGTGGCGCGGAACAGGGTGTCGGCGGCCGACGGCGGGGCCGACTGGGCCATGGCGGGGGCGGCGGCCGAGGCGGCGGCGCCGGCGACGATCAGCGCCCCCATGGAGGCGGCGCGAACAAGAGCTTTCATAGGGTGATCTCCGACCAGGTTCGGGCCGGTTGATCCGTCCCGTTCAGGCGTTTCTGACAGGTTCAAGCTGAACCGATGCTGTCGCCGCCGTTGGGCGGGAGAAAGGCGAACGCGCGGCGACGAAGGCTCGAACGGGTCTGTCGATCCAGCGTTCCGCCGCCCAGGCCAGCAGGACGGAGGCGGCGACGGCGGCGGTGCAGACCGCCAGCTTGAGCCAGATCGAGGCCTCGGCCGGGGTCAGGTGCTTGGCCAGCACCAGCATCGGGCCGTGCATGACATAGAGGCCGTAGGACAGCCGCCCGGCCCGCTCGCTCCAGACGGCGGCGCGGCCCTGGGGCGACTGGGCGACCGCCAGCATCAGCAGGATGGGGAAGAGGAGATAGACGACCACCAGGTCGAAGAGGGGCGGCACGCCGTAGGGCACGGTGCTGACCAGCACCAGCACGGCCGGGACGAGGATCGGCGGCAGGGGCCGCGAGGGGCGGGGGAGGCGACCCTCGCGCCACAGCCGGTGCAGGAGGATGCCGAGCGGGAAGGCGAAGCCGACCCGCAGGGCGGCCATGCCAAGGTCCAGCCAGCCCGAGGCGGTTCCCGGATCGCGCACCATGAAGCCGCCGTCGAAGTCGCCGCGTCCCAGGGCGCAGGCGGCCAGGGCGGCGCCCATGACGGCGGTGAAGACCGCCAGGCGGGCGGTGGTGACATGGCGGCCGACCGCGCCCCAGGCCAGGTTGCTCCACATCTCGGCCTGCAGCGACCAGAGGGGGCCGTTGATCGGCGAGATCAGCCCGCCGCCGGCCCAGGGGATGAAGCCCGCCGCCAGCACGGCGGCCAGCAGCAGCGGCGCCTCGACGATGGACTTGCCGGTGGCCTGCGCGATCAGCACCGTCGCCAGGCCCAGCAGCAGGCTGGCCAGGCACAGCGGCCAGAGCCGCAGCAGCCGCGCGCGCACGAAGGGGCCGCCCGCACCGCCCCGCGCCAGGCGCTCGCCGAAGGCGGCCGACAGGACAAAGCCGCTCATCAGGAAGAACAGGTCGACCATCAGATAGGCGTGCTGGACAAGGCCCACCCCGCCCAGGACGGGACCGGCGTGCAGCAGGACGACGAGCCCCGCGGCGACGCCGCGCAGGCCGTCGAGCGCCAGCAGGCGGTTGGCGGGCTGGGTCATGGCCGGGTCAGCTCCGCGCCGGGGCGGGACGGGCCGCCGGTTCGCGCGTCGGGGCCGGCGGGCGCAGGGTGCGCCAGGCGTCGGCGAAGGGCGTCAGCAGGGCGCCGGTGATGGTCTGCTGGGCGGCCGTGACGGGCTCGACGCCGAAGGTGAGGTTGCGCGGGCGCGCGGCCGGAGGCGGATAGTGGGTGCCGAACAGCCGGTCCCAGATCAGCACGAAGCTGCCGAGGTTGGTGCCGAAGTGGGCCGGGTCGGTGGAGTGGTGAATCTGGTGGTGGGCGGGGCTGTAGAAGGTGCGCCCCAGCCAGCCGGGGAAGGTGATCCACATGTGCGAATGCTGCAGGTGCGCCAGCAGGTAGAAGGCGCCCAGCGCCAGGCCGTTGCGCCCGCCGACGACCATCGGGTCCGCCGGCCCGCCGAGCAACTGGTCCAGCACCGCGTTGGTGGTCCCCATGACCACGGCCAGCAGGTTGGCGAAGGCGATGGTCTCCACCGGATGGACGCGGAAGTTGGTCGCCGGGGTGAGCACCTCGGCGCTGTGGTGCACCTGGTGGAAGGCCCAGAGGAAGGGCACGCGGTGCAGCAGGTAGTGGATCAGCCAGTAGCTGAACTCCGCCGCCAGGAAGAGGATCGGCGTGGCGATGGCCAGCACCAGCCAGGCCGGCGGCGCCACGGCCAGCGGTCCGCCGAACAGGGCCTCGAGCCCTCCGCCGACCGCCTCGCGCACGGCGCCGCCCGACAGCACGGCCCAGCCGAACAGGCTGACATAGAGAAAGCTGTTGAACAGGAAGAAGCCGATGTCGGTGCGCGTCGAGCGGCTCTTGAGGATGCGCGCCGGCAGCAGGGCGCGGACCAGGGCGCGGGCCTTCAGCGGCGGCCGGCCAGCCGGGCGGCGGCGCACGAGGAACAGGGCGGCGATGCAGAAGGCCACGGCCAGCGACAGCAGCGAGGTGCTGGACGCCGGCGCCAGGAACAGGCGCGCCAGCTTGTCGGCGGTCGCCGCCGGCAGGGCCTGCAGCCAGATCGTCAGGTTCTCCAAGGTGCGCCGCCCCGAGCTTCTTCGGTCGCGGACACCCTAGCGGGGTCTTGGTGCAGGCTTCCTTAAGCGCGGGCGCTTTGCCGACCGCCCCCGGCATGCTAACCGGCCCTCCCCGCCGGGGGCGCGTAGCTCAATGGTTAGAGCCGGCCGCTCATAACGGTCTGGTTGCAGGTTCGAGTCCTGCCGCGCCTACTCCGCCGGCTGCGGAAACAGCTCCACATGGGTCTCGCCGGAGCGGCCGAAGTAGACGGCGCGGCGGCCCAGCAGCGAGACCTGGTAGCCGGCGCAGCCGGCCGCCTTCACCCGCTCGCAGAAGCCGCGATAGCTGTAGTCCGGGCCGCCGATCTGGGCTTGGCGGATGTTGGCGGCGATCTCGGCTGGGTCGAAGCGGTCGGCGACCTTGGCGGCGGTCGGCTCGCAGGGGACCTCGCAGCTTTCGCCGTCCGGGGCGTAGTAGGTGGCCAGGCCCCGGCGGTAGTCGACGATGTAGCCCTCGATCCCGGCCGCGCCGAGGGCGCCGAGGATCTCGGGGAAGCTCTGCTCGCCGGAATAGGCGCCGGCCATGCAGGCGTGGGCGGTGGCGATCTGTTGCGCGTTCATCGGCGCGTCTCCTTGAAGGGCGGGGTCAGTCCAGGGGCGGGCTGGTCAGGTTGCGGCGCTCGGCGATGGCGCGGAGCAGGGCGGCAAGCGTCGCGCGTTCGTCCGGCGACAGGCAGTCGAAGGTCTCTGCGTCGTTGGCGTCGGCCAGGGCGGCGAGGCGGGGCGTCAGCCGCCGGCCCTCGGGGCTGAGCGACAGGCTGTGGCCGCGCCCGTCGTCGGGATTGGCGGTCCGGGCCAGCAAGCCCCTGGCCAGCAGCCGGTCGGCCAGCTTGCTGATCGCGCCCCGCGTCATGCCCATCCGCCCGGCCAGCAGGCTGGGCGCCATGGCCTCGACGTCGAACAGCTCGCGCAGCATCACCCACTCGGCCACCGACACCCCGGCGGCGTCGAGCTTGCGGGCGAAGGCGTGGGAGACGTGGTTGGAAACCCGTCGCAGCCAGTAGCCGAGATG
>VFQU01000865.1_pt1 | contig 21145 bp, 22 predicted proteins | sample 3512311 | NCBI WGS metagenome assembly VFQU01 (sample SAMN10412377, study PRJNA504923) | tailings metagenome | isolation source: Relicate 3 Philex TSF3 active mining site | place: Philippines: Tuba, Benguet | collected 2017-08-29
CGCGGTGTACTGTACATGCAATACGTCTGGCCGGTCCGCCATCACCCGCTGTGTCAGGTTCAAACCCAATCGCAGAAACGGGTTGGCCGAAACGCTGCGTTTCACAAACCGGTTGGGCACCTCACTCGCCGCATATTCGCTGCACACGTAGGCGTAGAACTCCGCCTCACGGTCCAGCCGGGCATAGTGCTCCAGCAGATTCCGCACATAAACTTCGTTCCCCGTTAGGTGACGGCCTATGGTGTGCGCGTCGATCGCAAAGCGCATGCGAATCCCTTCAGTATAGATCAGTACCTTGGAAGTCCTTCACTCTGAAAGTGTTACAGCCCCAGCGCCACCAACTGCCGGTCCACCGCCGCCCAGGTACACTCCGCCTCATACTTCGCACGCCCCGCCTGGGCCAAGTCCCGCCGCGCCGGCTCATCGGCCAGCAACCGCAATACCTCCGCCGCAAAGGCAACGGGTGAGTCCGCCACGGCCACCGGCCCGCCGATACCCTCCGCTCCCAACCGTGTCGACACCACCGCCACGCCTGCCGCGAAGGCTTCCACAATCTTCAGCCTCGTCCCGGAGCCAGCCAATAGCGGCACCACCGCCACCCTCGATTTCGCAATCTCCCGCACCGCGTCCTCCACCGCGCCCACCACTTCCACACCTGCCACCCCGCGCGGAATGTACTGCGGCTCCTTGCCCACCAGCCGCAAGGTCAGCCCCGGCCGGGCGGCCCGCAAGCGCGGCCAGACGGCCGCGAGAAACCAGTCCAGCCCCTGCCGGTTCGGCGTGTACGCCCAGTTGCCCGAAAACACGATCGATTCCCCGGCCGCCTCCCGGGGCAGTTCCCGCCAGGGAATCGTATTTGGCGCCACTGCTACACAAGGGTGCTCCACCCGCGCCCGGTCTTCCTCCGAAGTCGTCAGTACCACATCAAACTCCGGCCACAGCCGCGCTTCCCAGGTGCGCGCACACCGCGCGAAGTGCCGCCAAAGCCAGCCCTCCGCGCCCTGAGCCGTCGCCGCCAGCGAATCAAAGTAGGCCGACTCCACATTGTGCAAATCCAGCACCAGCTTCCCCGCCCGCGGCCGCAGCAGCCCCGCATAACCCGCCGCCCAGAAATGCTCCACCCAGATCAGGTCAAAGCGCCGCCCGCCCAGAGCCCGCCGCAGCTCGCCGCCATGGCCCGAAAACCGGTCCACGAGTGGTGGCACACACCGCAGCGCTCGCGACGCATTCCGCAGCAACCGCGGCGCCAATGACTTCGAGTGCTGCGCCAGCTCAATCCGGTGGCTCGCCTGCAGATACCCCACTGGCCAGGCCGTCGCCGCGTCCGGCTCCCCCGCCAGCCCGAAATGCACCGCCTCCAGCTCATAACGCTTCGCCAGTGATTCCACGATTGACGCCGTCCGCAGCGCCCCGCCGCCCACCGGCGGATACGGCGCCTCAGGCAGCACCAACAACGCCTTAGGCCTCATTCCGGCACCTCACGTACAACTCGCGCATCGCCGCCGCCGTACGGGCCCACGAAAACTCCTCCGCCCGTCTGAGCCCCAGGGCCCCGCGCTCCCGCCGCCACGTCTCATCCAAGGCCAGCCGCTCCAGCGCCAGCGCCCACTCCTCCGCCGTTTTGGCGTAAAGCACCGCCTCACCCCCCACCTCCCGGTGCGCCGCCACCGGTGAGGCCACCACCGCCGCTCCGCACTGCATCGCCTCCAGCACCGGCAACCCAAACCCCTCATAATGCGACGGATACACCACCGCCCGCGCCCCGCTCAGCAATTCCGGCAGACGCTCTTCCGGCTGCCAGCCCAACTCCACCACCCCGTCTCGTTTCCGCAACGCGAACCCCTTGCGCGCCCGCCCCGCCAGCCACAGCGGCACCCGGCAACCACGCGCCCACAGCCGCTCCACCGCCTCCCCCAAGACCTCCAGATTCTTTCGCTCCTCCAGCGTCCCGAGATACAGAAAGTATGGCTCCTGGCCTTCCACCGCCACTGGCCGGAAGCGCTCCGCCGCCGCCAGCCCAATGGCCACCACCCGCTCTCCCGGCCAGCCAAAATAGTCCATCACCTCCCGCCGCACCGCCTCGGTCGGCGTATGCACGTAGCGTGGCCGCCGCAACCGCAAGAGCCACCCCGCCCGCTGCCGCACGCGCTCGCTGGCCTCACTTGGTCGCCTCCAGGGGCTCAGGTCATGCACCGTCATCACGGCCGGCACGCGCGACACATAGGGCACGGCAAAGTCGGTCCCGTGAAACACCTCAAAGCCCTCCCGCCGCAAGCGACGGTCCAGCCCCACCATCCACCAGCGCCGGTCGAGTCCTTCTGGCTTGGGCCCCAGTTGGTCACTCAGCGCCGCATATTCGTCCCCGGGAAAGTTCCGCCGCAGCGCCGTCAGCAGTTCTTCGGTAAAGCGCCTTATGCCGCCCGGCTCTCCGGCCAGCGGCGTGCCGTCCAGCGCTACTTGCAAGCGCTCAGGCATTGCCTGCTTCGCGTATCCCCTGCTGCACGTTCACCCGCAGCAGCACCACCAACCCGCTCAGAAAGAACACCACCAGCGACAGTATGGCCAGCCGGTAATTCCCCGTCAGGTCCAGCGCCAGGCCAAACACCAGCGGGCTGATCCAGCTCGTCCCCTTATCGGAGATTTCATAGAGCGAGAAGTATTCCGCCTCTCGCCCCGCCGGAATCAGCTGCGAGAACAACGACCGGCTCAGGGCCTGACTGCCGCCCATGATCACCGCAATGATCGCCGCCAGCACAAAGAATTCGTCCTCCGATTTCACGCTCAGCCAGATGGAAAACAGCGTCCCCGTCCAGCACAGCAGCGCCAGCTCAATACTCCGCTTGGCGCCGATCTTCCCCGCCAGCCAGTTGAAGCCCATCGCCCCGAAAAAAGCCACAAACTGCACCATCAAGATCGCTTTGGTCAACGACCCCATCGACATGCCCAACTGGTCGGCCCCGAACTGGCTCGACAGGGCAATCACCGTCTGTATGCCGTCGTTATAGAGCAGAAAGGCCACCAGAAAGAGCAGCGCCTGCGGGTAGCCGCGCAAGTCCTTCAGTAACTTGCCCACTTGCTTGAGGCCCACCGACAGATAGGTCTCCCCCGCCGGCAGCGCCTGTCCACTCGCCCGGTTGCGCAAGCCCAGCACCGTAGGAATCGTGAAGACACCCCACCAGATACCCGCCGAACACAGGCTGATACGCACGGCCATGTTCTCGTTCAGCCCCAGTGCGGCCGCGTTCGTGTACAGATACAGGTTCAGCGCCAGCAGCGTCCCCCCGCCCAGATAGCCGAGTCCCCAGCCAATGCTCGACACCCGGTCCCGCTCCTCCGGCGTCGAGATATCCACCAGGAAGGAGTTGTAGATTACGATCGAGGCCCCAAACACCAGGTTCGCCACCAGAAACAGCCCCGCCCCCAGCAGATAGCCTTCTCCCTCCACAAAGAAGAGCAGCGAGGTGGCCACCACGCCCACCAGCGCCAGCCCGCCCAGCATTTCCCGCTTGCGGTGCCCGTAGTCGGCAATCGCCCCCACCAGCGGCAGAAAGAGCACCTGCAAGATCACCGACAGGGCCACGAGATAACTCCACAAGGCCCGCGGGTCCATCGAGATGCCGAGCGGTTCAATCCGCCCATCCGGCCCGGCCGCTGTCTTGGCCAGCGCCGTCAGATAGGGGCCGAGAAAGAGGGTGACCACCGTGGACGAAAAGGCCGAATTGCCACAGTCGTAGCTGTACCAGGCCCATTGCTGTTGTTTGCGGGTTGGATATCCCATGAAAAATGTCCCATCCCTTCCGGCGGCGCGCGCATCTGTGTAATTGATGAAATTCCTAGTATCGCTAGTCTTCGGAGCTGTTCTCACCATGTCCGCTGCTGATTCCGCCCACGAATTCACCATGAACGCCATCGACGGCAAGCCCGTCGCCCTCAAGAGCTTCGCTGGCAAGCCGGTGCTCTTTGTCAATGTCGCCAGCCGCTGCGGCTACACCCCGCAGTACAAGGGCCTCGAAGCCCTCTACCGCAAGTACAAAGATCAGGGCCTCGTCATCGTCGGCGTTCCGGCCAACAACTTCGGCGCGCAGGAACCGGGCACCAACGAAGAAATCGCCACCTTCTGCAAGCGCAACTACGATGTCAGCTTCCCCATGATGTCCAAGGTGGACGTCAAGGGCCCCTCGATGACGCCCCTTTACGGTTACCTCACCAAGACCGGCGGCGACGTGAAGTGGAACTTCACCAAGTTCCTGGTCGGCAAGGATGGCAAGATCATCGAGCGCTTTGAATCGGGTGTGGACCCGATGGACGCCAAGCTCACCGCCGCCATCGAGAAGGCTTTGAAATAGTCACCCCTCCTTGGTCCCCTGACCTATTCGGGCCGGAAGCGCAGCCTCGCTTTCGGCTCGATTTTTTTGTAGGGCAGCCGCACCGCCCCTCCGTTGTAATAGCTCTCCCAGTAGTCCTTGCTGTGGCGCGAAAAGATGTGCCCGCTCTGGCCCAGCGTGATGGTCATGGTGCTGTTGTCCCAGTCGGCAGTGTCGGCGACAAAGCGGAAGGCCGGCCCGATGCGAGCGCTCACCTGCTTCACCGTCTGCGTCGCCCCGCTCAGCGGCAAGGGCCCCACCTGCACCAGCCCGTCCACCAGCGGCAGCCGCAGTGCGCGCAGCGAGTCCGCAAAGGGCATCCAACCCGGCGTCAGCAGCTTGCCCACTGCTACGGCCTCGCCCAGCACCTGATTGCTTACCGCAATGCGGCTGTAGCGGCCGTAATCCCAGAACTTCGGGTTGCGTCCCTGTTGTACCTTGCCAGTATCGAGCGCCGCCAGCAGGCACTCCACCAGCACCTGATCGTAGTTCGGAAACCAGCGCGCGGGCCGCTTGCGTAACATTTCCTCCACAATCGATGGCGCGAAGTGCGAATCAAAGCCCAGCGGCAGGTTGGTCACCCGGCGCATCACGCGCCGCTTCAGTTCCTCATAGGCCAGGGCGGTGATCATCGGCGCCGCCAGCCCCGCCTCCATCTGCCCGTTCCAACCTTCCAGGGCTTCCACAGCCAGCGTCAGATCTTCCCGCGCCTGCTTGCGCTGCTTGCCCGCGGCCGCCAGTTGTCCGGCCAGAAAATGATGGAACGCCGAATAAACATCCATCTGGATGGCGGTCATTTCCGCCGGGGCCCACTTTGGCTTGGTGCCCAGCCTTTTGGCGATCTGCGTCTGGCGGTAGGGCGGCGTAAAGATACCGGCCACTGGATATTCGTAGTCCTTCGGGAAAGGGTTCTGGTTGGCGTTCACAATCATTCCCCCGGCCGGGTTCAGCACGCTCGGCAGTTTCTCAAAGGGAATGTAGCCGCGCCACTCATTGGCCGGGCTGCGCGCATCAAGCGGCAGGTTCGAATCGGCGCTCTGCCGCAAGGGCATCCAACCGGCTGCCTGATAGCCCGTGTTGCCGGCCCGGTCGGCATACACAAAGTTGTGCGCCGGCCCCGCGAAGTGGCTCAAAGCCGTGCGGAATTCCGCCCAGTTGCGCGCCAGGTTCAAACGCCGGAACGCAAACGGAAACTTGCCCTCAAAGGCCGTCCAGCGCAGCGCAAAGCGCATGCCGTTGCGCTCCACAATCGGCCCGTGCGGCGTGATCTGCAGGTTCAGTTCGACAGCCGGCGCGCCCTTTACGCGTATCGTTTCCCGCTCGGTGGCAATCAGGGCGTTGTCGTTGTAGTAGAGGTCCTGCACATCAAAGTGGAGGGTGGTCATGCTCCAGGCAATCTCCTGGTTGTGCCCGATCACAATGCCAGGCCCGCCCGGCAGGGAGCCGCCCACCACATCGAGGTCGCCGGCCTTCAAGTGGTTCAGATAGAAAGTGGCAGGCCAGCTCTGCTGCAGGTGCGGGTCGCCGGCCAGAATCGGCTTGCCCGTGACGCTGCGCGCCCCGCTCAGCACCCACGCGTTCGAACCCGGCATGATCTCCGTGCCCGTGCGGGTGGGAAACAGTTCCCGCGCCAGTTGTTTGTCCGCCGCCTGGCTCACCAGCAGAAACTGGTCGGCCTCGGTGGTCCAACTGTTCGAAAGCTGGCGGAACATGTGCAGCACCAGCAGCAGCGAATCGGCCACCTGCCAGGTGCGCGGCGTATAGCCGAGCGCCTGTATTTCGAGCGGCAGCCTGTTCTGATTCTGCTTCAGCCAGTCGTTGACGCCGCGGGCATAAGCGGCCAGCCAGAGGCGATCTTCGGGCTCAAGGTTGTCAGCCATTTGCAGGGCCACGCGCCGCAGCCGCAACTGCCGCGCCGCAACGTCACTTTCCAGCGCCAACCGACCCACGAGTTCCGCCATTTCCCCGGCGGCCAGCCGGCGGGTGGCCTCCATCTGCCAGAAGCGGTCCTGAGCATGCACGTAGCCCTGCGCGTAAATGGCATCTTCAATGCTTGCCGCCGTGATGTGCGGAATGCCATGCTCGTCGCGCACCACCTCCACCGGTTGCCGGACATCCAGCCGCACTTCGCCTTCCGTCTCGGGCAGGCTGCGCCAGACGAAGGCAGCAGCGGCCAGCAGCCCCACGGCCAGCAGGCCCAGCACTACCGCGTTGGTATATTTGAATACGCGTCGCACAACCTCATTGTCTAATGGAAGCGAACAGTAATATCGGCTTCAAGCTCATTCTGCTGGCGGTCATCACCGGCGTGAATGCCTTTTTCGCCGCCTCCGAAATCGCCCTGCTCAGTGTTCGCCGTTCGCGCATGGAACAGTTGGCAGCCGAGGGCAACCTCGGCGCGCAGGCGGCCATGAGCCTGCTGGGCAACATTGAACGGTTGCTGAGTGTCATTCAGGTGGGCATCAGCATCACCTCGCTTGCCATGGGCGTGGCGGGAGAAGAGGCCATCAACCAGTGGCTGCAGTCGCAACTGGTGCCGCTGGCGCCACCGTCGTGGGGCTTCGCCATCGAAGGACTCTGCCTGATTCTCAGCTTTGTCGTGCTCACCATCGTCCTGGTCGTCGTTGGGGAAGTGGTGCCCAAGAACATCGCCATCGCCGGGGCTGACCGTATCAGTGTCATCAGCTCACCCATCCTGCTGGTGGTGAGCCGCATGTTCGCGCCGCTAGTCTACCTGGTGGAGCGGCTTTCCAATCTGGTCACCCGGCTGATCGGCCTGAGCTCCGCCACCCAGGGGGTGCACTCGGTGGAAGAGATCCGCCACATCGTGGAATCGAGCCGCGAACACCACGTCGTAAGCCCCTTTGAGGCCCACGCGCTCGACCGGCTGCTGGAACTCCGCGAACTCGTCGCCCGCGAGGTGATGACGCCCCGCAGCAGCATGGTTTGCCTGCCCATCGACGCTTCGCTCGATGAACTGCTCAAGACCATGAGCGACCATCACTACTCCCGCGTTCCCGTCTACCGCGACCGCCCCGACAACATCATCGGCATTGTGCACTTCCGCGACCTGCTCACCGTCTGGCAGGAACGGCGCACCGCCACCGAGAAGCGCCGCCCGGTGCGGCCCTTCCGGCTGGAACAGCACGTGCGCAAGCTGCCCGTGATTCCCGAAACCAAGTCACTCGGTGAGCTGATTGATGAGTTTCGTCACAACCGCGCCCACATGGCGCTGGTGGTGAACGAGTTTGGCGACGTCAGCGGCGTGCTCACTCTCGAAGACGTCTTCGAGCAGGTCTTCGGCGAAATCGAGGACGAGCACGACCTGGTGGTGACCGAAGAATTCCGCAATGCCGACAGCTTCGAGATAGACGGCATCACGCCCACGCGCGACCTCGAAACCAAGTTCGGCATTGAGTTGCCGAACGACGCGGGCTTTGAGACCCTGGCCGGGTTTATCCTCTTCCGCCTGGGCCACATTCCGGAAGCCGGCGTGGCGATTGAAGAAGACGGGCGCCGCTACACCGTGCTCGAAATGGACCGCAACCGCATCAGCCGCGTGCTGGTGGAGCGCATCAATAAGGGCTGATCGAGTGCCGCCCTGGCATCACCACCTGCCGCCCCATGAGCTTGCTGAGCTCATCCTGCAGCGGCCCGACGGCCTTTGAAAAGATCATCTTGTAGGACTGGCAGAAGTAGTCGAGGTCATCAAAGTTGCCATTGGGTCCGTGGCGGAACTTGGGGCAGCCGCCATGGCAAATGGACTGGTACTCGCACACCTGACATTCCGGATGCGCCCGCGTCTTGTTGCCGGCGAAGGCATAGCGGCGGTTGCGCCGCGCAATCTCCGGCCAGGAATCGAGGTTGATGTTGCCCAGCTTCCAGCCGCTTTCCACAAAGAAGTCGCAGGGGAAGACGTCGCCGTTATACTCCACCACGGCGTAGCTGTCGCAGGTCTCGTGCATCGTGCAGGACCCCGGCTTCTGCCCGGCAATGGCTTCGGCGATGTTGTCAAAGAAGCGTATGCGCATCTTGCGCCGTTCGGGCCACCACAGCTCAAAGGTCTCCACCAGAAAGCGGCCATATTCTTCAGGCGTGATGGTGAAGGGTAGCCGTTGCCCGCTGCCGCCAAACTCGGCCAGGGGGATGTACTGTATGTTGTCCACGCCCAGGCTCTTGTAGAACTCGTAGAGCTCGCGCGCCTTGTGTATATTGGCCTGGCTGAGCACGCAGAGGATATTGAAATCCACCTTGTTCTTCTTGAGGGCCTCCATGCCGCGCATCACCCATTTGTAGGTGCCGTGGCCTTCCTTGTTGTAGCGGTAGAGGTCGTTGATGCCTTCGGGGCCGTCGAGCGAAAGGCCGATCAGAAACTTGTAGTCATGAAAGAGCTGGGCCCAATTGTCATCGAGCAGCACGCCGTTGGTTTGGAGCGCGTTCGAAACACTCTGGCCGTCGCGGCCGAGGCGCTGCTGCAGGCGCACCAGCTTTTCAAAGAAGGGCAGGCCGGCGAGCGTCGGCTCACCTCCCTGAAAGGCAAAGACCGAATTCGGGTAGGAATAGAACAGAAAGCCATCGACGAGGCGTTCGAGCGTTTCATCGCTCATGCGGCGCTGCGGCAGGTCAGCGTAGGGGTCCAGGTCGCGATCGAGGTAAAAGCAATAGCTGCAGTCGAGATTACAGATGGCCGAGGCCGGCTTAATCAGGATCGACGAGATGCGGGGCGCCGGCCCGGAGCGCTCGCTGTGCAATGAGATGCCCGGCCCGGAGGCCTGACCGAGGATGTGAAACTGCCCGCTATCCATGCTTCCCCCGAGTCTATCAGCGGCGCGGCAGCATCAAAGAAGCATGAGTAACATTGCCATTGGTTTAACCCTCGAACAGCGCTCAGCCGTTGCCGCGCTTCTCCGCCAGACGCTGGCCGATCTTTACATTCTCTACACCAAGACCCGCAAGTACCACTGGAACGTGGAAGGGCCCCATTTCAGCGACCTGCACAAGCTGTTTGAGGCGCAGTATGACGTGATTGACGAGGCCATTGATGAAGTGGCTGAGCGCATTCGCGCTCTGGGCCTTTACTCGCCGGGCAGCTTTGCCGAGTTTCAGGCCGATGCCCGGCTGAAGGAAGATTCCGGCGGGCAGATCAGTGCTCGCGACATGGTGGCGGCGCTGCTGGCCGACCATGAGGCCATCATTCGCAACCTGCGCGTGGACCTGCAGAAAGCGGCCGACCACGGGGATGCCGGAAACAGCGACTTCCTCACGGGGCTGCTCGAAGATCACGAGAAGGCAGCGTGGATGCTGCGCTCCATACTGGCCTAGAACAGAACGTTCTGAGGCCGGCGGCGGTCGATTTTGAAGTAGGCGAAAGCACGCTCGGTGGCAATGCGGCCGCGGGGCGTGCGGTCAATGAAGCCCTGCTGGATGAGGTAGGGCTCATAGACATCTTCAATCGTGCCGGCCTCTTCGTCGGCGGCGCTCGACAGGGTGTTGAGCCCGACGGGCCCGCCGTCGAACTTTTCGAGGATGCACATCATGATGCGGCGATCCACTTCGTCCAGGCCGAGGGGGTCGACTTCAAGCAGGTCGAGGGCATCGACGGCCACCTGTTGCGAAAGGATGCCGCTGGCCTTCACCTGCGCATAGTCGCGCACGCGGCGCAGCAGGCGGTTGGCGATGCGCGGGGTGCCGCGACTGCGGCGGGCAATTTCGCTCGCGGCCTCGTCGTGAATGGTTAAGCCCAGCAGGCGGGCCGAGCGGGCCACAATGCCTGAGAGTTCCCCCGCGCCATAGACGTCGAGGCGCAGGACGAGGCCGAAGCGTCCGCGCAGCGGTGCGCTGATATTGCCGAGGCGCGTGGTGGCGCCCACAGCGGTGAAGCGGGGCACGGGCAGGGAATGGGTGCGCGCGCCGGGGCCAGTGCCAACGAGAATGTCCACGCGAAAGTCTTCGAGGGCGGAATAGAGCATTTCCTCGACGTCAGGGGCCAGGCGGTGGATTTCGTCGATGAAGAAGACCTGGCGGTCGCGGATGTTGCTGAGCAGGCCCGTGAGGTCGAGCTTCTTCTGAAGGACTGGCGCGGCGGTCTGCTCAAAGGCCGTGCCGAGTTCGTTGGCGATGAGCGTGGCGAGGGTGGTTTTGCCCAGGCCCGGGGGGCCGTAGAGCAGAACGTGGTCCATAGCTTCGCCGCGCTGGCGAGCGGCTTCGATGGCGATGGAGAGATTTTCCTTGAGTTTGGCCTGGCCGGTGAAGTCGGCGAGGCTGCGCGGACGCAGGCTGGCCTCAAAGAGCCGTTCCTCTTCGCCGCCTTGCGCGCCGAGTATGCCGCGATCCGCCATTAAAGACTCAGGTTAACGTACCAGTTCGAGGCTGCGGCGGAAGAGGCCCTCAAAGTCAGCGCCTTTGACTTCGAGTTTGGCCTTGGCGACAGCGGCTTCGGCGGCGGAGGGGTTGGAGCCGAGGTTGATGAGGGCCGAGAGGACGTCCTGCTCGAGGGGGGAGAGATTGCTCACCGGGGCGGCGGGGCGGGCGCCCGTCTGGGGCAGTTCGTCGAGCTTGTCCTTGAGTTCGAGAATCATGCGTTCGGCGGTCTTCTTGCCGACGCCGGGAATGCGGGTGAGCATAGCCACGTCCCCGTTGCGCAGGCTGGCGGCGAGGGTTTCCACCGCGCAGCCGCTGAGCACCTTGACGGCGAGCGCGGGCCCGATGCCGCTGACGCTGATGAGCTTCTCGAAGGCCAGTTTTTCAAGGGCCGTGCGAAAGCCGTAGAGGGCGATAGCATCTTCGCTGACGCGGGTGTAGATGCGCAGCTCGGCGGCGCCGCCCGCCTCGGGCAGGGCGGCATAGGTGCTGATGGGGACGCTGACGTCGTAGCCCACACCGCCGGCCAGCAGGATGACGCGGCCGCCGTTTTTTTCGAGCACTTCGCCGCGCAGGTAAGCAATCATAAGAACACCATAGCCTATGGCCCGCCGACTCTTCTTTGTTCCGGAAGTGCACAGTGGCCGCGCGGAGTTGCGCGGCGAAGAAGCCAAGCATCTGTCGAAGGTGCTGCGGGTGGAGCCCGGGCAGTTGTATGAGATCTCGGACAACGAGCAGAAGTATCTGGCGCGGGTGGAAGAGGCGCACCGCGAGGCCGTGCGCTTCGTGGTTGTGGAGAAGCTGGAGGCGGTGCGCGAGACCCCGCGCATACACCTTTACGCGGCCATCATCAAGTTTGAGCACTTCGAGTGGGGCATTGAGAAGGCTACCGAGCTGGGCGTGGACCGTATTGTGCCGGTGCAGACGGCGCGCAGCGAAGTGGGGCTCGACAAGGCGGTGGCCAAGCGTTTGGAGCGGTGGCGGCGCATTGCGCTTGAGGCGAGCCAGCAGTGCCGGCGGGTGTTTCTGCCCGAGCTCGAAGGCGTCGCGCGGCTGCGGGACGTAGTGGAGAGCGCGCCGGGACAGCGGTACTTTCTGGACGAGCAGCGGGATGGGGCGCGGCTGCGCCGGGCGGGGGAAGAGGACATCAGTTTGCTGGTGGGTCCGGAGGGGGGTTGGACAGAGGAGGAGCGTAACTTGTGCCGGGGGTCGGGCTGGCAGCCGGTGAGCCTGGGGCCGCGCATCCTGCGGGCGGAAACGGCGTGGCTGGCGGCGCTGGCGGTGCTGCGGACTTAAGTCTTGTCAGTTGGGCCGAGGCCATTTACACTGGGCCATGCGTACTTATTTACTGGTGGTTATGCTGTGCGTAGCACAGGCCGGGGAACTCAGCCGCCCACTCCACCAACGGGTTCAACTGGCGGCCGCGCCGAGCGCCCGGGTGGAGGCCATCGAAGCCAGTGAGGATCAGCAATGGCTGGCCGCTCTGGTGAATCACGAGGGGAAGTTTGAGTTGGTGGTGCTGGACGCGCAATTACAGGTGGCGCGCCGCCTGGCCTTGCCGCGCAAGCCCGCGCAGTTCGCCATCGCCAGCGAGATACTGCTGACGGCCAGCCCCGCGCGCCAGTCAGACAAGGACTACACGGTTTGCCAGCGGCGGTTGGCTACAGGTGAAGAGCTTTGCGCGGACCTGCCGCTGTTTCTCGAAAAGGTGTTCCTGCCGGAAGGGCAGGCTTACGGGGTTACGAACGGGAGCGTTTACCGTCTGAATCTGGCTGCGAGTGGCCAGCAACTGGTGCAGCAGTTTTCCTTTACGCCGCCTGAAGTCAGTTGGGCGTTCGGCGTACACCGTACGCTGCTCGTCGCCGCGGACGGGGCGTCGGGGCAAGCGGTCATTTGCCGGACGGCCGAGTGGCAGTGCACGCGGCAGCAATTGCTGAGCCCGCAGCAACGGGAGTGGGCTGTTACCAAACATCCCAACGAGTTGCACTTTGGACCGGACAGCGTGGTGGTGGACGGGGACTGGATTTACATCCACCAGGGGCGCCGCCAGGCGAATGATGGATTTCTGGTGAACGTGTTTCGGGCGACGGGAGAGTATCACCGGCAACTGCAACTCGAACGCGTAGACCTTCAGGGGAAACAAGCCTTTTGTTTGGATGCGGCGTGGCTGGCGGGGCGGGCGGTGTGCACGGACCGGCGCACGGCGGAGTTACTGGTATTTTGAAGGGCAGCTAGCGCTCGCAGGGCTCGCGGTTGTTGAGGATGGGATAGAAAACGCGGCGCAGGGGGCCTTCCTGACGGCAGCTCAGCTTGCGGCCGTTGACGAAGATCTGCTCCACCTGCGGCCCATAAAGCTGGGCGTTGTCGATGCGGTTGGGCTCGACGGTGAGGCGGAGGAAGGGCGGGTCCTGATAGTCGGCCAGGATGCGGAGGGGTTCGGGCAGGTGGGCCAACAGCGTGCCATCGTGCTGGACCTGGGCTTGGCCAGCAGAGAACCAGCGCAGGTAGCCCTGAGGGCTGCGGGCGGCCCAATTCATAGTGGAAGCGGCCAGAAGATCGGCGGGCGGCGCCAGCAGGCAATAGAGCGCGATGGTGATGCCGGTCAAACGGCGAAGCTCCGCACGACGGCATCCACCGGGGCGCTGCCGACGGGGATCATGGTGAAGAGCGGGGCGGTCTTGTGGCGCTTGGAGACAATGTTCGCCAGGCGAATGATGGCCATGTCGCCCGAGCGCTGGTTGAGCACCAGGGCCATGGAATTGTCGGGGGTGATCACCACACAGCGCGGCTCAGTGCCGACGGCGACCACGGCGGCGAGCTTCTGCGTGCGGATGTCGAGCACCGATACCGTGCCGGTGGAAGGGCTGGTGACGAAGAGGAACTGCGGCTGGGCGGAGGCGGCCATGGGGCCGGGATCCTTACCGGTGAGCAGGGTGGAAGAGACCTGGGACTGGAAGGGGTAAACCGCCACCACGCCATCGACACCGTCGCCGGAGAGGAAGAGCTGGCCGCCGTCAGCATTGAAGCAGAGATGCTCGGGGCGAATGGGCAGGGGCAGTTTCACAATCACGCGGCCGGTAGCAGTATCTATGAGGGTGAGCTGGCGGGCCTCTTCCTGGGCGGCGACGAGGACGCTGCCGTTCTTGAGAAAGCGGATCTGGTGGACGGGTTCGCCGAGATCGGCGATGAGGGGCTGGGCCTGATCGGGCCCACTGAAAAGGGCAACACCGGCGGGGAGGGCCGCGGCGGCATGGGCCGTTTCGGGCGAGGTGGCCATGGCGTGCGCCGCATGGGGGAGGTTGTAGCGGCGGCGCGACTCGAGCTTGTCGCGGCCGAGGACGTGCACCTGCTTGCCGTCTTCGCTGAGGCCCCAGAGGAGGCTGCGGTCATGGCCCAACTGGACCGAGGCCGGCAGGTAGTTGGCCCTGGCCCGGCGGCGGATGCGGGCGGCGGAGACTTCGACCTCTTCGAGGGCGCCGTTGGCGGAGACGACGAAGAGGGAGTCTTCGCCGGGGACGTCGAGCAGGCGCAAGGGCTGGCCGGCCGTACGGATGCGCTGTTTTTCGAGCGAGAAGGCGGCGAGGTTGACCAGGGCTATGTCGCCCGAGTCGCGGGCAGCGACGAAGGCGTAGCCGGCGAAGGCGTTGCGGGGTTTGCTGGTGCAGCCGGCCAGGGCCAGCGTGCCGAGCAGAGAGCGACGGGAAAGCACTCCCGATATTATGAACGGTAGAGGATGCTGCCTGTATTGCTGTTGGCTTTTCAGTTGCCTGCTGGGTTGCCCGCGGTGCTGGAGGAATGGAAGGCCGAGATTGAAAACCGGCAAGGCTATCCGGTGGTGATACTGCGGCTGCCGGGGGACCCGGTGCCCGCCGAGGACCAGGGGGTGCTGGCGAGCTATTTCGCGCGAGCGGACTTTGCGCGGGCCTTCGCAGAGGCGCAGGCGCTGACCTTTCGCTATGAGAAGGGGGGCGCGGCGCGCAGCCTGATCCTGCTCAACGTGGCGCGCATACAGGCGACGCAGAACTCGCCAGCCGTACTGATTGCGCATGAGCTGGGGCATGCGTGGCTGGCCTCACTGGGACTGAAGCCGCCGGTTTATGAGCCGGGGCCGGAGGCGTGTCTGGCGGTGCATGCGGGCGACATTGTGCAGCACCGCCTGATACGGGCCGAGAGTGACCGGCGGGGGATACCGTGGCGGCCAGCGTATATACGAGACTACACGGCGGCGCTCGAATCGTTGCGGCAGGCGACGCCGGAGGGGCCTGGCGATGTGTGCCGGCGGGCGCAGCGGGTGAGCCTGATGATGGACCTGCGTGACGGCTTTGCGCCGTACAGCTTTGCCGGACGGGAAGAGTATCTGGACTTGCTGGGGCGGCAGGACCCGGCGGGGGAAGCGCTGGCCATTGAGCTGATGGAGGCGCTGGACGGGCGCGTGGAAGTGGAGGCGGAGAGCTACGGGGCGGCGCTGCGGCTGGTGAGGGAGGCCCTGGGGGCGCTATGACGTGTATGCTAGTTAACTTGGATGCTTGAGATACACACAGAAGAACCGCGGCCGGGCGTGCTGGTCATCAAGCTGACCGGCAAGCTGATGATGGGCATGGAGAGCGCTTCTCTCGAGTCGCTGGTGAACCAGCGGCTGGACAGTGGCGCGCGGCACATCGTGTTTGACCTGGCGGAGCTGAAGCAGATTGACTCGACGGGCATTGGGCGCTTCATTTCGGCGTTCAACCGGTTGATGGGAGTGCAGGGGACGCTGGGCATGGCGGCGGCGCAACCGACGGTGCGGCAGAGCTTTCGGGTGACGCGGCTGGACACGGTGTTCCGGTTCTACGACACGGTGGACGAGGCGCTGGCGGCGGCCTAGACGGGATAGGGCTTGGGGTTGAGCCCGGGGACGATTTTGAGGGCGGTGCGGAAGTAGAGATTCTTGAGCACGTCGTCGCTCAAGCCAAGGCCGTACATGCGCCAGAAGGCGTGGCGGCGGCGGTAGTATTCAAAGTACTCATCACTGGATTCGAGGACGCGGAAGTAGGTGTAGTATTCCGTGGGGGCCCAGACGTCTTTGCCGAAGAGGACGCGATTGCTGTATTTGGTCAACCACTGGGAGGCGAAGCGGGGCTGGCGGCCGAGCTCGGCGATGACGGCGGCGATGTCGGTGTAGAGGTTGGGCATGGAATCCAACTGGCGGCCGAGCTCGGCGAGGTCGTTGCCGTACCAGCGGAGGTGGGCGGAGATGAAGTTGGTGCGGGGGTGGGCGCGGAAGAGGCGTTCGCCTTCGGCCATGAGTTCTTCCCAGGAGCCGTCTTTTTCGGCGCTGCGGCGGCGGTTGGGGAATTCCTTGAGTTCGAGCCAGCGCTCGTTGTTCTTGTCCCAGGGTTGCCAGAAGGGTTTGGGGTCGGCGGTGTGGATGAGGACGGGGGCTTTGTACTGGGCGCAGACTTCGAAGACGTCGAACCAGCGGCGGTCATCGGCGGGGATGCGTTTGCCGTTTTTGTCGCGGGTGGTCATGCCGAAGTTCTTGAAGAGCTTGAGGCCTTTGGCGCCGCCGCGGAAGGCGGCCTCGAGAGTGCGGGCGACGCGGTTGGGGTAATCGGGCGCGTCGAGGTTGTCGAAGTCGAGGTTGGCAAAGAGGATGAAGCGCTGGGGGTATTTGCCGAGCATGTTCTGGGCGATGGCCTGGAAGCGGTCGCCGTAGCTGCCGTTGAGGTTGACCATCTGGACCATGTTGAGGGCGTCCATGTCGGCGACGAGCTTGTCGAGCTGGGCGGCGGGCATCTGGCCGTTCTGGTGGTTGTGGATGTCGAGGTGGGGGAACTTGCTGCGCTTGACGTCGCGGCCGGGCACCTTGAGGGTGGAGGGGGGATTGTATTCCTCAAAGAGGATCTGGGCGGAGACCGGGGCGGTGAGGCCCAGGCCGAGAAGTTCGCGGCGGCGCATGGGCCTATTCTTCCACGGCGGCGAGGGAAATGTAGTGGAGGCTGGCGTCGTGGAGCTTGCCGTCGGGGGTGAGGCCGTAGTGGGGCATGATGCCGTAGCGGGTGAAGAGGAGGCTGCGGACGAGGTATTCGGCGGGGCCGGCGTTGGCGGTGGTGATGGTGTACATGACGAGGCCGAGGGCGGGCATGCGTTCGAGGGCATGGACGAGGAGGGCGCGGGCGATGCCGCGGCGGCGCTCAGAGGAATGGACCATCAATTTCTGCAGGTCGGCGCGGTGGCGGACGCTTTCGGCCTTTTCGTAGGCCAGCTGGACGGAACCGATGAGGCGGTTGAACTCAAAGGCGGCGAGGAGTTCGCGCTCGCCGGCTTCCATTTCACGGGCAACGCCGGACCAGTAGCGGTCCAGCTTGTCGGCGGTGACGGGGAGCAGGAAGCCGACGCAACCGCCATCCTCGACGGCATCGCGGAGGAGGGCGGCGAACTCGTCCTTACGCGCGAGGACTTCGCTGGCGGCGAGGCGGCGGATCTCAAACACTGGCGCCCGCCTCGGTGGGAGCCTCCACCAGATCGGTGTCTTTGAGGAGGTCGTAGACGGCGTCGTAAGAGGCCTGGGAGAGGCGGCTGCGGTCTTTCATGGTCATGCCTTCGGTGGGGATGGGGTCGCCGATGCGGAGGGTGACTGGCCCCGGAGAAACCGTGCCGGAGCCAAAGGGAAGAATCTTTTCGCTGCCGATGAGGGCGACGGGGATGACGGGGACGCCGGAGTTGATGGCGATATAGAAGGCGCCTTCCTTGAAGGGCTGGAGTTTGGCCTGGGCGGAGCGGCCGCCTTCGGGGAAGATGAGGACGCTGATGCCGCGTTCGCGGAGCATCTTGCCCGCTTCGACCATGGCCTTGATGGCTTCGCGCGGGTTATCGCGGGGGACGGCGATGTGGCCGGCGCGGCTCAAGTGGTAGCCGAGAAAGGGAATCTTGAAGAGGCCCTTCTTGGCCATGAAGCGGAACTGGACGGGGATGGCCGCGAGAATGCAGGGGGTGTCCATGTAGCTGAGGTGATTGGCGACGAAGACATAGCTGCCGTTGGGGTCGATTTTATCGAGGCCCTCGATGCGCATGCGGACAAAACTGACGCGCAGCAACATGCGCGCCCAGGCACGGGCGATGGCCACCTGACGGCGGCCGGAAGTTTCAAAGAGCGACACCACGAGGTTGACCGAACCGTAAGCGATGGTGCAGAGGATGATGAGCGGGTCAATGAACAGCAATGCCCGCAGTTGAGGCCACATAATTCTTCTCTATTGTAGGAGGGGGCGGGCCTCGCCCACCACAAAGAGCGAGCCGGTGATGAAGATGACAGCGGTGGGCGGAGCGTCCTGGAGCAGGGCGAGCGCTTCGGGAACAGATTGTGTGAGAGTGGCGGAAAGGGCCGGAAACTGGGCGGAAATCGCCTCGGGCTCAAGCGCGCGGGGCTGATTGGCGCGGGTGAGGATGAGGCGCTGGGCGAGGGGAAAAAGAAAGTCGCAGATTTCGTGAACGTCTTTGTCGCGCATGACGCCGAAGACGAGCCAGACTTCGCGGCCGGGGAAGTAGCGGCGGATGAAATCAGCGAGGCGGCGGGCGGCGGCGATATTGTGAGCGCCGTCGAGGTAGATGTCGGGAGTGTGGCGGATGAGTTCGAGGCGGCCGGGCCAGCGGGCGAGGGCGATGCCGCGCTCAATTTCGGCGGGGGTGAGGCCGAGGCGGTGGAGGGCGACGGCGGCGGTGAGACTGTTCTCGACCTGGTGGCCGCCGGGGAGGGGGCAACTGACGTTGAGGGTGACGTCGCCGCGGGTGGCCTGATAGTGGCAACCGTGGACAGTTTCAACCAGGTTGGAAATGGACCAGAGGGAGACGTCTTCGAGATCGTCAGCGACAAAGACAGGGCGGGCGGCGGGTTGCTGGGGGGCGAGGACGACGGGGCAGCCGGGCTTGATGATGCCGGCCTTTTCACGGGCGATTTTGTCGATGGTGTCGCCGAGATACTGCTGGTGATCCATATCGACGGGGGTGATGACGCTGAGCAGGGGAGTGACGACGTTGGTGGCGTCGAGGCGGCCGCCGAGGCCGACTTCGAGCACGAGGCGCTCGACGCGCTCTTCGCGGAAGAGCCAGAAGCCCATGGCGGTGACGGTTTCAAAGTAGGTGGGGTGAGCGTCGATTTGACCGGTGGCCAGGAGGGACTCGGCGCAGGCGTGGACAGCGGTGAAGGCTTCGAGAAAGCGGGCTTCGGAGACGGCTTCGCCCTGGATGCGGATGCGTTCGGTGGGGTGGACGAGGTGGGGGCTGGTGTAGAAACCGGTGCGGTAGCCGGCGCAGCGCAGGGCGGCCTCCATCATGGCGCCGACGCTGCCCTTGCCGTTGGTGCCAGCGATGTGGATGACGGGGCAGGCGCGCTCGGGGTGGCCGAGGGCGGCAAGGAGAATGGAGATGCGCTCAAGGCCGAGCTTGATGGTTTTGGTTTCGTTGCCCAGCGAGTAGAGGTACTCGACTGAGGCTGGGTAATCCATGGGGGGCGTCAGGGCTTGCAGTTGTGGTCCCAGTAGTTGGCGGGGACACGACCGTCTTTGTTGAGTTCGCGATAGCCGATTTCGGTGTTGTAGTAAATGCGGGAGACGAGGCTCTTGACCTGGAGGAAGAAGCGGCGGCCGGGGTCCACGCCGAACTCGGAGTCGGTGTCGAGGATGGTGAGGATGGCGGTTTGCTGTTGGGGGGTGAGGCGGACGAAGGGGAGGCGGTGCTTCGATTGGGCGTAGCTGTCGAGCCAAGCGAGGCCGTCGAGGAAGCGGCCACGGTCGTCGGGGGAGCCGTCGGTGAGGAAGAGGTCGATGTACTTGGGCACGCCTGCGGCTTTGGCGCCGGGGGTGTCGGTGGTGGGGATGATGAGTTCGGAGAGGGTTTCGATGGTGGAGAGCTGGTGGGGGTCGAGGGTTTTGGGTGTCCAGGCGTCAGCGGCGGGGAGGGCAGCGGCGAGGCCGACGAGGCCAGCGCCGGCCTTGAGGGCATCACGGCGGGGAAGTTCGAAGGGTGACATGCTTAGCTGTCAATCTACACCAAATGTCAGGCGAACTGCACGCGACCGTGGGCGGATTCGATCTGGGTGGCCCAGGTGCGGAGGGAGCCGCCGCCGGGGTAAGCGGTGCGGACGGGGCCTTCGAAGCGGCCGGTGGCGCCGCGGCCGGTGTGTTGGGTTTCGACGCCGGCGGAGACGGGAACGCGCCAGAGGTTGGCGAGCTCGCGGAGGAGGTCGGCGCCGCGGGCACCCTGGCCGACGCGGCAGCCGTGGAGTTCGCAACTGCCATAGGGGGCGAAGGCCTGGGCGAGCTGACCCCATTCGTTGGTCATGGCGCGGACGGCCTGGCCGGTGAGGGCGGAGCCATGAGTGGCGGCGCCGCCGGAGACGCCACGGCCGGCGGAGACGATCTGGCCGCCGGGGAGACCATGGCCGTAAATGCGGAGGAGCCCGATTTTGCGGCCACCGGCGGCATTGCGGACCTGAGTGATCATGCGGGAGACGCCGTTGGACATGCCCGCGGAGACACTGGCGGGCGCGGCGCCGGAGCGAGCGAGTTCACCGGCGGCGACGAGGCCAAACTGATGGCCCTGCTGGATGGACTGGATGAGGTTGCCCTGGGCGAGGGCGGTGACCATATCGTCCACGTCGGTGTGATCGACGGTGGCGAGGTTGGCGCGGGTGAGGAGGGCGCGCCAGGTGGCGGCATCGACGGCGCCATCCTGGGGGAGGGAGCGGTTGAGGGCCTGGAATTGCCGGACGGCGCGGAGGGTGGCGGGGCCGAAGTGGCCGTCAATGCGAATGGAGACGTGGGGGGCGCGGGTAACGAGGAGGAGTTGGACCAGGACAGCCTTGGGGCCGTGGTCGCCGTTGCGCAGGCTGTTCATGACAATCATTAGAACGAAATTGGCGGCAAAAGTTACTCACGGAAGCGGGGCGGGTAAACTCGCAATATGATGCGCGCGCTGGTATTGGGTTTGTTCTGTTCGGTGCTGCTGGGGCAGCCGGTGGGGGTGGAGGGGGGACGATTGCGGAGCCACATACAGTTTCTGGCGAGCGACCTGCTGGAAGGGCGGGCGGTGGGCACGCGCGGGGGGGAGCTGACCGAGCAGTATCTGGCGGCGGCCTTCGCGGCGGCAGGGGCGCAGCCGGGGGCGGCGGATGGGACGTATTTTCAAGAGGTTCCGCTGGTAGGGGTGGCGGTGGACGGGGCTTCGACACTGGAATTGGGTTCGCTCCGATTGAGCTGGAAGAAGGACTTTGTGGCGACGTCGCCGGGGCAGGAGGAGCGCGTGAGCCTGAAGGCGCCCGCGGTGTTTGTGGGGCACGGGATTGTGGCGCCGGAGTATGGCTGGAACGATTACGCGGGGGTGGATGTGAAGGGGAAGGTGGTGGTGCTGTTTACGGGGGAGCCGCCGAGTGAGGACGCGGCGTT
>VFQU01000866.1_pt1 | contig 21117 bp, 14 predicted proteins | sample 3512311 | NCBI WGS metagenome assembly VFQU01 (sample SAMN10412377, study PRJNA504923) | tailings metagenome | isolation source: Relicate 3 Philex TSF3 active mining site | place: Philippines: Tuba, Benguet | collected 2017-08-29
GGCTATTTGCAAAATAGGGTTGGAAATCTGAAGTTTTAGTCGATTATTCAGAATCTATAAATTTGTTTAGTTGGTTGGATTTTGCAAATTATCATTTAATTACAAACCTCTCTTTGGGTTGGATTATATTTACCAATAGTCTATCTATCCCCACACATTGGCAGTTTTAGCATCAAATATTCTAACTTTGGCATGAAACTTATGTTCTATTGATTTAATGTGCTCCACGTCTTGCTCCGAATAAGTTCCAATATAAATGCTCCATAGCTTAGGTGGTTGCTTTGAACCAAATTTTGACGCTTTATTTATTGCTTCTATTATATGTTCGTCATACGGACCAAAGTTAAAACCGAAAGTTATTAGGGATCCATCTATATTTGATAATTTATCGTAGCAGTATGATAAGTACCGATTGTGCCGAATATGGGCCAGCTTCTCATCACCATTGCCAGCTGTAACAAAAATTGGATAATCATTATTACTAAGTCGTTCACTAATATTCTCTAGTAAATAACCAGCCGAGTCATATTGTTCCTTTATAATTTCAGCGCCAGTATCAAATAGATGTAATGCCCCATGGAGATAGTGAACGTTTTGATCTGATTGATGAGGTCCCCAAATTAAATCTGACCATTCAGGTTGTTCTCCAGCACCAGCTTCAACTGGATTTTCGAGCTCTCTGCCAAAGCCGTCAAAAGGATTCTCTACATCTTGCCGCATTAAAACCCAGTAGAGAAGCAGATCATAGTTAGTTGTAAAGATATGACCACTGCTATTTAAAAACAAGCTGAGAAATCTAGAACATGCCATAGTTTTCTCTTCAGACATTTTAAATACATGCTCTGGATGGAGTTCCTGTACAGACTTTAACAAGCTATCTTTAAGCTTTATATTTGCTTCTTTGAGTTGCTCTTTAATTAAATTATCTGACTCAAATGCATCAAGTAAAGCTAGCGTTGTATCTAATTGCTGCATGATCAATTCAAAGTTCTTGGTTTTGATTACGCCAAATAGTTTGTCTAGTAATTCATCCTCTTTTGATGTTAGGAAGTCATAAAGTGCATTGTATGAGAAAATACCATGGTCATAAGCCATGCTAAAACCATTTCCCAGTAATAAAGACATAGATCTATGTTTCTTTTGCAGTGACTCTACAACTTCATCAAACGTCATCAACTCCAACTTTAGTCCTATCGTGGTAATTCGTTAAAGGTCTTATTCTATCTACAGTCGCTCACCTAAAGAGCATCGGTAATTAATTGACTTATACCATATAAGTCTTCTGCCAGTTTGTCATAAAGCTTATCGATTGCATATCCCCAGCCAGATGCCATTCCAGTAACATCAATGTCAAATAGCCTCGCATCCTTTGCAATTTTTGCTTCACGCTCGGAGCTAGGGGTATGTGCCTGACTAATACGTAACCCGTTGAGTGCAAATATAGTTCGCAATACGGCTAATTCAATTTTAGTATCCAATTTTGACACAACTAAATCAGCATCCTCTTCCAATGTATACCCTTGATCGATCGCTATTGAAGACAACTGACAAATGCAAGCGACCAATTTCAATGCCCCGAATTCTTTAATCTGATCTTTTGAAATGCCTAATTGTATGAGTATAGATCTCAAAGGTGCGGGTTTTAGTAGTTCTAAAAGCTTAAACAAACTGACCGTCCGTTCAAGGAACTGCTCTCTATTAGTCGATAAAGGTGCAACGGAAAATAATGGGCGCATTACATCGAACGTCCACCATCCTCGATATGCAACGTCCTCACTAGTCAGAGTTCCAATGTCTTCTTGTGAATAGCTCAATCCAATATTATTGGCAAGAGATGTCAAACTTGAAGTGAGTGATAAATATCCATCGATCACGTCCTTTGCCCGAATTGCAATATTGCGATTGCCGTGAGTAGCTTGATCATGTTGCACAACAGCTTCAGACACTGAAAATCGATGCCAATGTGAAATTACATGTGGAGGGCAGCCTTCATATAGCTTCTTTAGCTCTATCCTAATGTGATTTCTCCCGACGCGGTATGTTCTGTCTGTTGCCCACCATCCACCGTAGTTAACTCCACCTGACTCTGGAAAAATAGAAAATTCTGGATGAGCTTCATATTCTTGCAAGACGGCGTCACTAACATGCCCATATATCCATTTTGCTGATGCACGTTGAAAGTTCATTGGTTCGTTATCGTCAGGCCAAGTCAATTCTGGATCTGCCGCATCAGTAACTGGTCGAGATTTAGGTGTAAGAATCAAGCGTGAGCCCCACACACGCGACATCTGAGGTGCGCTGGAGTGGTTTGGAGTGTTAATTACTGCCATGCCTAACAAGCGACCTGGCAGTTCAAACTGTCCACCATCTTGACCATTAAGAATAGTCGTAAAAGAGCTGTCATCAGAGGAAAATCGCTCTTCATAATAAACAGCAACAGCAGCGCAACTCTTTAAATGACAATAGTCTTCAAGATATTCACGTCGAATAGTAACTAAAGCTAAAGGCTGGTCTTTTTTGTTGCGGTAATCTACATAAGATTTAACTCGTAATACATCGTAAACTGGTTTCTGAGGGTCGTCCCAACATATAGTTCCGTCACTAAGGTGCCGAGGAATTAGCCCATATGTCATGAGTAAAACATTATCTGGCAGAACAACTTCTCGGTCATGATGGCTCCATGAATTTATGATTGTCTGGAAGCGTTCATCCCTATCTTTTCGGCCATCGATCCAGAAACTCGTATCATAAACTCGACCTTCATCAACACATGGATGCGGTCCCCAAGACTGCACTTCGTGTCCGATCCCACCCGGTGACTTCAATACATCATCTAGAACATCTAGTGGTATAAGTGCCGTACGAACTAGAGAGACTCCTTTGAAGCCATTAAGCGGTGCCTCATTGATTTCAGCGATAACGATGTGATCCGAGATCCCAGTATCATAGGGTTCCCGTAGATGTTCTATCGCCTTAGGCCAATAATTATCTAGATCACTCATTTCCCGTTTTCTAATCTAATTCACCACTCTCAACTTGCTTAAGCAAAGTGGGTATATGCGGTCCATATTCCACTTTCCCTTTACCAGAACGTATACCACTGCCAACCTTTCTAGCTTCCGCAGAGTATAAGGTCTTCGCACGTATAATTTCATAGCTGTAGCCACGCCCCAATCGATTGGACATTTTTATCAAGCCATTCAAACCTTCGGTATAGGCGTTAGTAATTGGGAATGGCGCATCCCAATATGCAAAAATGTCTTCATAGTGATTGTGGACTGTTTTAGCCAACTTCTTAAAAAGCTCAAAACCGTTAGTCGGCAGAGTGTTTTCCCATGCTTCAAAGGCATTTTTTGCTTTTTGTTTATCCGGCTCATCGTAAATCCTGAAAAACATTTCCTTAAAATCATATGCTATAGCTAGATCAGGTATTTGTTGTCGAACTATCTCCAATGCCCTTTGTTCAACTGGATTTAGACTTCCTGGTCTCTTTAACACAAGCCATCTAAGCGACTTTTTAACGTAAATACGCTCTTCCTTTGATAATTGAGCCTGATATTTTTTTCTTTCCTCATCTAGAGCCTCAGATGCCATCTTTACAACGTGAAACTTATCAATGATTAATTTTGCATTAGGAAGAAACTGAGAGAATGAGCGCTTGAATGGTCGCCACATATCTGTACAAACCCATTCCACCTTTTCCTTATCAGGAAGGTTCTCAAAAAAGGGTTTTAAATGGTCTTGAGTTCGATACTCAAGCATTTCAAAAACGTTATTCGTTGCAAGGTTTGTAATCACACATCGATAATCTCCCGCGATATTAACCTCGTCTATACCCATTATGATGGGAGTTTGGTAATGAACTGTTTGCTCAAGCTCTTGGATTAAATCGTGTGCAATATTCTTAACTGTATTTACAGCTACTCCAGTTTGGTCAGCCAAAGCCCGAAAGGTCATACTCAAACACTGTTGACGGATTACATCAACTAAGCGTTTTGTTGCTCTTCGCTTATCATCTAGAAAACTGAGTTCAGGAGTGGACATTTTTCCACAGCACTCACAGCGAAATCTTGGGCGCTGTATCTCAAGGCGTACAGGCTCCATGTACAAAGGGGTGTCTGAAAACTTGTTCTTACGAGTTCCATGCTTATGCATAGGAATTTTACAATCTGAACAAATCGGCACCTCAACACTGTCAGCAATCGCTTCGATAATAAGCGCTTTACTCTCTTTGTGCATATCAATGGGTTTAACACCCGGTAAGTTTAATAGATCAAGCATTAACTTAGTCCAAGTCTAAATCTTTGCCTTCACGTAGCATCTCATAAATCACATCAGCCAAAGCTGACATACCTTGACGGTCTGATTTAAGAACAAGAGTAGCAAGTTTCTGGTGGCTAGAAAGAGCACGAACAACACCTTGTTGAACTGCTCCAGGTAAATTCCCCTTCATCGCTTGCTCTCTGGTATTACTCTCAACTTGAGCCATAACCACATCGCTTTCACGGGCAATAGAGGCAATTTGGTTCACAAAAGCAACCTGATCTTGAATTGGTGTTGCCTCTCCAAATAAATGATTTAATTTTTCAATAATTTCTTTAACAAATTTTGGTTTATCACCTGAAGCACCTCCACCGCCAGGGCCTACGGGCATTAGTACAGGTGTATCTTCGTCTTCTGACGGTTCATCTTTTGTACTTTTAATATCAAAGCCAGTTAGTACCAATCCTTTTAAATCAACCGATTCTGGCGCTTCATTCAATAGTCTTTTTTGGAGAAGCTTGGTGAAAGCAGCAAAATTTTCAAGTTCTGGATCACCAAAATCCACCAGTTGGGCAATATATGAATAAGTACGACAAAAGCGACCTAGATCCGATTTAAAACCAAGTAATGTTTTGATTTGTTCTGCATACTCATCTTGATGATGGTCAGCCGACTTCATGCCAGCTTCATCACCTTTTGATCTAGCTTTTTCAAATGCAGATTCCCAGGTTGCCATTGCATCCCTGAGCATTTTCATCTTATCGTTATAAAGCCTTGTGGCACCATCTGTAGCAGCGTACAACGCTTTATGCTGAGGGGATTGAGAGTGAGTGATGTCCCGAATTGTTTTAAAGCGAGCTTCTTTGAAACTAGCTAAATCGCTTGCTGAATACAAGCTGTGCTCATCGAGACGTTCCTTGATTTCATACACAACATTCAAATCTTGAACATCATCAATCTGAGCGCCATTATCATATAGTGCAAAAGCTTTACGAACGTTGTCAGGGTCGTTCACAAAGTCGATGATGAAAACCTCATCTTTACCAGGCGCCATCCTATTCAAACGCGAAAATGTTTGTACGATTTCTACATGATTTGCGATTTTTTTATCAACATACATTGCTACAAGTTTTGGTTGGTCAAAGCCTGTTTGAAATTTATCTGCAACCAACATAACCCGATATTCAGGTCGATCAAATGCGAATCGTAAGTCCTGACCTTTGACATCTGGATTCATACTTTCTTCGGTAAATTCTTCGTTTTCATCAATAATGAATACTTCATCTTTAAACTCGCCATCATCTTGATGTATGACTTGCTTACCTGTCATCTTTCCAGAGAAAGCAACTAGGGAATAAATAAATCCATATTCAGAGTGCTTTTGAATATAACTGTCGAATGCCTTTTTGTAGCGTATAGCGGCTGCACGAGAAGATGTGACTACCATTGCTTTTGCTTTGCCGTCTAAGCGATGCGCCACGTTTCTAGAAAAGTGTTCAATAATGAATTGCACTTTCTGGGTTACATTAGTTGGGTGTAATGACATCCACTGAGCCAAAGCGCGTTTTGCCGCTTTACCACTTACTCGTTTGCTGTCCTCAATTTGTTTGGCTAGGTTGAAAGCCGTTTTATATGGAACATAACCCTTCAATACATCGAGTATGAATCCTTCTTCAATTGCCTGACGCATTGAGTAAGTGTGGAATGCTTGAGGTAAATTTTCTTTTGAAGCTGGCTTAGTTGGGTCAGAAGGGCGACCAAAAAGCATTAGAGTTGAATGTTTAGGTGTTCCAGTAAATGCGAAATAGCTAATATTGTCTGGCTTTACGCGTGATTTTTGCAATTCCTCAAGCAACTCATCTACAGTCATTGTGGACATTTTTCCTTGTCCACTCATGCCAAGAGCTGTCTGCAATTTAGCAGCTGTTGACCCAGTTTGAGAGTTATGTGCCTCATCAATAATTACAGCAAAGTTTTTACCCTTAAGGCTCTTGTCAGTAATAATTGCTTCCATTGCATAAGGAAAAGTCTGAATGGTGACAACGATTATTGGTGTGCCAGCCAACAATGCATCTGAAAGTTGCTGACTCTTAGATTTCGATGATTTTTGACGGTCTATGGCAGCAATAACACCGAATTGGTGGTCAATCTGTTTCACCGCATCTTGAAGCTGCCCATCTAGGACATTTCGATCAGTAACAATAATAACGCTATTAAAAACTGCATCACCATTATCTTCTCTTAGCCTTACTAAATCGTGGGCAGTCCAAGAGATAGTACTCGTTTTCCCAGAGCCAGCACTATGATCAGCAAGATAAGTCATTCCAGCGCCATTGGTTTTAGCGTCTGCAATCATTTGATTTACGGCTGTCCACTGATGAAAACGGGGGAAAATCAGCGTTTCTTTTTTAGACCAATTACCCGCTAGGTCAACGACATCCTTTTTCTCAACATAAACAAAACTATGAAAAATACGTAACCAAGCATCAGGCTGACAAACATCCTCCCAGAAATAAGCGACTGGGTATTCAACTGTACCATCTGCTTTAAGCTCACCAGGAGGATTGCCAGCATGACCATCGTTACCCTTATTGAATGGCAAGAAGAAAGTATTCATACCGTCCAATTTGGTTGCCATCATTATTTCAGAGTCTGACATCGCAAAGTGCACAACTGCACCTCGCTTAAATGTCAACAAGGGTTCTTGACGCTTAGTTTTTGGGTCAAATGGAAGCCGGTCATTACGGTATTGCTCCATTGCAGCCTCGGCGGACTGGGTGAAATCTGTTTTAAGTTCAACGGTTGCTACAGGTATACCATTTATAAAAAATACCAAATCGATAGCGAAATCACGGGCAGGGTGATATTTCAACTCTGGTACTACACGAAGGATATTTGATTTATAGCGCTTAATTACCTCTTCGTTACGCAAATCTTCTGGCGCTGTTTCTGTCAACTCAATTAGGCCACAACCTGGAATTGAGACGCCTTGTCTTAAAACTTGCACAGTCCCTCTTTTTTCAAAGGCTGTCGCAAGACGATCCATCAGCACTTCAAGTGTCTTTTCACCATTAAGTCTTTCAAGTTTTTCCCATTTATCATTCTGACCACTAAGTTGTAGCCATTTGGCTATGTCTTGTGGATATAAAGCTCTTTCAGTATCGTAATGTTTGGTTTCACCAAGCTCCCAGCCTTGAGCTACTAGCTTTGAAATTATGTAATTTTGAAAATGTTTTTCTTGGTGGGCTGATTCACTCATGTTGACTCTTCTCTAAATTAAGTCTGAAAGGGTGTGTTTAAATCGTGATGCCATATTTGCTCGCAAATTGCCCGATACAATTCTTGTCTAGCATCAACATCTTTTTTCTTAAATGATTCATGGTCTTTAAATGGTAAATTCAACTCACTTTTTAAACGGTTGAAATTCGGGTTGTTTTCGTATGTTAAAGGACAGAGTGACTTCACCAACATATTCTCTTTGATGTAATGTGGCTGCTTTTGCTCATAGGTTAAGTCCCCATAAGATTGGTTGGTACCTCTCGGTAACAACACCAAATCCCCAAGTCGATTGCGGTAGTTATTGAATTCATGCTCTTGTTTGAACTCGTCGCTATGGCGTGCATACTTATCTGCCCATATGTGCTCAACCTCAAAAGGCTTGCCTTTTTCTGGCTCATAGTAGGTTGCAAAGGTGGTGCTCATGCCAGCCTGATGTTCGACCCATGCTGTCATGCGGGATAGCATGAACTTAACAAATCTATAGTTCTGACCATGCAAGCGGAAGTCTGCAATTCCAGCAAATGATTCTTGCATTTCCAATAGTTTTTTGGAGAGTATCAGCTTTAGTTCTTCGAGACTTTTACCGCGAATCTCTTTAACCAAACTATACATTGTGTAGCGAATAGAGCTTGCCGAGAATTTGCGGAAGTTGACAGAACGGCGAACCACAAAAGTTTCAATGTAACGTGCTACGGTATCAATCTTTGCCAAAATTGTATCGTCACTGTCACCGACATTTAACGGAGCAAGCATTAGAGGGAAGCTAAGGGTCGGCGCAATCCCCCAACGATGGATATAAAATACATGTTCAAGCTTGGCGGAAAGTGATTTTTCTGCCTTAAGAATCTGAGAGTACGCTTTGAGGTAGAACTGAAAATCATTGTTGATAAAGTGCTCGAAAGTAGCCCCATCATCAGATACCAGTCCTACCTTGCTGAGATTGTCCCGCACCCAACTATGGAAACGAGTACCTATTTTTTCAAAGTCTTCATTTTTAGAGCCAGCTTTACCTGGACGGATAGTATCTGCATATTGAGCTCGTAACCAAGATTGGAAAAAGCGCTGATCCTCATCCTTTTCAAAGCTTTTAAGTTCAATCATGGCTTTCTTCCAAATGTCATTAGCCTTTTGACGTTTGTCAGCATGATCAAAGCGAGAAAGAATAAACCCTTTTAGCATTTCTGATGGTGTGAGATTTAAACCTCGGTCATTCATCGTTTCAAAGATTGTGTAGGCGTTTTCATCTGAATAGGCCAGAATTTCGACCATGATTACATTGTATTTGAGCCAGTCTATAAAGAATGGAAAGGCCTCATTTTTGAGTTCATCAGGAAATGCCTCAACTATATCCTGATAGCGTTCAGCCATATTTCTAGTGGATTCATCATCGTTTTCAGAAGGTGAGTAGCTTCCATCGCTAAAAAGTGCCTCTAAGCATGGTATGCGATCTTCTACGGTGATATTGAATGACTTACTTCCGCGCAACTCAGAAAATATCATGGGTTCAATCTTTTCCTGATACCCAAGCTCTTTTTGCAAGTTATGCAAATAAATCAGAAACAAAGTGATTGAGGTTAATCGTTGCTGACCATCGATAATGCTACGCTTACCATCTTTGCTGCTCACCACAAACGGGCCAAGATAGTAATTATTATAGTTTTCACCCTTTTCACGTTTGTCGCCCGGGTTATATTCGTTAAGAAAAGTGGAAGTTAAATCCGTCACCAACTCTTCAATATGCTTTTCGCCCCAACTATACTCACGTTGAAAATAATCAACTGTGTACTTTTGTTCGTTGAGTACATCAAACAGATTTCTATGACGTGCTTCAATTTTATTTTCTAACTTACTCACGAATGGACTCCTGCTTGTTACGTACGTCAATCATTCCAGTTACTGCCGCCGTTATAAAGGCTGAACGTCGTTCTTTTAGTAATTCAATACTACGCTGAGTGTATTCTATTAGCTTATCTATGCGACTTGTTTCTTGGTTTATAGCCTTAATTAAGCTCTCACGCTCCTCTTTAGGAGGAACACAAATTGGAATGTCTCCAATTGCATCTTGATCAAGACCGTAACGGGTAATTCCTGGAGACTCAACAAAGAAATGAGCCTTTGTTGAGTGGGCTTCAATTGAACGATGAATAAAGCCTGATAAATTTGGTTCATGAGCTTTAATAACTGTTAAGTGATAGCCACAAATAACATTATCCATATCTTCATTAACCAAAGCTGGAATGCCAATGTCTCTTGGATCTTCGGAATCTTTGGTAATGATGACATCACCTTTTTTTAATCTGAACTTTTGAATTTCGGCATCACTTGCCGTTGCAGTCATGAACTCTAAATCGGGAGTAATAAATTCGTTGTAGTAAACATCAGTGTAGTTGCACAGCTTGACTTCTTTTTGGTCATCGTAGCTTTTTTTATCAACATTACTGTTATTGAAAACAGCTACGTGACGTAAACGTTTGACTTCCCAATTTTCTGGCACTTCGCCAATCCATTCAACACCAGAATCTTTCATATGCACATCGGGATTAATCCCTTTAGTTACAGCATGAGTAATGAACGCTTGACGCTTTTCTTTAAGTAATTTGATAAAACGTGTTTTCTTAGCAATTAGAGAGTTAATGCGTGATGTTTCAGTTTCGATTACAAATGCGATTTTTTTTTGCTCTTCAATACTGGGAAGAGCGGTTTTAAGTGCCACTAAGGTTGACGGGTTAATGGCTGGATAACTCAATCCCTCTGAGTGGGCTTCTACTGATTGAATAAACAAATCGTTAAGAACCAACCACTTTAAAAACTTAGGTTCTATTTTGTTTGGACGTGAGCGGAGAACTGCAAACCCTGTTGAGAAAGTACAGTCTGCAAACTCTTTATCAACCGAAGCAACAGCTTTAAGGTAGGTTCTAACTGTTGATACGATTACATCACCCACTTTTGCTTTGCGTCTAGCTCTGGAAGGAGCATCCCCAAAAACCATTTCCTCAGCCTTGGAAATACCCTCATTGTAGCTAACTGATGAAATATCCACATACTTAATCAACTCTTCTGGATGAGTTGAGTCTGGGATTACATCGTCATTGTGCGTAACACTGATTTTTAATGGCTTGATCTCCCAATGATCTGGGACTTCTCCTATCCATTCAATACCGGAGTTTTTATAGGCTGGGTAAGAGTTGTAGCTACTCATTCGCTCGCCACCTTAGCAAGCAAATCGGCAATATCAGCTTCAATTTGCTTTAGTTCAGCATCAATATCATGTAGCTTACGCGGTGGCTGATATTGGTAGAAAAAGCGGTTAAAGTTTATTTCATAACCTACACGTCCAAGCAAGTTATCTTTCTCGTCTGTAAAGCTTTCGTCAATATAAGCATCAGGTACGTGGGGTAAAACTTCACGAGCGAAGTAATCATGAATATTTTCTAAATAAGGGACGTTTTCAAAGTCTGTTAAATCGTTATCGGCTACAAAATTTCCAGAGGCATCGGTAACAGGCTCACCATCAGGATCTTTATGACCAAATGCATTTACCAACGCATTAATAAATCCTCTATTTACTTTAAGTTTTAGTACCTTAGCTTCATCTGATTTGATTAGCTCAGTTACAAATTCCTCCGCCCAATGATACTTTTTCTCTTGACCCACTAATGTCGTTATAGCGCCCAACCAAAAATCTTTGTGTGCTGGAGCTAATTTAATCCACGAACTTTCAGTTTGTAGTTTAGAAAGTCCTTCGTTATCAAGTACGAGTGTTAATCTTAATGGACGCAGAACTTTAATTCGACGATAACCAAAGACTCTGTAATCAACCGATTTTGATAGTTGACTGTCGTTTGCAGAATTGTATATTTCAAGTATTTGGCGACGTTGTTCATCACTCACAATCCGACGTTTATTACCCTCGTTTTTTATGGGTGTCCACAAATCGGTAGCATTTATGAGCTGTACTTTACCTTTACGGTTTTCATCTTTTTTGTTGGATAAAATCCATAAGTAGGTTGCAATATTGGTTCTGAAGAAAATGTCTGTTGGCAATGCGACAATAGCCTCAACCAAGTCTTTCTCAAGTAACCAACGACGAATCTCAGATTCACCTTGACCAGCTCCGCCGTTAAATAGAGGCGAACCTGATAAGACGATTGCTGCACGACCACCACCATTTTCTGGCAGTTCTAGTTTGCTTGCTAAATGCATCAGGAAAAGCATGGAGCCGTCATTAATACGTGGTAAACCAGGCTCAAATCTGCCTAGTGCTTTTAATTTTTGTTCTGCCTCAACAGCTTTTTGATCTTTTTCCCACTTTTTACCGAAGGGTGGATTAGATAGACAGTAGTGGAAGCGCTCTCCATGAAATTTATCGTTTGATAACGTGCTTCCCTGTTTGATGTTTTTAGATAAGTCGCGACCTGGATCAGACTCTAAGCGTCGAATTAACATGCCTGCGACACAAACCGCATGGGTTTCAGGTTCAAGCTCTTGCCCATGAGGGACTAACACAGGTGGGATTTTGTAATGACTGCCATAATCAGAAACATGATTCATGGCATCAGTTAAAAAACCACCTGTGCCGCATGTTGGGTCATAAAGAGTGCGGATTAAGCCTGGGTTCTGTTCAAATAAAGCGTCGTCAGGATCAAGGAGTAAGGCTGTTGCAAGATGCACCACATCGCGTGGCGTCATGAAATCCTCAGCACCCTCATTAACTTCTGCACCAAAACGTCTAATCAAGTGCTCGTAGATATTACTCATAACCCGATCTGGTACAACATCAGGATGGAGTTCGGTATTTGAGAAATTAGTGCATATCTTATAAAGCAATCCAGCTTTTTCTAAACGAACAATCGTGTTGGTAAACTCAAACTCCTCAAAAATGGCTCTAGCATTATCCGAAAATAATGCAATGTAGTCTTCAAGGTTGCGCCTTGTCTTTGAGCTGCCAAGCGTTGAGAGCGAATATTCAGAAGTGTTGTAGAAGGGATAGCCAGATGTCTGTCGCAGAATTGGGTCAAGCTCAATTTCTGAATCCTTGTAGGCGTTGAAAGCATCCCTTACAGCCTGACGAGTTGGTTCTAACGCGCACTCCAAACGGCGGAGCAAAGTGAATGGCAAGATGACCTTGCCAAAATCAGTATGTTTGAAATCACCCCAAAGATCTTCAGCATTTTTCCAAATGAAATCAGCTTGCGACGCTGCTGAACCAACAAACTCTGCCATATTGAATTCCTACCATGTTTTGCACAAAACAATACAATAGGCAAAAATCCTTGTCAACCAACTTTTGCACAAAACAGGGTTAATTCAATATATAATCAAATTTGATAATCCAACCTCAGATTGCAAATAGCCCAAAAAAAACATGAATATATAGGTAAAAATCATGTATTAACTTAGTGTGTTGTCCAGCTAGACAACACACTATCAGAAGAGTTTCTACTTTTCAAGTATTTTTTGAGCATTTTTTATTGTTGAGTTTTTGTATCAAAAGGCTCTAATTTGAAAGGAAGACATGCCTACAACTGGCTTGGGTTTAGCATTAAAGAGGGTTAGGGAAACCAGGACCTTCTCTGTAAGAGAATTTGGTACTTTGTCCGGAATTGATCATGCTTATATTTATAGGTTAGAAACTGGAGAAAAGACGAACCCCTCTGAAGACGTAATAGAGAAATTACTGAAATACCTCAAACCATCCACTCGAGATGCTTTCATCATAAAATGGCTTGCTAATAACCCAGATACAGATCCAGAGTTAGTTGAATATGTTTTAAACAATCCCGCAGTTTCATTCGATATTTTTGTAGGTGCAGCCGGAATTAGGCACAGAGGAACCACAAGGCCAGATCCTGAGACATTAATAAATAAAGTAACTATTCTTTTTGGGGAAGAGGACGATTAATGGATGAAGCGGATGTAATTTCGATTGCTCGTGAGTTTGTTTCCAAGGTAGATGTTTCAAATATTCGAGAAGATTTAGACCCTTACATATCCGCAATAAATGCCAAAGTTAAATTTGAAGCTATGGAAGAGGGCGCATCAGGTTACACCTTGACTAAGCCCAATGGAAAACACATCATTGTAGTTAACTCTTTAGAAAGCGAAGAACGCCAAAGATTTACTGTTTGTCATGAAATCGCACATGTAGTTTTAAATTTAAAATCAAGCCATGAAGAAATTCCATCGTATTCCATAGCCAAGAGACATCCTAACGAAATATGCTGTGATACCTTTGCAGCAGAGCTCTTAATGCCCTACAAGCAATGGCTGGCCAATCTCCCTGGTAAAGAACCATCTTTAGAGCTCATTCAACATATGGCTAAATTGTTTAATACCTCTTTTCCAGCAACTGCATCAAGATTCGCCACATTAAGTCCGTTGCCTTGTGCTTTTGTAACCATGGAAAGAGGTGCTGTTCGTTATGCTGCTAGATCAGCCAGCTTACGACAAGCCCGAGCATGGATATCATCAGGCTCTGTTATTCCTAAAGGGTCAATTGCACACAGCATCCGAGCAAATAACTTGAACTCCACAGAAGTAGGAGAAGTTGCTCAAGATATTTGGTTTGAAAATTGGGAGGATGGGCTCGATATGTGGGAGCTTTCCAGACACTATGCTCCCTCTGATACAACTATTTCTTTACTGTGGTTCGACCACGAAGATTTACCCGAAAAAGAATATGATAGATTCGGAGCACAAGTGAAAGATGACGAGGGATTAACTGAGTTGAGCGGAGTTTTAGAGTGGAGTAAGAGAGTAAAAAAAAGATAGTATGCCGTATGCTCAATTCATTATTTAAGCGCATCTAGAGTCAAAGTTACGGTTCTATTGTCATACTCATCGCCAAAAATGATCAATGCACCATCGAAGTTACGGTTCTAAAAGCTGCTACTAATCTTAATTACAGAATTGAACCCATTAAAACCATAGGTGGAGGTTACGGTTTCATTGTCAAACACTAGTTACACATGACTTTATTGATTTAACGCAAGCTGGTCTAGTATTGGGCATTCAGGGCGATCATCCCCATGACAACAATGAACGAGCTTTTGTAATTCAGATTTTATCAGCATTAGACTCTGTATCTTTTGGTTCAAGGCTTCCACATGTGCCGAAGCAAGCTCCTTCACTTTGCTACTAGGTCTATGCGGGTCTTGCCACATCCTCAACAATTCCTCAATTTGCTTGATTGAGAAACCCAGGTCGCGTGAGTGTCTAATGAAACTGAGCGTATGAATATCTTTCTCGGAATATTGACGATATCCGGAGAAGGTTCGTGAGGCAGCTGCCAGCAAGCCAACGCTCTCATAATGACGAATCATTTTGGTTGAGATACCTGATGCTTTTGCAGCTTGCCCGATATTAAATAGGCTCATCGCATGGGCTCCTAGAACTAAGTTAGTGATCTTTGTTGCGATTGTATCGATGGTGTGTTCGCTTGAAATCAAACTAGGCAGCAGTCTGATTACTTTTTCTCTCGTAACATTTACACATAACCTTTCCTTTTCTAAGGCTAATGCCATTAGACTCTTATGCGGAGTTTTCAACTCAACACCTAACATTAAGCCTAATCCCCTAACGCGGTTAACGATATCTATACCTTCAAGGTTTCTTTCTAATGTTTTAAGCATGTGTGTACCTAGGTGCTCAGCCTTTTGGACAAGCCTCTCAGACGCAATCACTTCTAATACGACTGAGGCAACTCGACTTGCAAATGGATTGCCTCCAAACGTCGAGCCATATGATCCTGGAATGAGCAGCTTGGCAGCGCTTCCCTTGGCCAAACATGCACCAATGGGTACGCCATTCCCCAGTGCTTTGGCTAATGTCACTACATCAGGGATGATATTTTCATGCTGATAAGCAAACCATTTGCCGGTTCTACCAATGCCAGTCTGAACCTCATCTAACATCAATAACCAATCAAAATCATTACAAATCGTTCGTAGGCCTTTTAAATATCCTGGCTCAAACACGCGGATGCCGCCTTCACCTTGAATGGGCTCAACCAAGATTGCCACAATGTCATTTCGGTGATCTGCTAAGGTTCGAATGGCATCTAGATCATTGAATGGAACACGAATAAAGCCTGAGATTAGATCTTCGTACTCAAAGCCTGTCTTGTTAGATAAGTTACTGCTCGCCGAATTCGTGGCAAATGTTCGTCCATGAAATGCATTTTCCATCACGATGACCATCGGTTTAGCAATGCCTTTTTTACTGCCATAGACTCGTGCAAGTTTGAGTGCCACCTCATTGGCCTCACATCCTGAGTTACATATAAAAGCATTGTCCATTCCACTTAGATCACACAAGCGCTCCCCTAGAAATGCTTGCCAATGAATTTCAGATAGATTGGACGTGTGTAACAAAGTCGATGCCTGATCTATGATTGTTGCAGAGATCACAGGATGACTGTGTCCCAGGTTCGTCACACCAATTCCAGAAATCGCATCAATATATTCAATATTGTTTGTGTCCCAAAGACGGTCACCCTGCCCTCTACTGAATGTGATCGGTAGGCGTTGATAAGCCTGCATTAAATGCATAATTACTTTCTATAAAACGTTGTATGGCGGTTGATAGAGACTAGAGATACTCGTATTGGGTCAACTCGCAGGATCAGGCTCGTAAATGAGCAGCTCAGAAATATTGCACTTTAAATACTCACAAATCTTCCCGAGATGCTCCAGACACGCATTGTAAGTGGGGTCTTTAATCATCCTGTGTAGGGTTGCTCGACTGATTCCAGTGGCATCAGAGATATCTTTAAGGCTGATTTCCTCTCCTATCAACACTTGTCGCTTAAAAATGACGTGCTTTAACTTAATGCTAATCATCTAGTGTCTCTTTACTCAAGTTTTGTTTTGATATGGCTGTCCAAATAACTTCAAAGCATTTAAGGCTAAATTGGGGTCATGGCCATCTTTGAGCTCGAAGCTGTTGAAGCCGCATCTTGATAGATAGTTAACGGTATCGACGAGAACATCTCCCAACGCTCTCAGCTCTTTGGTCCAGCCATACTCAGTTTTTAAAGACCAGGCTAAAGAAAATCCCCGGCCATCTGTATATGCAGGGAAGTTAATACCGATAAACTCGATCAAATTGGAGTCGTTCAACCCTTCAAAAACTCCTCCGTCCAGATCAAGGTCATAATCAGTATTAACAATCAATCCAACCTTGTAGGTCCGATTAGGATGCTGCAACAACTCGGCTAAGGAATCCGTGCCAATTCGCCACTGATTTATTTGGATGGATTCGTTGAAGATATAAAGTCGCGGAGCCATGGTCATTAAATATCTCCTCGCTTCTCTATATTTTTTGGATAGACCGCTTTCTTGAATGGGTCGATACCTACCCTATTCACAACATCAATAAATGTTTCTTCTGCAGACTCTCGAATGTTCAGATAGGTGGAAATTAGCAACTCAATGACATCTGGCACTTGATCGCGCTTGAAGGATGGTCCAATGATTTTCCCAATCGAAGCACCACTGGCCTGACCTAATTCGTTTATATCTTTGTCGCTATTCTGTCTGCCACCAATGGTAATTTGATACCATTCTTCACCACTTTTATCCACGCCAAGAATGCCAATGTGACCGATGTGATGATGACTGCAAGCATTCATGCATCCAGAGATATTCAAATCTAGCGGTCCAATATCGTACAAATAATCGAGATCACTGAATCTTTCTTGAATAGCCTTTGCCAGAGGGATTGAAGCAGCATTCGCCAAATTGCAATAATCCATGCCAGGGCATGAAATGATGTTGGTCAGATATCCAATATTTGCTGTAGCCAAGTTGGCGTGGTCGAGAAGCTGCCAAACAAAATATAAGTCTGAGCGACGAACATCGGCCAAAACAATATTCTGCTCATGGCTGACTCGCACCTCTTTAAAACTATATGCATCGGCTAAGTTGGCTACACACTCCATTTGATCAGCGGAAATGTCGCCAGGAACTTCCCCGTGAGCTTTGAGTGAAACGGTGACTGATGCATACCCTCTCACCTTGTGGCCATGCACATTGGCATTAATCCAATTCTTAAATGCCTTATTGGTTGCATATTGCTCGGGATAGTCATCGTTATCGATCACTTGATATGTTGGCCAGGAGAATTGAGTCTTCACGCGTTCAAGCTGGCTTTCAGTCACGACATCAGGGCCGCTCTTTATTTTTTCCCAGAGCAATTCGACTTGCTGTTTAAAAATCTCAGGTGTCAAATCTTTTACCAAGATCTTGATGCGTGCCTTGTATTTATTGTCACGGCGTCCATGGAGGTTATAAACACGAAGAATTGCTTGAAGATAGGTAAGCAAATCCTGCCACCTGACGAACTCTTTGATTAAATGGCCGACCAATGGCGTTCGGCCTAGCCCACCGCCAACCCATATCCGGAAGCCAATCTCACCATTCAACTCGGTTGCATGGATGCCAATATCATGAACACCCACTGCTGCCCTATCCAGTTTTGCACCGCTTACTGCAATCTTGAATTTTCTTGGTAGGTAGGCAAACTCGGGGTGTAACACGGACCATTGCCGAATGATTTCGCACCAGACAAGTGGATTGATAATTTCATCATGAGCAACGCCCGCGAATTGATCTGTCGTTGTATTCCGAATGCAATTTCCACTGGTTTGGATTGAGTGCATCTGCACTTTTGCCAATTCAGCGAGAATGTCCGGCACATTTACCAGCGAGGGCCAGTTAAATTGAATGTTCTGGCGAGTCGTAAAGTGGCCATACCCTTTATCGAATTTGCGGGATATCTCTGCAAGTTTTCTAAGTTGATATGAGCCAAGAATGCCATAAGGAATAGCAACTCTCAGCATTGGCGAATGCCGTTGTAAATACAGGCCATTCTGAAGGCGAAGCGTTCTAAAGTCGTCTTCACTCAGCTGACCACTTAAATAGCGGTCTGTTTGATTTCGGAACTGCTGAACCCTTTGCTCTACTAAATGCTGATCCTTCTCATCGTATTTATACATAATCTCTCTCTAATAAACTTCGAGGGAGAGAATATTCTTTATGACAAAATCAATACAGCTTCAGTTGTATTCAAAAAATGCGTATCAGATTATGTCTTGACCAGTTTGCCTAGAATAGCGAGAGCATCATCAACCTGCTCATCCCATTCGTGCCCATAGTTCAGCCGAATGAAATTTTTATAGCTTCTTTGCGCAGAAAAAATAGGCCCCGGTGCAATGCTGATCCCATTATCAAGCGCAGTTCTATGCAGTTTTAAGGCATCTACGCTCTTAGGTAGCTCTATCCAAAAGAAGTAACCACCATGCGGCCTTGAGATACGTGTCTCTTCTGGAAAGTATTGTTCGACGGCCTTTAAATACCTCAATTGCTGTAGTACTAACAGATGCCTGAGTTGTCTCAGATGCCGGTCATAACCACCTTTGGACAAATAGTTGGCAATCGTTTGTTGAGCCGGGACGGAGGTTGTAATGGATGTTGAGAGTTTCAGTCTCTCCACTTGTTTCGCAAACTTACCTGCGGCCACCCAACCTATTCTGTAACCAGGAGCAAGTGACTTTGAGAAAGACGAGCAGTGTAAGATTAAGCCCTCCTCGTCATATGTTTTAGTCGGCGTGGGACGTTTTTCGTCAAAGTACAGCTCACCATAAACATCATCTTCAATCAAAGGAATCTGATATTTAGTAATCATCTCAACCAAACGTTTTTTATTTGCGTCAGGCATTAAACTGCCAATTGGATTCTGGAAGTTAGTCATGATCCAACACGCTTTCGGGCGATAGCGCTGAATGGTTTGCTCCATGATATCTAAGTCCACTCCGGTATCAGGATGACTTGGTACCTCCACGGTTTTTAAACCATAACGCTCAATGGCCTGCAATGCAGCATAAAAGGTTGGTGACTCAATCAGTATGGTATCCCCTGGGCGTGTCACTGCAGCAAGGCAAAGATTCAAGCCCTCTAAAGCACCATTTGTAATGACAATTTCCTCTGTTGGAATATCAACCCCATCAATCCGGTACCTTAAGGCGATTTGGCGGCGTAGTTCATTGTCACCAGGCCCCAAGTCTTCAACCGTTCTCCAAGGGTCCATTTTCTGTACGGTATATGACATGGTTTTAGCAAGCTTTGCCATCGGGAACAAAACTGGACTGGGGAAGGCAGAGCCAAATGGCACGCTGCTTCTAGCTCTCGTAGCCTCTAACACCTCAAATACTAGCTCACTAACATCGACTTCTTGCTGTTTGGACAGATTCTCTGTTTTTTGCTCTGCCAACGGCCTGAGTTTCTTTGCACTACTGTTCACGTAATAACCAGATCTTGGCCTGGTCGTAATTAAGCCTCGTGCCTCTAGAAGATAATAAGCCTCAAAGACTGTTGAGGCGCTTACACCACGCTTTTTACTGGTTTCTCTTACCGAGGGTAATTTCTCACCTGGCTTGATTACCTCATCTCGAATCGACTTTGCAATCGCCTCTGCCAACTCTTCATATCTCTTCATATTCACTCTTCAAGTATTCGTACCATTGCTTTTTAATATACATCTGATACGCACTATTTGTAAATTTCTGAATCTGTTTTTCTGATCTCTGAAGCCTCAATATTGCACAGACTCAATTGTGGGCAATTAACTAGAGAATCTATTTATGAAGAATTTAATCGAGGCACAGACCTACAACGACACTGTTGTCCGGCAGTTCGCAATCATGGCCGTAGTGTGGGGAGTAATTGGAACCTTGGTCGGTGTATTCAGCGCATCACTATTAGTGTGGCCAGATATTGCATCAGGAATACCAGAGCTTTCGTTTGGTAGGTTGCGCCCGCTACATACTAATTTAGTGATATTTGCTTTTGGTGGCTGTGCCTTATTTGCCACTTCATACTATGTTGTTCAACGCACCTGCCAAACTCGCTTGTATGGCGACAAACTGGCCAGTTTTACATTCTGGGGCTGGCAAGCCGTTATGATTCTTGCCGTGATATCGCTTCCGCTCGGATATTCCCAAGGTAAAGAGTATGGGGAATTTGAATGGCCCATCGATGTATTAATTTTATTTGTATGGGCTGCTTATGCAGTCAGCTTTTTTGCAACGATCTCCCAACGAAAAGTTAAGCACATTTATGTCGGCAACTGGTTCTATGGGGCTTTTATCATTGCCTTTGCACTATTACATATTGTTGAGAGTGCCGCGATTCCTGCTGGCTGGTTCAAGTCTTACTCTGCCTACGCAGGTGTACAAGATGCGATGGTGCAGTGGTGGTATGGTCACAACGCGGTAGGTTTCTTCCTGACTGCGGGTTTCCTGGGCATGATGTACTACTTTGTGCCTAAACAAGCTGAGCGTCCTGTGTATTCTTACAGCTTGTCTATCGTGCACTTCTGGGCACTGATTTTCACTTACATGTGGGCGGGTCCTCACCACCTGCATTACACCGCTTTGCCTGACTGGACTCAGTCCCTGGGTATGGTGTTGTCTTTAATCCTGTTTGCACCAAGCTGGGGCGGTATGATCAACGGTATCATGACCTTGTCCGGCGCATGGCACAAACTGCGCACTGACCCTATCTTGCGCTTCCTGAT
>VFQU01000867.1_pt1 | contig 21115 bp, 12 predicted proteins | sample 3512311 | NCBI WGS metagenome assembly VFQU01 (sample SAMN10412377, study PRJNA504923) | tailings metagenome | isolation source: Relicate 3 Philex TSF3 active mining site | place: Philippines: Tuba, Benguet | collected 2017-08-29
AATGAAAAGATTGCTTTTTGTCTGCATGGGAAACATCTGCCGGTCGCCGCTTGCCGAGGGCATCGTCCGCGCCGATCCGCGGGCGGCGGCGCTGGGCCTGACGCTGGATTCGGCCGGGACTTCGGCCTACCACGCCGGCGAGGCGCCCGATCCGCGCGCCCGCAGCGTGGCGCGGCGCTTCGCCACGCCGATCGATGATCTGCGCGCGCGGCAGGTGCGCGCCGACGACTTCGAGCGCTTCGACCTGGTGCTCGCCGCCGACCGCCAGAACCTGGCTGCACTGGGCCGCATCGCGCCGCCGGAGCGGGCCGGGCGCGCCGTCCTCTTGCTCGACTGGTGCGGAGCGCAGTCGGGTGGTGAGGTGCCGGATCCCTACTACGGCAGCGAGGCCGACTTCGAGGCGGTGTATCGCCTGCTGCAGGCGGCCAGCGCGCGGTTGCTCGATCGCCTGGCGCCCTGACCGGCGGCCCGCCGGCGAGCGTGCATAATCGGGAGGTCGACCCGCCTTCCCGGCGCGCATGCTCCGCCGGGACTGCGGGCAACCTTTGCCCTCGGAGCACCCAGTGAGCCTAGCGCCAGAGCTTTCGCATGCACTCGAATGGCTGAATTCGCCTCCCCTGACGCTGGCGGAGCAGCGTGGTCGCGTGGTCGCGCTCGCCTTCTTCTCGGCCGGTTCGGCGTTCGGCCAGAACCTGCTGGACGATCTGCGCGCGCTGCAGGCCAAGCACTCCGAGGGTCTGCGGGTCATCGGCGTGCACTGCCCGAAGTTCGATGCAGAACGCCAGGTCCGCCTCGTGCAGAAGGCGATCAGCCGGCTCGACGTGCGCTTTCCGGTGGCCCATGACCCGTCGTTCATCGCCTGGCAGCACTACGGCATCCGCGCCTGGCCGGCGGTGGTGCTGCTCGATGCAGCCGGCCGGCTGGTGCAGGTCATTCACGGCGACCTGCAGCGCGCGGTGATCGATCGACGCATCGCCGAGATCATCGACCAGACGCAGGCCGACGAGCGGGTGTTCACGCCGGTGCAGCCGGCGTCGCGCACCGAGCACCGGGGGGCGCTGCACTATCCCGCCGGGCTGGCCGCCAGTCCGACGCATCTCTACGTCGCCGACAGCGGTCGTCACCGCATCCTCGAATGCACGCACGAGGGCCGCATCCTGCGCCAGTTCGGCTCCGGCAACGCCGGCTTCCTCGACGGCGCCGGCGGCGAGTGCAGCTTCCAGAGCCCGCGCGGGCTGTGGGTGGCGAAGGACCTGCTCTACGTCGCCGACACCGGCAATCACGCGCTGCGCCGGATCAAGCTGCTCAACGGCGAGGTCGAAACCCTGGCCGGCACCGGCAAGGCCGGGCTGATCGCCCAGCGCGGTCCGGTCGATGCCCGTGCGCAGGCGCTCAATCTGCCCTGCGACCTGGCGGGGTCGGCGGACAAGCTCTACATCGCCATGGCCGGCGCCAACCAGATCTGGGAGTTCGACCTGGTGCGCCGGCAGCTCTCGGCGCTGGCCGGGGCCGGCCGGCTGGGGCTCGGCGACGGACCCGCGGGCACCGCGCTGTTCGGCCAGCCCAGCGGCATCGCCCTGGTGCAGCAGACGCTTTACGTGTCCGACGCGGCCGCCTCGTCGATCCGCTCGGTCAATCTCGGCAGCGGGATGGTGCAGACGCTGGTCGGCCAGGGCCTGTTCGCCTGGGGCGACCAGGACGGCAATCGGGCCAGCGCGCAGCTGCAGTTCCCGCTGGGCCTCGCGCTGGATCCCCGCTCGCCTGAGCTTTGGATCGCCGACAGCTACAACAGCGCGCTGCGCCGCCTGCGGCTGGGCGGCGGCGAGCTGCGCCGCTTCGATCTCGACTGCCGCCTGGCCGAACCCAGCGCGATCTGTGCATCGGCCGGCACGCTGTGGGTCGCGAACACGAACGCCCACGAGGTGCTCCGCGTGGACGTCGCCGGCGCGACCGCGAGGCGGCTGCCGATCGGCGAGTAGACCGCATGGCGGAAGCGGCACACGCGGCGTCGTCCCCGGCCTTCGACGGTCGCGACCAGTCGCGCCGGCTGCCCGCGGCACCGGGCGTCTACCGCATGCTGGCGGCGGACGGCGCGGTGCTCTACGTCGGCAAGGCCGCGGTGCTGCGCAACCGGGTCGGAAGCTACTTCAGCGGGGCGCCGCGCGAGCCGCGGCTGGCCAGCATGATCAGCCAGATCGCCGCCATCGAGGTGACGGTGACCCGCAGCGAAGCCGAGGCGCTGCTGCTCGAGAACCAGCTGATCAAGTCGCTGCAGCCACGCTACAACGTGCTTCTGCGCGACGACAAGAGCTACCCCTGGATCCGCATCACCCGCGAGTCCTACCCGCGGATCGCCTTCCACCGCGGCAGCCGCAGCGCGCCCGGTCGCTATTTCGGGCCGTTTCCGGGCACGGTCGCGGTGCGCGAGACGCTCAACGCGCTGCACAAGCTGTTCCGCCTGCGCGGCTGCGAGGACAGCGTGTTCCGCAACCGCACGCGGCCCTGCCTGCAGTACCAGATCCAGCGCTGCAGCGGGCCCTGCGTCGGGCTGATCGGCGAGACCGAGTACGCCGAGTCCCTGCGGCGGGCGGCGCTGTTTCTCGAGGGGCGCAACGACCAGCTCGCCGAGGAGCTGGCCGGGGAAATGGAACGCGCCGCCGCCGACCTCGCCTTCGAGCGCGCCGCACAGCTGCGCGACCTGATCGCCAACCTGCGCAGGGTGCAGGCCCGGCAGGACGTCGAGGGAGAGCACACCGACCTCGACGTGCTGGCCTGCCTGGTCGAGGGAGGACAGGCCTGCGTCACGCTGCTCAGTTTCCGCAACGGCCTCAACCTGGGCACGCGCAACTTCTGGCCCAGGACCAACGGTGCCGACGATCCGGCCGAGGTGCTGGGCGCCTTCGTGACGCAGCACTACCTGGCGTTCCTGCCGCCGCGCGAGGTGGTGATCGACCGGCCGATCGAGGACGCCGCGCTGATCGAGACGGTGCTGTCCGCGCGCGCCGGCCATCGCGTCCACCTGCGCAGCGCGGTGCGCGGCCAGCGCGCCCGCTACCTCGACCTCGCGCGCCACAACGCGGTCCACGCGCTGGCGCTGGAACGCAACTCGCGGGCGGCCCAGCAGCGCCGGCTGGCCGAACTGCAGGCGCTGCTCGGCCTCGAGGCGCCACCGCAGCGCATCGAGTGCTTCGACATCAGCCACACCCAGGGCGAGGCGACGGTCGCTTCCTGCGTGGTGTTCGACGCCGACGGTCCGGTCCGCACCCAGTATCGGCGCTTCAACATCGGCGCGATCGCGCCGGGCGACGATTACGCGGCCATGCGCCAGGCCCTCACCCGGCGGTTCCGGCGCGGCCAGGCCGAGGGCGTGCTCCCCGACCTGCTGCTGATCGACGGCGGCAAGGGACAGCTCGCCCAGGCCAGCGAAGTGCTCGCCGAGATGGCGGTACAAGGGGTCGCGCTGCTGGGCGTGGCCAAGGGCGAGGAGCGCCGCGCCGGCCACGAGACCCTGTGGCTGGCCGACGGCCGGAGCCTCCGGCCCGGCGCCGACTCGCCGGCCCTGCAGCTGATCCAGCAGGTCCGCGACGAGGCCCACCGCTTCGCCATCACCGGCCACCGCGGGCGGCGCGCCAAGGCGCGCGAAACCAGCGTGCTGGAGTCGGTGGAGGGCATCGGGGCGCGGCGCCGGGTTAAGCTGCTGAGGCATTTCGGCGGGCTGGCCGCGCTGCGCGAGGCGGCCGTCGACGAGATCGCCCGGGTCGATGGCATCAATGCGGAGCTGGCGCGGCGCGTGTTCGCCGCGCTGCACGGGCAGCAGGACGGGGAGGGGTGATGAGCCGGCGCAACCGGGACGACAGCGAGGACGCGGCGATCAGCCGAAGCGGCGCCGTCGTGTCGATGGCCGCGACGCGCCCCCGGGAGTCGGCGCCATGCGCCTGACCCTGCCGACCCTGCTGACGCTGTTCCGGATCGCCCTGATCCCGGTGCTGGTGCTGGTCTTCTACCTGCCTTACCAGTGGACCCACTTCGCCGCCGCCTTCGTCTTCGCGCTGGGGGCGCTCACCGACTGGCTGGACGGCTGGATCGCGCGGCGCTTCGACATGTACTCGGCCTTCGGTGCCTTCCTCGACCCGGTCGCGGACAAGCTCGCCGTGGCAGTGGCGCTGATCCTGATCGTCCAGGGCCACCCGACGATCCTCATGGCGCTGCTCGCCGCGGTCATCATCGGCCGCGAGATCACCATCTCGGCGCTGCGCGAATGGATGGCCGAGATCGGCCAGAAGGCGCGGGTGCGCGTCGCCGGCATCGGCAAGGTCAAGACCATCGTGCAGATGGTGGCGCTGGTCATGCTGCTCTACCGAGAGGACATCGGCCCGCTGCCGACCTTCCTGGTCGGCGAGGGCCTGCTGGCGATCGCCGCGGCGCTGACCCTGTGGTCGGGCGTCGCCTACCTGCGCGCCGCCTGGCCGGCGATGCGCGCCGACAACGAGCAGCGCTGACCGGGGCGATGCGGCGGGCTCGTCCTGCACTGCAGCATGTTGACAACGCCGCGGCCATCGGTAAGATGCGCGGTCTCACGCGGGAATAGCTCAGTTGGTAGAGCACGACCTTGCCAAGGTCGGGGTCGCGAGTTCGAGTCTCGTTTCCCGCTCCAGATTCAGTCAGAACCCCGGCACGCCGGGGTTCTGCGTTTTCGGAACCGGCCACGCCGCGCTTCCGATTTTCCGGTCCGGACCGTAGTCTGGCCCGGTGCCTCCGGCCTGGTGGCAGAGTGGTCATGCAGCGGCCTGCAAAGCCGTGTACGCCGGTTCGATTCCGACCCAGGCCTTACCTTTTCATAGCGGGAGATCGGGCGTCCTGCCCGATGCCCGCGTCGCGGCCGCAGCGCCGCCAGTAGCGCGGTTGCCTCCATCGAAGGCCTTCGCGTTCTCCGCCGCCCTTGGGGCGCCGCCATGGCGCCGACGATGGTCGCTTGATGCCGGTCGCAGCCATGGCTGCTCCCACATCGGCTCCTGCGAAGTGGACGTGCGCCAGAACTCGTCTCGCCGCGGCCGTGCCGAACAATCGTCTCGACTGCCCGCCCATCCGCCGCCGCATTGTGCTGGCGTTGGCCTTTCGTCTGGCCGGGGGCGGGGCGCGGCGCTAGACTGCGCGCCTTTCCAAGGGCCCTTCACGCCGACTCCATGAACGCTGCCGCCGATGCACCCGGAACGCCCGTCCACGATGTGCTGGAGGCGCTCCGCGGGCGGTTGCCCGCGCCACGGCTGAAGGAGGCGCGTGTGCTGGCCGAGGCCTTCTGCCGGCGCATTCCCGAAGAGGATTTCCGCAGTCGCAGCGCCGCCGACTGGGCCGGAATGCTGGCCGGCCTGCTCGACTTCCTGCGCGAGCGGCGCGCGGAGACGCCGAAGGTGCGCATCTTCAACCCGGGCCAGGACGAGTCGGGCTGGGAGTGCTCGCACACCGTCGTGCAGATCGCCAACGACGACATGCCCTTCCTGGTCGACTCGGTGACCATGGCGCTGTCCGGCCACGACGTGCTGATCCACGCGATGATCCATCCGGTGGTCGAGATCGGTCGCGATCCGGGCGGCCACCTGCTGGCGATGGGCGAACGGGGCAAGCCCGAGTCGCTCATGCACATCGAGATCGACCGCCAGTCCGAGCCGGCCGAGCTGCGCCGGATCGAGGCGTCGATCCTCGCCGCGCTGGCCGACGTGCGCGTCTGCGTGCGCGACTGGGCCGCGGCGCGGGCGCAGATGGTGGCCTGCGCCGAGGACTTCGCCACCGCCACGCTGCCGATCTCCGACGCTGCCCGGCAGGAGGCGCAGGCCTTCCTGCGCTGGGTCGCCGACGATCACTTCACCTTCCTCGGCTACCGCGAGTACGAGGTGGCGCGCGAGGACGACGTCGAAGTCCTGCGCGCGCTGCCCGACACCGGCCTCGGCCTGCTTCGCGCCAAACCGGCCAGCGTCCATCCGCGCCAGCTCACCACGCTGGCCGCGCACGGCATGCCGCAGTCGGGCACGGCGGAAGGGCTGATCCTCACCAAGACCAACTCGCGCTCGACCGTGCACCGGCCGGGCTACATGGACTACATCGGCGTGCTGCGCTTCGACGCCGAGGGGCGGGCGATCGGCGAGCGTCGTTTCCTCGGCCTGTACACGTCCAGCGCCTACAACCGCCGCCCCTGGGACATCCCGCTGGTGCGGCGCCGCTTCGAGCACGTCATGCAGCAGTCGGGCCTCGCGCCCAACAGTCACAGCGGCAAGGCGCTCCGCCACATCCTCGAGACGCTGCCGCGCGACGAGCTGTTCCAGTCGACCGCCGAGGAGCTGGCCCGCACCGCGATGGGCATCCTCGGCCTGCAGGAGCGCTCGCGGACCAAGCTGTTCCTGCGTCGCGACCGCTACGGGCGGTTCTTCTCGGCGCTGGTCTACATCCCGCGCGACCGCTTCAACACCGACGTGCGCAAGCGCATCGAGGGCATGCTGAAGGAGGCGCTGCAGGGCGAACGCCTCGACACCAACATCCAGGTCGGCGAGTCCTCGCTGGCGCAGCTGCATCTGCTGATCCGGCCGCGCGCAGGCGCCAGCGTCGAGTTCGACGAAGCGGCGCTCGAGGGGGCGCTGGCGCGGATCGTGCGCAACTGGCAGGACGAACTGCGCGAGCGCCTGGTCGCCCGCCACGGCGAGGACAGGGGACTGCGCCTGGCCAACCGCTACGGCCGCGCCCTGCCGGCCGGCTACATCGAGCAGGTCAGCCCCGATGCCGCCGCCGACGACGTCGAGCGCGCCTCGCAGCTGCGCGGCGGCGACGACCTGCGCATCCATCTGTACCGCTCGCCCGAGGGCGGCCTGCGCATCAAGCTGTTCCGCCTCGGCAGCGACATCGCGCTCAGCGACGCCCTGCCGATGATGGAGAACATGGGGCTGCGCGTGCTCGCCGAGCATCCCTTCGAACTGAAGGTCGGCGAGGACCACATCTTCATCCAGGACTTCGAGATCGCCGCCCAGGCCGGCGTCGACGTCGACGTCGAGGGGCGCCGCGAGGCCTTCGCCACCGCCTTCGAGGCGGTCTGGCGCGGCCAGGCCGAGAGCGACGGCTTCAACCGCCTGCTGCTGCGCGCCGGCCTCGACTGGCGCCAGGTCGCCATGCTGCGCGGCTACTGCAAGTTCCTGCTGCAGACCCAGGTGCCATTCTCGCAGGACTACATGGAGGAGACGCTGGCGCGCTACCCGCTGCTGGCGCGCCTGCTGGTCGAGCTGTTCGAGGCCAAGTTCCATCCGGCCACGGGCAGCGAGAGTGGCGAGGAGATCGGCGCCGGCGCCGAGCGGATCGGCCGCGAGCTGCGCGCCCTGGCGGCCGGCAACGCCGCCGCCGCGCCGCTGATCGACGCCCTGGTCGCCGCCCGCCGCGCGCCGCGTGCGGCCCAGATGAAGGCTGCCGAGGACGCCGTGCACGGGCTGCTCGACGGCGTCTCGTCGATCGACGAGGACCGCATCCTGCGCAGTTTCATCAAGATCATCCGCGCCACGCTGCGGACCAGCTTCTACCAGCGCCCGGAAGGCCGCCACGCCGAGACGATCAGCTTCAAGTTCGATCCGGCGCAGGTGCCCGACCTGCCGAAGCCGAGGCCGTATCGCGAGATCTTCGTCTACGGCCCGCGCGTCGAGGGCGTCCACCTGCGTTTCGGCCCGGTGGCGCGCGGCGGCCTGCGCTGGTCGGACCGGCGCGAGGACTTCCGCACCGAGGTGCTCGGCCTGGTCAAGGCGCAGATGGTCAAGAACACCGTCATCGTGCCGGTCGGCGCCAAGGGCGGCTTCTTCGTCAAGCGCCCGCCGGTCGGCGGCGACCGCGACGCGGTGCTGGCCGAGGGCATCGCCTGCTACCGCCTGTTCATCAACGGCCTGCTGACGATCACCGACAACCTGGTCGACGGCAGGCTGGTGCCGCCCGACGACGTGGTCCGGCACGATGCCGACGATCCGTACCTGGTGGTCGCCGCCGACAAGGGCACGGCGACCTTCTCCGACATCGCCAACTCGATCTCCGCAGAGCACGGCTTCTGGATGGGCGATGCCTTCGCCTCCGGCGGTTCGGTGGGTTACGACCACAAGGGCATGGGCATCACCGCCAAGGGCGGCTGGGAGTCGGTCAAGCGCCACTTCCGCGCGCTCGGCCGCGACTGCCAGAGCGAGGACTTCACCTGCGTGGGCATCGGCGACATGTCGGGCGACGTGTTCGGCAACGGCATGCTGCTGTCGCGCCACATCCGGCTGGTCGCGGCCTTCGACCATCGCCACATCTTCCTCGACCCCAACCCCGAGGCCGAGCGCAGCTTCGTCGAGCGCGAGCGGCTGTTCCGCTTGCCGCGCTCGAGCTGGGACGACTACGACAAGTCGCTGATTTCGGCCGGCGGCGGGGTGTTTCCGCGCGGCGCCAAGAGCATCGCGCTGTCGCCCGAGGCGAAGCGGGTCCTGGGCATCGACCCCTCGGTCGAGGCGATGACGCCCAACGAGCTCCTCTCGGCGATCCTCAGGGCGCCGGTGGACCTGCTCTGGAACGGCGGCATCGGCACCTACGTGAAGAGCGCCGGCGAGACCCACGCCGACGTCGGCGACCGCGCCAACAATGCGATCCGCGTCGACGGCGCCGACCTGCGCTGCCGCGTGGTGGGCGAGGGCGGCAACCTCGGCATGACCCAGCGCGGGCGCATCGAGGCGGCCCGCAACGGCGTGCTGCTCAACACCGACTTCATCGACAACTCGGCCGGCGTCGACACCTCGGACCACGAGGTCAACATCAAGATCCTGCTCAACGACGCGGTGGCCCGCGGCGAGCTCGGCCTGGCCGAGCGCAACGCGCTGCTGGCGCAGATGACCGACGAGGTCGAGCAGCTGGTGCTGCTGGACAACTACCGGCAGAACCAGGCGATCAGCGTCATGGAGCGGATGAGCGTCGCCCGGCTGGGCAGCAAGCAGCACTTCATCCGCACCCTCGAGGCGCAGGGCCTGCTCGACCGCCAGCTCGAGTTCCTGCCGTCGGACGCCGAGTTCAGCGAGCGCAAGGCACGTGGCGAGGGCCTGACCCGGCCGGAGCTGGCGATCCTGCTGTCGTACTCGAAGATCGTCGCCTACCAGCAGCTGCTCGACTCCGACGTGCCGGAGGATCCCTACCTGTCCAAGGAGCTCGCCCGCTACTTCCCCGAGCCGCTGCGCGAGCGCTTCGGCGAGCACATGCAGCGACATCGGCTGCGCCGCGAGATCATCGCCACCGCGGTGACCAACTCGATGGTCAACCGGATGGGCGCGACCTTCATGCTGCGCATGCAGGAGGACACCGGCGAATCGCCCGCCGCGGTCGCCAAGGCCTACAGCATCGCCCGCGAGGTGATCGACGCGCGCTCGGCCTGGGGCGAGATCGACGCGCTCGACGGCAAGGTCGCCGAGCAGGCGCAGGTCGATGCGCTGATGCGGATCTGGAACGTCCTGCGCAGCATGACCCGCTGGCTGCTGCAGCGACCGGGCGGACAGCGCGACATCGCCGCGGCGGTCGCCCGCTACCTGCCCGGCATGACCGCGCTGTCGAGCGGCCTGGGTCGCGTGCTCTGCGGCGACGACCAGGTCGAGTTCGCCGAGGACCGCGCGCGCTGGCTCGACGTCGGGTTCCCGCAGGCGCTGGCCGAGCGGCTCAGCCTGCTGCCGCAGCTCGCGTCGGCGCTCGACATGATCGAGGTCGCCCATGCGCTCGACGTGCCGGTGCTCGACGTCGGGCGGATCGGCTCCGAGGTCGGCCAGGCGCTGCACCTGCGCTGGCTGGGCGAGCGCATCGAGGCGCTGCCGGTCGACGGCCGCTGGCATGCGCTGGCGCGCGGCGTGCTGCGCGACGAGCTGCAGGCGCAGCAGAGCGCGCTGGTGGCGCAGCTCCTGTCCGACCGCACGGTGCCGATCGAGCAGCGCGTGAGATCCTGGGCCGGACGGGACGACCCGGCGCTGCGCTTCACGCTGCAGATGTTCTCGGAGATCCGTGCCCAGCGCGGCACCGACTACCCGACGGTGTCGGTCGCGGTGCGCCGTCTGGCGCAGCTGGTGGCGCACGGCGCGCGCGCGTAGCGCCGAGCTTGCCCGGCGTGGTGCTGCGCTCGGCGCAGCACGCTGCGCGCTGCCGGGAGTTCGTCGTCCGCGTGCCGCGGGCGCGGGCCGCGCGATTCGCCTTGCGCGGCTGCGTCCGCCGTGGTCATATCGAGCGCGCATACCCGCGCATTGGAGCCGCCATGTCGACCCCGCCCCGCCTCGCCTTCGAGGGCAGCCGGACCCCCGAGGCGCAGGAGTCGCTGAAGGTGCTGCGGGCGCGCTACGGCACGCATGCGCCGGCCGACTGCGACGTGATCGTCGCGCTCGGCGGCGACGGCTTCATGCTGCAGACCCTGCACCGCCATCGCGGCCTGGGCAAGCCGGTCTACGGGATGAAGGCCGGCACGGTCGGCTTCCTGATGAACCAGCACCGTCCCGACGACCTGGTCGAGCGCATCGCCCGCGCGCACCCGGCAGTGCTGCGGCCGCTGGAGATGGTCGCCCATGCCGAATCCGGCAACACCGTCGAGGCGGTGGCCTTCAACGAAGTCTCGCTGCTGCGGCAGACCAAGCAGGCGGCGAAGATCCGCGTCTACCTCAACGGCGAGGTGCGGCTCGAGGAGCTGGTCTGCGACGGCGTGCTGGTGTCGACCCCGGCCGGCAGCACGGCCTACAACCTGTCCGCCCACGGGCCGATCCTGCCGCTCGACAGCCAGGTGCTGGCGATGACCCCGATCAGCCCGTTCCGGCCGCGGCGCTGGCGCGGCGCCATACTTCGTTCCAACACCGAGGTGCGCTTCGAGATCCTCGACCACTACAAGCGTCCGGTCAGCGCCACCGCCGATTCCTCCGAGGTGCGCGACATCGTCGAGGTCACGCTCCGCGAGTCGCCGACCGTCACGGTGACCCTGCTGTTCGATCCCGAGCAGCACCTCGAGGAGCGCATCCTCAATGAGCAGTTCGCGAGCTGACGACGCGATCGGCTCGGGCGCGGGCGAGGCGGCGCCGTCCTTCGTCGTCGCGATCTCCTCGCGCGCGCTGTTCGACCTGGAGGACAGCCACCTGCTGTTCGAGCGCGAGGGGCTCGACGCCTACGCCGCCTTCCAGCGCGCCCACGAAGAGGATCCGCTCGGCCCCGGCATCGCCTTCCCGCTGGTGCGCAAGCTGCTGGCGCTGAACGCCCACGGTTCGCCGGCCCTGCCGCGGGTCGAGGTGATCCTGCTCTCGCGCAACTCGTCCGACACCGGCCTGCGCATCTTCAATTCGATCGAGCGGCACGGCCTGGGCATCGTCCGTGCCGCCTTCACCAACGGCGCCGCGCCGTTTCCCTACATCCGGCCGTTCGGCGCCCAGCTGTTCCTGTCGGCGCATCCCGAGGACGTCGCCGCCGCGCTCGACGCCGGCGTCGCCGCGGCCACCATCCTGCCGAGCAAGGCGCCGGCCCGCGACGGCGGCCAGCTGCGCATCGCCTTCGACGGCGACGCGGTGATCTTCGGCGACGAGTCGGAGCGCATCTCCACCGAGGAAGGCCTCGAAGCCTTCGCCCGCAACGAGTCCGAACGTGCCTCCGAACCGCTGTCGGGCGGACCGTTCCGCGGCGTGCTGGCGGCGCTGCACCGGATCCAGGCGGCGTTTCCGGCGGAGGCGTCGCCGCTGCGCACGGCGCTGGTGACGGCGCGCTCGGCGCCGGCGCACAAGCGGGTGATCCTGACCCTGCGCCAGTGGGGCGTGCGCATCGACGAGGCGCTGTTCCTGGGCGGCCGCGACAAGGGCCCGTTCCTCGAGGCGTTCGGCGCCGACATCTTCTTCGACGATTCGCACCACAACGTGGCCTCGGCGCGCGCCCACGCGATCGCCTCGGGGCACGTTCCGCACGGGCCGCTGAACCGCTGAGTCCGGCCGGCCGGCCGGCTCCGGCGGCTCAGGCGGCTTCGACGCGATTGCGCCCTTCGCGCTTGGCGCGGTACAGCGCCGCGTCGGCCGCGGCGAGCAGCGGGTCGGCCGCGGCGACATCGCGCTCGGCGTTGCTGGCGACGCCGATGCTGGTGGTGATGCGGATCATCCGCCCGTCGTGCCGCACCGGCCACGCCGCCAGCGCCTGGCGCAGCGACTCCGCGGTCGCGCGGGCCTTCTCCGGCGGGCAGTCGTCGAGCAGGATGATGAACTCCTCGCCGCCCCAGCGTCCCAGGGACGCGCCGGAGGGCAGGTTGGCGCGCATCCGCGACGACGCCTCGCGCAGCACCGCATCGCCGGCCAGGTGGCCGTACTGGTCGTTGACCTGCTTGAAGTGATCGAGGTCGAGCAGCAGCAGGGAGAGCCCCCGCCGGCGCGCCGGATCGGCGAGGCGGGCGGCGAGCTCGGTCGCCAAGGCGTGGCGGTTGCCCAGCCCGGTCAGCGAGTCGGTGTGGGCGAGGCGCTCCATCGCCGCCGCGCTGTCCTGCAGCGCCGCATGCAGGCGCGCCAGCTCGTCGCGGCTCTCGCGCAGCGCGGCGCGGCTGCGCTCGATCCGGCGGTTGCGGCGCTGCAGCCACCAGGCGATGCCGATCAGGCCCGCGACGCCGAGCAGCAGCGCCGATCCGAGCAGGCGCTGGCGGTTGAGTTCGAGCGCCTGCAGGGCGTTGTCGCGCTCCAGCCGGGCCCGCAGGGCCTCGCTGCGCTCGCGCTCGAGGCTGCTTTCGAGCGCCGAGATGCGCCGCGACGCCATGTCGATGGCGAGCTCCTTGTCGAGCGCCTGGTGTGCCTTGCGCGTGGCGAAGGCGCTGGCCGCGTCGCCCATCCTGAGCTGCTGGTCGGCGAGGAGGTCGAGGACCGCCCGTTCGAGGATGCGGTCGCCGATGCGGCGGGTCGCCAGCAGGGCCTCGCCGGCTTCGCGCAGCGCCGGCTCGGGCTGGTCCTGCGCGGCCAGCACCCGGGCGCGGGCGACGCGCAGCAGCGTCTGGTCGCGGATCGCCACCTGGTCGTAGCTGGCGAACCCCTGCTCGACCCAGTCGGCGGCCTCGTCGACCTTGCCCTGCTCGAGCCGCAGCTCGGCCATGCGGACGAAGGAGTTGACCTTGTTCGGCGGACTGCCGGAGGTGCGCGCCAGCACCACGGCGCGCTCGGCGTGGTGCTCGGCCTCGCCGTGCCGTTCGAGCAGGGTGAGCGACTTGGAGAGCTCTCCGTGCAGCGTGATCGCCTCGCGGATGTTGCGCTCCTCGACGAAGCCCAGCGCCTCGGTGAGGTAGCGGCTGCCCAGTTCCTCGTCGTCGATGTTGCGGTAGAGCACGCCGAGCATGCGCAGCCCGCGCGCCGTCTCGCTGGCATCGCCGGCGGCGCGCGAGCGCTCGAGGGCCTCGGTGTGGGCGCGAACCGCATCGGCGAAGCGGCCGGTGCGGCCGTGGATCATGCCGATCGAGTTCAGCTCGCGGGCGACCATCGCGTCGTCGCCGACTTCGCGGAACAGCGCCAGCGCCTGCTCCAGGAAGTCCAGGGACTCGTCGAAGCGACCGCGCTTGCGCGCCAGCACCCCCTTCTCGTGCAGCCAAAGGGCGCGCCAGGCCGGTTGGTCGGTCGACTCGACCATGGCCTGCATCATGTCCAGGGTCGTCTGCGTCTCGTCGCTGCGGCCGCGGTTCACCAGCAGGCCACAGCGCGCGGCGAGCGAGGCGAAGCGCAGATCGGGCAGGCCGAGCTGCTCGGCCTCGGCCTGCGCGGTGTCGTAGCCGGCGAGCGCCGCGTCGGCGTGCTCCAGGTCGTTCTCGAACTCGCCCAGCGCCAGCGCCGCCCAGGCGCGCTCGACCGCGTCGCGCGACGTCGAGCGCAGCGCCAGCGCCTGCTGCCGCAGGGCCTCCGCGGACTCGCGCTGGTTCGCCCGGAGGTCGCGCACCGAGTCGGGCTGGGAACTGGCCTCGGCCAGCATCGCCGCCAGGCACAGCAGCAGGCCCAACAGTCCGCGGGCGGCGTATGCGGCGGTCATGGACGTGGACAGACTGGCGGAAGCGACGGCGGAGGCCATTGCGGATGTCCCGACGAACGCGCCCAGCATGCCACAGCCGGGCAGCCGGGGGTCCGGCGCGCGCCGCGCCAGCGGAGGCCCGCCGGGCCGGGAAGGGACGGGCGCCGAGCGCTGCCGATCAGCCGCTGGCGGCGACCGAATTGCGTCCGGCTTCCTTGGCGCGGTAGAGCGCCCGGTCGGCGCTCTGCATGAGATCGACGTAGTCGGCGGCCTGCGGCGGCGTACGCGTCGACGTGCCGACGCTGATCGTGACCCGTCCGCCGGCCGGGCTGCCGGCGTGGGCGATGCCCAGCGCCTCGATCCGGCGGCGCAGCGACTCGGCGATCGCCTCGGCCGCCTGCGCGTCGGTGCGCGGCAGGATGATGGCGAACTCCTCGCCGCCGTAGCGGGCCACCAGCGCACCCTCCTGGCGCACGCCGGCGGCCAGTGCCGCCGCCACCTGCTGCAGGCAGCGATCGCCACCGACGTGGCCGTAGAGGTCGTTGTAGGGCTTGAAATGGTCGATGTCGCACATCACCAGGCTGACCGGTTCACCGTGGCGGGTGGCGCGATGCCATTCGCGCTCGAGCGCCTCGTCGAAGCTGCGCCGGTTGGCCAGCAGGGTCAGGCCGTCGGTGGACGACAGCTCGCGCAGGCGCTCCTCGAGCTGCTTCTGCACGGTGACGTCGCGAAACACCATGACGTGATGCTCGACCCGGCCGCCGGCCTCGCGGACGACGTCGATGCTGGCCTCCAGCGGGAAACGGTCGCCGTCGGCGCGGCGCGCCCACAGCGTGCCGTCCCAGTGCGAGCCCGACTGCAGCCGCGAGCGCACCTGCTTGAGCACGTCCGGATCGTCGCCGAACAAGGGCGGGACCTCGCCCACCGCCAGCTCGGCGCCGAAGCCGGTGATGCGCTCGAAGCCCGGATTGGCGCTGCGCACGCGCAGCTCGGGATCGAGCACGAGGATGCCTTCGCCGGTGTGGCGGAACACCACGTCGGCCAGGCGCAGGCCTTCCTGCGCGCGCTCGAGCTCGTCAAGGCGCTCGGCGAGCTCGGCGTTGAGTGCGGCCAGCCGGCCGGCGGCGCGCTTCTGCAGGTGCAGGCCGAGGGTGAACAGGGCCACCAGCAGCAGGCCGAGGGCGGAGATGGTCGTGGCGAAGGCGCGGTAGCGCGCGAGCGTGGTCAGCCAGGCGTCGGCGCGCACGTCCATGCCGAGTATCGCGACGATCCGGCCGTCGGCGTCGCGCACCGGCGCGATCGCCGTCACCCAGTGGCCCCAGCGGTCCTGGTAGGGCGGCTGCACTTCCGGCTTGCCGCTGGCGTGCACCCGATGCAGCTCCTCGGACGGACCGTCGTAGACGTCGCCGGGGGCCGAATAGTCGGCCGACTCGGGCGACTCGGCGTCGGCCAGGAACACCATCGCGCCGTCGATCTCGCGCATCAGGTAGACGAAGCGGAAGTCGGGATTGACGTCGCGGGCGCGGCGCAGTTCGTCGCGGACGCCGTCGAAGCCGGCGCTGCCGATGTCGTCGGTGCTGCCGCGCAGGGCGGCGATGCGCGGCGACTCGAGGGTCGCCGCCGCGGTGCGCGCCAGCGAAAGGATGCGCTCGGTTTCCAGCCGGTTGCCGGTGCGATCGACGAAGTCGACGAAAAACCACGCCGCCACCAGCCCGACTACGAACAGCGCCGCGCCGAGCCGCAGGTGGCTGCGGTCCGGGGCAGGCGGCGAGCTGGGCGGCTTCGTCACGGCGGGCGTGAGCGAGCGGGTTCAGCCGCCCGCCGGACCGCCGGGCACGACGGCCAACGCCGGCCTCGGCAGGCGCAGGCCGTGGCCGGCGAGCAGGGCGAGGAACTCGGCGTGCCGTGAGTGGTGGTAGTGGGTGGCCAGCATGCCCAGGCGCTGGGCGAAGCGCACGTTCTCCTCGAGGTCGTCGACGAACAGGCAGCGACCGGCGGCCACGCCCAGCCGATCGAGAGCGCAGGCGAATGCGGCGGGGTCGGGCTTGGCGACGCCGATGTCGCCCGAACACAGCAGCACGTCGAACAGTTCGCCGACGCCGTCGGCCTCGAGCCGGGCGGTCGAGCCGCGGGTCGCATTCGACAGCAGTCCGAGCCGGACCTGCGGCCGCAGCGCGGTGAGCACCACGCGCATCTCCGGGCGCACCGGAAGCTGGTCGGCATAGTGGGCCGCGACGGCCTTCAGCGCGGCGTCGACCCGCTCGGCCGGCGCGAACGCCGCCAGGTGCCGGCGGATCGCGCCGAGGAACTCCTCGGCCGACAGTTGGCCGATCCGTGAGGGCAGGTACTCCGGAATCGAGTGCGCCAGCGTCCACAGGATGCCCGGCGGAAATCCGTGCCGACCGCCGATGCGGTCGTAGTCGGCCGGGTCCTCGTGCAGGACCACGCCGCCGTAGTCGAACAGCACCGCTTCGATCATCCCGATCATCCCGCTGGTGGCGCCTGGCGCCGCCGCAGGGCAGCGCGCCGGCTGGCCGAGTCTACGCCAGCCCGGTCCGGTCGCGCCTGTCCGGCGGGACGCCGCTCAGGCTGCAGGCGCGTGGGCGTCGCCGCCCTCGACCAGGCGACCACGCGCGCCGCGCCGGTCGCCGATCGCGATGTACAGCGCCGGGATCAGGAACAGGGTGATCACCGTCGCGAACAGGATGCCGAAGGCCAGGCTGGTCGCCATCGGGATGATGAACTGCGCCTGCAGGCTGCGTTCGAGCAGGATCGGCACCAGGCCGAGGAAGGTGGTCAGCGAGGTCAGCATCACCGGGCGGAAGCGCTCGGTGCCCGAGCGGACCACGGCTTCGCGCAGCGGCACGCCGTCGGCGCGGGCGCGGTTGACGAAATCGACCAGGATCAGCGAGTCGTTCACCACCACGCCGGCCAGCGCGATGATGCCGTAGGTGCTGAACATGCTGAACGCCTGCCCGGTGACGATGTGGCCCAGCGCGGCGCCGACCACGCCGAACGGAATCACCGACATGATCAGGATCGGCTGGGTGTAGGACTTCAGCGGGATCGCCAGCAGCGCGTAGATCAGGAACAGGCTGGTCAGCAGCGCCACCAGGAAGCCGCGCTGCATGCGCTGTTCCTCCAGCGAGGCGCCACCGAGGTCGCTGCGCACCGACGGGTGGCGGGCCAGCAGCTCCGGGAAGAACTCGCCGCGCACCTGCGCGGTGACCGCGCGCGGCTCGATGCGGCTGGCGTCGGCATAGGCGGTGACGGTCACCGTGCGCTGGCGGTCCTCGCGGTTGATCGCCGACACGCTGGTGCCGATCACCACGTCGGCGACCTGGGCGAACGGCACCTCGGCGCCGTCCGGCGTGCGGATGCGCATGTCGGTGAGGTCCTGCAGCGAGCGCCGCTCGGCCAGCGGGTAGCGAACCATCACCCGGATGTCGTCGCGACCGCGCTGGATGCGCTGCGCCTCCTCGCCGAAGAACGCCTGGCGCACCTGCTTGCCGAGCTCGGCCTGGGTCAGCCCCAGCGCCTCGGCCTCGGGGCGGATCGAGATGCGCACTTCCTGGGTGCCGGCGTTGATGCTCGAGTTGATGTCGTAGACGCCGTCGAAGGTCTGCAGGTGGGCCAGCAGTTCGGCCGCCGCGGCATCGAGCTGGGCGACGTCCTTGCCGCTCAGGCGGAACTCGATCGGCGCGCCGCCGCCGGGGTTGGTGGTCGACTGGAAGCGCAGCTGCTTGGCGCCGGGGATGGCGCCGACCCGCTCGCGCAGCATGTCGTTCAGCTCGAAGGTCGAGATCGAGCGGTCTTCCGACTTGGTCAGCTCGACGACGAGCTGGCCGCCGGTGTCGCCCTGGGTGAACAGCGCGACATGGCGCACCAGGTCCTCGCCGGTCGACTGCCGGTGCTCCTCGTCGATCGCGAACACGGCGCGCTCGACGCGGTCCAGCGCGACGTCGCGCTGCGCCGGCGCGGTGCCGTCGTTGAGGGTGAGCTGGACCTGGATGAAGTCGCTCGGGATGTCGGGGAAGAACACGAAGCGCAGCGCGCCGCCCAGCACCAGGCCGATCACCACCAGCAGCGTGGCGACGAAGATGGCCAGCGTGGTGCCGACCTGGTCGAGCGCGCGCTCCAGCAGCGGGCGATAGCGGCGCTCGATGAAGTCCTCGAGACCATGCGCCACGCGCCGGCGGAAGCGGGTGAGCGGTCCGGCCTCGGCGTCCGACCTGCGCTCGCCGCCCATGTGGGCGAGGTGGGCGGGCAGGATCAGCTTGGATTCGACCAGCGAGAAGAACAGGCAGAGGATGACCACCACGGCGATCGCCGCGACGAAGGCAGCGGCCTGGCCCTCGATCAGCAGCAGCGGAGCGAACGCGGCGATGGTGGTGAGCACGCCGAAGGTCGCCGGCGTCGCCACGCGCTGGGCGCCGCGGATGACGTTGTCGATGCCGTAGCCGTGCGCGCGCGTCTCGCTGTAGACGCTCTCGCCGATGATGATGGCGTCGTCGACGACGATGCCCAGCACCAGGATGAAGCCGAACAGGCTGAGCATGTTGATGCTCGCCGGCCACGGCGACAGCGGCATCAGCCAGAGGGCGCCGAGGAAGCAGATCGGGATGCCGACCATCACCCAGATGGCGATCGACAGGCGCAGGAAGATGCCCAGGCACAGGAACACCAGCACGGCGCCGGCCGCCATGTTGCGTTCCATCATCTCGAGCCGGCCCTTGAGGTAGAACGAGCGGTCGCCCCAGTAGGCCAGGCCGATGCCCTCGGGCAGGGTGCCTTGGCGCGCGTCGACGTAGCGCTTCACCGCGTCGGCGATGGCGATCTCGTTCTGCGTGCCCACCGCGCTGACCCGGATGTTGAGCGCCGGCTCGCCGTCGAAGCGGGCAAAGCCGGAGGTCTCGACGAAGCCGTCCTCGACGTGGGCGACGTCGGCCAGGGTCAGGCGCGTGCCGTCGGGATTGGTGCGCAGGACGATGGCGGCGAACTCGCGGCCGGTGTAGGCCTGGCCGATGGTGCGCAGGCGGATGTCGCCGCCCTCGGTACGGATCGAGCCGCCGGGCAGGTCGACCGAGGAGCGGCGCACCGCCTGCGCCACCTCGTCGAAGGACAGGCCGTACTTGCGCAGCGCGGCCTCGGACACCTCGATGCCGATCTCGAAGGCGCGGCCGCCGACCACGGCGACGTCGTTCAGCTCGGGCAGCTTCTGCAGCTCGTCGCGGACCTGTTCGGCGAACAGCTTGCGGCCGCGGTCGTCGAGCGCGCCGAACACCGACACCCAGATGATGCCCTGCTGGAACTCCTGCTTGGCGATCACCGGCCGCTCGGTGAGCACCGGGAAGGTGGCGATCGCGTCGACCCTGAGCTTCACCTCGTTGAGCAGCTCGTCGACGTCGACGCCCTGCTGCACCTCCAGTGTCACCTCGCCCAGGCCTTCGCGGGCCACCGAGCGCATGGTCTTGACGCCTTTCAGGTCGGACAGGGCCTCCTCGACGCGCACCACGACGCCGTCCTCGACCTCCTGCGGCGCGGCGCCGCGGTAGGGCACCTGGACGCGCACGAAGTTGCTCTCGGTTTCCGGGAACATGGCCAGCCGCACCGTGCCCAGCGACAGCAGTCCGCCGAACAGGATCACCACCATCAGCAGATTGGCGGCGACCGGATTGCGCGCGAACCAGCTGATCAGGCCGCGCCGGGTGTCGAACTGCTCGCTCATGGCGTGGCGTCCGCGGTTTCGTCAGCCTCGGGCGCGGTCGGTTCGCGGCGCGCCGCGGCGCGGTCGACCACGCGCAGCGGCATGCCGGCCACCGGCGATTCGATCACGGTGGTGACCACCCGCTCGCCGGCCTCGAGGCCATTGCCGACGTAGACGTGCTGCTGGTCGCTGCGCACGACCTCGACGCGGCGCAGGTCGAGCCTGTCGGACGGTCCGACGATCAGCAGCTGGTCCATGCCGCGCAGCGCCTGGCGCGGCACGGCGATCACCTCGCGATCGAGTCGGGCCGGCAGCGCGACCTCGACGAAGCTGCCGAAGTGCAGCGGAATGCGACCGGCCTCCGCGTCCAGCGCATACGGATCGGCGATCTCGGCCACCGCGTGCATGACGCGGGTGCGCTCGTCCAGCGTGCCCTCGGTGCGCACCAGGCGGCCCGGCCACGGGCCCGCGCCGCCCAGCGCCGACAGCGTCACCGGCACCCCGCTGCCCTCGCCGAGCTCGACCACGGCCAGATCGGCCTCGGTCAGCGGCAGGCGGACTTCGGCGACATCGGTGGCGGCGAAGATGGCGATCACCGCGCCGACGTTGAGGAACTGGCCGACGTCGGCACGCTTCTCGCGCAGCAGGCCGTCGAACGGCGCGCGCACCCGGGTGCGATCGAGATTGATGCGCGCCGCGGCGAGATCGGCCTCGGCGGCGCGCACGTTGGCCTCGGCCTCGGCGACGTAGGGCGTGCGCAGCACCAGCGGATTGGGCGTGCCGGGGCGCTGCAGCGCGTTCCAGTCCCTGGCGGCCTGGTCGGCACGCGCCTGCTCCTGCGCCAGCAGGGCGCGACGGTTGGCCAGCGCGGCCTCCGCGCGGGAGACGGCGACCTCGTAGTCCTTCGGATCGACCCGCAGCAGCAGCTCCCCGCGGCGCAGGAAGCCACCGGCGGCGAACTTCGGCGAGACCTCGAGCACGGTGCCGGCGACTTCGGACACCAGCGTGGTCTGGGTGCGCGGCTGCACCGTGCCTTGGGCGTTGACGATGAAGCCCTGCGAGGCGGCTTCCGCCCGCACCACCTCGACTGCCGTGACGGTGGGCGTCACCGGCCGCTGCGGCGGCTTCGGCCGCAGCGCGGCCAGCGCGAACATCACGACGACGGCGCCGGCGACGATGGCGTAGGGCAGGAATTTCTTCGGTCGGGGCATGGCGGGCGCGGTCGGAAATCGAGCTCGGGATGGTAGGCGATGGCGCGGCTTGGATTGGGGGCCGGAAGTCAGGACGCGTGAGCGGTCAGCAGTCAGCAGTCAGCAGTCAGCAGTCAGCGGTGAGCGGTGAGCGGTGAGCGGTAGCTGCGCGGCTGGAAACGGCCGACTAGCCTGCATCGATCCCGGCAAT
>VFQU01000869.1_pt1 | contig 21103 bp, 18 predicted proteins | sample 3512311 | NCBI WGS metagenome assembly VFQU01 (sample SAMN10412377, study PRJNA504923) | tailings metagenome | isolation source: Relicate 3 Philex TSF3 active mining site | place: Philippines: Tuba, Benguet | collected 2017-08-29
GGCTGAACTCGGTCTAACGCCTGAATAATCAACTCCATCTCATTCGATGCGGTCGGGGCTACAGTCTGTTCAACCGTCTGTGCTGTATCTGGTGCTGCTGTATCTGAAGCCACCTTAACCAGCGCTGCCTTGCCTTTATCGGTTAAATACGCACGTACCACTTGAAACTCGCGTGTCGCATTATCGTAAACCTTCGCCACCTTGAGATAGCCATCTTCAGCCAGCGTATCCAAGTAATAGCGAATCATCTGCATCGAAGACCCGATCTCATCTGCAATCCCCTCGCCTGTTGTATGTCCGGCATCAATAATCGACAAGATTCGCTGCTGCTTCTCGTTCAATAACATAGAGGGGTCTATTCTAAGAAAGGTTTACACTTTAGCAAATTTTAAGTCGCTCTCCTCCTTGTGTTTGCAAACTTTTAGAAGCTCGCGAAAAAGTGCGGAGATTCACTAAACTTAAATAGATTTGTCATCGACAGAGTTCAGGAGGACTTGTGCGCTTGTTCACGACCGTTGCGGGATTGCGGTGCTATCTAAAATCGGTACAGAAAAAACAGCCCGTGGCGACGGATTCAGCAGAATCGACGATCGGGTTCGTCCCCACAATGGGTGCACTCCACACCGGGCATCTGAGCTTAATTGAGCGCGCACGTCAAGAAAATCAAATCGTTGTTGTCAGCATTTTCGTCAATCCATTGCAGTTTGGCGTGAACGAAGACTTTGGACGGTATCCTCGAACTCTGGAGCGAGATCGTGCCTTGTGCGAACAAGCCGGAGTCGATGTCATATTTGCGCCCACCGTCGCTGAAATGGCGACAGTTCCCCCGATCCAAACTCGGGTTCAACCTCCCGCTGAAATGATGTCCGGTTTATGTGGGGTCGTGCGTCCTGGGCACTTTGAAGGGGTGGCGACAATTGTGACAAAATTCTTTAATTTAGTCCAACCCGATCGCGCTTATTTTGGTCAGAAAGATGCCCAACAGCTTGCCATTCTTCAACAAGTCGTTCGAGATTTGAATCTGCCCGTTACAATCGTGCCTTGCCCGATTGTCCGCGAACCAAGCGGTTTAGCGCTGAGTTCCCGGAACCAATATCTTAGTGATGAAGAAAGAATAAAGGCAAGTGCGCTTTATCGAGGATTGTCACAAGCTGAAAAACTATTTCGATCTGGGGAGCGTGTAAGTGCTACCTTAGTGCAGGCAGTTAAACAGGAACTCGAAAAAGTCCCGTCACTGCAACCGGAGTATATCGAACTTGTAGATCCGATGACGCTGAAATCTTTAGACACCGTAACTGATGAGGGCTTGCTTGCATTGGCGGCGCGCCTGGGTTCGACCCGCCTGATCGACAACACGATCTTGCGCGATCGTCGTCCTATTATTGCGATCGATGGACCAGCAGGTGCAGGCAAATCGACCGTAGCACGCAGCGTAGCGAAACAATTGGGACTGTTTTATCTCGATACAGGCGCAATGTATCGGGCGTTAACCTGGTTTGTACTCGAAGCTGGAGTCGATTTGCGCGATGAGCCAGCCGTTGCTGAGTTGGCGCATCAGTGTGAGATCGATTTTCAAACCGATACGGCAATTCCAGTTGTATTGGTGAATGGACAGGATGTAACCCAAGCAATTCGGACTCCGGAAGTGACGGCGCATGTTTCGACGATCGCGGCGCAGGCAGCCGTGCGTGAGGCATTGGTCAAACAGCAGCAAAGTTATGGTCGGCGCGGCGGCATCGTAGTAGATGGGCGTGACATCGGAACGCATGTTTTTCCAGATGCAGAAGTCAAAATTTATCTGACAGCTTCAATTCAGGAACGGGCGCGACGCAGACAGCTTGATCTCAAAAGTATGGGTCAACCTGCGGCGAATCTCGCAGATTTAGAGCAGGCGATTTTTGAGCGCGATCGCAAAGATAGCACTCGCACAATTTCACCTTTGAGAAAGGCATCAGATGCGATCGAGATTCAATCCGATGCAATGAGTGTGGCGGATGTGCTGAATACGATCGTTACTCTATATCAAGAGAAAACTGCTTCTCTCAGCTTAGACTCCCTAGAAATCTAACGTTAGAAATCTAGTGGAATTCCCTCTACTTTCTCTGTCGCAGAATTTGCCAGAAAAAGTAGAGGGAATTTTTTGCAGAATGATTCTGAATCTTCTATGCTCGAACAAACTACGGGCGCAAACCTGTTTTACACTTAGCGTCTCTTCGTCTCGTTAACTTTCAGCAATTTCGGGAACTTTCAGCGATTTCGGGATTCCCATCCTCCGGTGACTGCATTATTCCTCGTCTCACGCGCTACCATGAATAAACCGCCACTTTAGGCAATTGTTTCAGGCAAGCTGCTATGGAATCACCGATTAAGGCTGTTCAGTCCTCGACTTACTATGGCGATGCGTCTTATCGCACGCCCCCTCCAGACCTCGCATCTCTGATGCTGAAAGAGCGCATTGTATATCTCGGTGGACCTCTGCACTCGATCGATGAATATCGCAGAAACCCCAACCAAGATTACACTCGTCTGATCATCGCACAGCTCTTATATCTGCAATTCGACGATCCCGAAAAACCGATCTTCTTCTATATCAATTCCACCGGAACCTCGTGGCAAGGAGAAACGATTGGGTTTGAAACCGAAGCGTTTGCAGTCTGTGACACGATTAATTACATCAAACCTCCCGTTCACACGATCTGCATCGGTCAAGCAGTCGGAACGGCGGCAATGATTCTCTCTGCCGGAACCAAAGGCTTCCGAGCTAGTCTTCCTCATGCCACGATCGTGCTCAATCAACCCAAATCGGGCACACGCGGACAAGCGACAGATATTCAAATTCGAGCAAAAGAAGTCCTCGACAACCGCGCGGCAATCCTGGACATTCTTTCTAAGAACACCGGACAGTCGATCGAGAAAATCATCAAAGACACCGATCGCACCTTCTATCTAACTCCGCAAGAAGCAAAAGAATATGGGCTAATCGATCGGGTTCTCGAAAGCACCAAGGAATTACCCAAACCTGTTGCTGCCTTGACATAATTCGAGGAATAGGGGAATGGGGAGAATTTAAACGGATTCCCCACTCCCCCACTCCCCACTCCCACCTTCTACTTCTTTTGCCCTATGCAAGTTCCTTACCGCCTTCCCGGCAGTCAAATGGTGCAGTGGGTGGACATTTACACCCGCATGGCATTCGAGCGAATCATTTTCCTCGATGACGAAATCGACGACAACAACGCCAATGGGATCGTTGCACTCTTGCTGTATCTCAATTCAGAAGACGCAACCAAACCCATTTATCTCTACATCAACTCTCCTGGTGAAGCCTTTGGAGGAGTCTCGTCGCTCGCGGCGAGTATGGCAATCTACGACACGATGCAATACATCAAAGCACCCGTTCATACGATTTGTATGGGAATGGCAGCGAGTAGCGCCGTCTTGTTATTGTCGTCCGGTACAAAAGGCTCAAGGCTGAGTTTGCCGAACGCTGAAATTGTGCTGTCTCCGCAATACGGGCGATCGCGCGGTCAAGCCACAGACATTCAAGTGGATGCGAAAAAGGTACTTGCCGATCGCGCAACGTTCCTCGAAATTCTCTCGATGAATACTGGGCAATCGGTTGAGAAACTGACCAAAGATCTCGATCGCAGATTCTATCTCACTGCTCAAGAAGCAAAAGACTACGGACTCATCGATCGAGTTCTGGAAAGCCCCAAAGAGTTACCCAAGCAAATTCCCGCTTTAGTTTAATTACCCAAGAGACTGTCCTATGCCAATTGGAACTCCCAAAGTCCCGTATCGTTTGCCAGGTAGCTCCTATGAGCAATGGATCGATATCTATCAGCGCTTAAGCTTAGAGCGCATCATTTTCTTGAGCCAAGACGTAGATGACAATATCGCTAACCAAATCGTGGCGATCATGCTCTACCTCGACTCTGAAGATCCGACGAAACCGATTCAGTTGTATATCAATTCCCCCGGTGGCTCTGTCACAGCAGGGATGGCGATCTACGACACCATGCAGCACATCAAATCTGAAGTGATCACCATTTGTGTGGGTCTAGCAGCCTCAATGGGTGCATTCTTACTTGCCGCTGGCAGCAAAGGCAAACGGGTTGCATTGCCGCACACCCGGATCATGATTCACCAGCCGTTAGGGGGAACCGGTCGTCAGCAAGCAACCGACATCGAAATCGAAGCGAGAGAAATCATTCGGATGCGTCGGCAACTGAATGAAATGCTGGCTGAGCGTACAGGTCAACCGCTGGAGAAGATTGAGCGGGATACCGATCGCGATTATTTCATGTCTGCTGCTGAAGCAAAAGAATATGGATTAATCGATCGCGTGATCGAAACCGTTTAATGATGATTTGCAGTGTGCTCTAGCAAATTTTGTTCGCTAGAGTGAATGATTCAGCACGATTCGTCAAATCTGCGATACACCAAATACAAAAACAAGTGGCAGAATGCAAATAGTTCTGCCCTTTTTTGTATTCATGAACATTGCTGATTCTTATCGACTCTTAGGATTGAGGGCAGGAGCGACCTACGAAGACATCAAAACTGCTTATCGTCGGCTCGCCCGTCAACTGCATCCTGATCTGAATCCAAATGACGATCGCGCAAAAGAACGCTTTATCCGCATCACTGAGGCATATCAATTTTTGCTGAGCATTCTGCCTGCTGAAGTGTCATCCCAAGATCCCTCTGTTGCAGCAGAACCCGCAGAAATCAAAGTCAAAGTTCATAAAGTCGCACAGAATCCCGATGCGCCAGAACTCTCATTGGTCGATCGCCATCTTCTACAGTCGTCCTATGAGCAACTGCAAGACTTATTCAAACAAAAGAAATTCCCGCGCGCAATTGCTTTAGCAGAAGGATTAGCGCAACGCTTTCCTGATCACCCCGATGTTCGACAATGGCAAGCGATCACTTATCACCGTTGGGGACAACATCTGATTCAAGATCGCGATTATGAAAAAGCCCGGAATTATTTGAAAAAGGCGCTCCGTACTGATCCCCACAATCGCAGACTTTGGGCAGAAATCGAACAAGACTTTCGTCGTCTTGAAGAAAAAATTTATCGACGGCGCTAGCTGCAATTCAGCCAAAAAACGTACTCCGAGGCGCGTATTTTGGTATAGGATGAATGTAGAAGGCTACATTGAGCAAGCTTGCTCTGCGTAGTTTCATATAAATTTTCGACTTTATATAACTCGTTGCCAAGACTTTCACACTTAACAGATTGGCAGTAAAGGTAGATAAAAACTTCACGGTTCTTCAATCATTTCTGACTCGGTTTTTAGAAGTAACCAAACGTTCCCAGGTGCGATTGCTGAATGATCGGTATGTTGATCCATTTGAAAGCAACGGGGTTTTCTGAGTGATTGCGATGTCTCCTCGTCCGGTTGGGCGCAATTGGAACACAGTCAGCTTCCCATCGACGCTGTATCTGATTCCGATTTTGGATCTTCTCCTCTCAAAAGTTCCTAGCCGCTGGCGGGCTGAGGTGCGGTTAGGACTCCAAGAAGCTCTTGTCAATGCCGCAAAACACGGGAATTGCCTTGATCCTGGCAAAAAAGTTCTAATTCAGTTTTCAATGGTCGCTGATGAGTATTGGTGGATCATTTCAGATCAGGGATGCGGTTTTGATGCTCCGGTCTGCTGTTGTGAAGAAGAAGTTGAAGGTCAACTCCCTTGCTACGAAGGTGAATCAGGGCGGGGATTGTATATCTTGTATCAGGTTTTTGACCAAGTTGAATGGAACGAAGAAGGAACGGAATTGCGACTCTGTAAGCAAATTCGGAATTCTGCTCGCTTGCCTTTAGTAGTTTAGTACTAATGTTCTTTTACGTCAATTGAATTCTGTCAGAAATAACTCTTTAGGCCTTTTGATCTGGGTTCTTTAGCATTCCTAGAATTGTCTGTACGTTTCGACTTCTGCAATGTAGACGAGTCATTGCGGTATTTTTTTGCTATCTTGGCAGAGCAGATTGCCCGATCGCGGATTATTTAAGTGCAATGAAAACGAAACGGTTAGAGCTATTTTTGTTGGCAGGTTGTTCGTGTCTGATTACATTGTTGACCCAACCGATTGCGAGTGCGATCGCATCTCCTCCAACGTTGTCCCATCTTCAAGCACCGAGACCTGTAGCAGGAGCATTCTGCGGGATCAAGGAAAAAAAACTTCAGGCACAGACAACACTCAACTAGACGCTAAGTTTAGAGGCTAAGTTGATAGGATCCTAAAGGATGTAGGCATTTGCATCAATCTTAAGTAAGATCTTATCAAGGATGCCTACCCGATCATCCTTGCCTGAAAATTGATTGAGTGAGGTTTGAGATGTTAGAGAAGCTTCTCCAGGCGATCGCCATCACAGTACTCTTAGCACTGCTCGCTGGGATTGGTATGCCTAAACCTAAAGAAACATCTAGCCCACTCTTTCATGCTCTCTTCTCATTTCCGATGCGAGAATGGGGATCGATCAATTGATTTTGCACATTACGACTCGCGATCGCGCCGAAATTGCACAGCGAACCGGAGTTTATCGCGCTGATTCTTTGGATACGGAAGGGTTTATTCACTGTTCAACTCAGGATCAGGTGATTTGGGTTGCCAATCAGTTTTACGCAGGACAGCGTGACCTCGTTTTACTCTGCATTGATCCTCAAAAGGTGAATTCAGAGATTCGATATGAAGCAGTTGAAGGCGTTGGAACTTTTCCGCATATCTATGGCGAATTGAATGCAGATGCGATCGTCAAAATTCTCGACTTTCCACCCCATGCAGATGGGACATTTTTGCTTCCAAATAATCTGTAACTAAAAATCCGAAGTGGTTAGGTTTTGTTAAGATTTTAAAACTTGCCTAACCCTGGAGTTTTTTATGTTGCGCCTCGAACACGTTAGTAAGATCTATCCCACTGGCGAAGTCCTAAAAGACATTAACTGGGAAGTCAAACCGGGCGATCGCATTGGGCTAGTCGGTGTGAATGGCGCAGGCAAATCGACGCAGCTCAAAATCATTGCAGGCGAAATTGAACCCACCGATGGTGAAGTGATTCGTCCTGCGAGTCTGCACATAGCCTACTTGACGCAAGAATTTGAAGTCGATCCCACGCGCACTGTCCGGGAAGAATTTTGGCGTGCCTTCAAAGAGGCCAACGAGGTGCATGAAGCGCTATCTAAAGTGCATGTGGCGATGGAATCCGCAACGCCAGAAGAGTTAGACAAGTTGCTGAACAAAATGGATCGGCTGCAGCGGCAATTCGAGGCGATGGATGGGTATGGGCTAGAAACTCGGATTGAGAAAATTTTGCCCGAAATGGGATTTGATTCTGATGATGGTGATCGTTTGGTCAGCGCTTTCAGTGGCGGCTGGCAGATGCGGATGAGTTTGGGCAAGATTCTCCTTCAATCGCCTGATCTCTTACTCCTTGACGAGCCGACGAACCATTTGGACTTAGAAACGATCGAATGGTTAGAAAACTATCTCAAAGACCTTTCTACTCCAATGGTGATTGTGTCTCACGACCGAGAATTTCTTGATCGACTCTGCACCCAAATTGTGGAAACTGAGCGCGGTGTATCGACCACGTATCTCGGCAATTACTCCGCTTACTTGCAGCAGAAGCAGGAACAGCGAGACGCACAAATGAGCGCATTTGAGCGGCAGCAGAAAGAATTGGAGAAACAACAGGCATTTGTCGATCGCTTCCGTGCCAGTGCGACTCGAAGCACGCAGGCAAAGAGCCGCGAAAAACAACTCGATAAAATTGAGCGGATCGAAGCGCCCGATTCTGATGTGAGAACGCTGCATTTTCGATTCCCGCCCGCACCCCGAAGCGGACGCGAAGTGGTGATCATTGAAGATCTCACGCATATGTATGGCGACAAAATTCTGTTCTTAGGCGCAGAGTTGCTGATTGAACGTGGGGATCATATTGCCATTCTCGGACCCAACGGAGCTGGAAAATCAACCCTGCTGCACCTCATGACCGGAAGTGAACAGGCAGTCGAAGGCACCATTAAGTTAGGGGATCACAACGTGATTCCCAGTTATTTTGAGCAAAATCAGGCGGAAGCACTGGATTTGAATAAAACCGTCGCCGATACAATTCACGATGAAGTCCCAGATTGGAAAAATGAGGAAGTTCGCACACATTTAGGGCGATTTCTGTTTAGTGGTGATACCGTTTTCAAGAAGGTAGAATCACTCAGCGGAGGAGAAAAAGCGCGGTTGGCATTAGCAAAAATGCTGCTTCAACCCGCTAATTTGCTGATTCTGGATGAGCCAACGAATCATTTAGATATTCCTGCCAAAGAAATGTTAGAAGAAGCGATTCAAAATTACGATGGCAGTGTCGTCATCGTGTCGCACGATCGCTACTTTATCTCTCGAACTGCCAACAAAATCGTCGAGATTCGAGACGGCGAACTCCGCTTGTACCGGGGAGATTACCACTACTACCTGGATAAAATCGCTGAGGAGAAAGAGAAAGCCAGATTAACCGCGATCGAGGCTGAAAAAGAAGCGAAAGCTGCCGAAAAACGCGCGAAGCAGAAAGAAAAAGAAAAAACGAAAAAAGCTCAAAGAAGCGCGTAATTTCCAGAAAAAACCGCTAAGATTCAAAGCATTAGAATTCGAGAAAACGATTTGTGATCAATCTTTGACTTGATCGCAAATCGTTGATTCTTCTGAGTAGTTTTCCTAGCAAGATTTAAGAAGTAAATCAACTTGTTAAGAAATTGTTAACAAAAGAGCGAAGTTGATTTTTATATGCAGGGAAAACGCGAAGGATTACTGAGCAATGCTATGATTTGCGGAGAATATTTCAGTGAAAGGGCAGAAAAATATGGGGCAAGCGCCTGTTTCTCCTGTGGTGCTTATTATTCTGGATGGCTGGGGCTACCGCGATAGTCGCGATGGCAACGCGATCGCGCAGGCGAAGACTCCGGTGATGGATAGTCTGTGGGCAGCGTATCCGCACACGTTAATTCGGACTTCTGGTCGAGATGTCGGATTACCCGATGGGCAAATGGGCAATTCAGAAGTCGGACACCTGAACATCGGGGCAGGGCGCGTCGTCCCTCAAGAATTGGTGCGGATTTCTGATGCAGTCGAGACTGGAACGCTGTCACAGAATCCAAAGTTAGTCGAAGTTTGTCAAACTGTGCAGCATCGGAAGACGAAGTTGCATCTAGTTGGGTTATGTTCGACGGGTGGCGTTCATTCTCACATTTCTCACTTGGTTGGATTGCTCAACTTAGCGAAGTCACAAGGACTGGAAGAAGTTTATATTCATGCGATCACGGACGGTCGCGATACGCCTCCAAAGGCTGCAATTCAAGAAATCCAGCACTTGCAAGCTGAAATCGACCGCGTCGGGATTGGCAAGATTGTCACCATTAGCGGTCGCTATTACGCGATGGATCGCGATCGCCGTTGGGATCGCGTTGAAAAGGCTTATCGGACGATGACCCAACCCGGAGAGGGAACGGGACAAAGTGCGATCGACGTGCTGAAACAGTCTTACGAAGCTGGCGTGACCGATGAGTTTGTTGAGCCGACTCGACTGGTTGCGGGAGCGATTGAACCTGGCGACGGCATTATTTTCTTTAACTTCCGTCCGGATCGCGCCCGGCAATTGACGCAGGTGTTTGTTGATCCTGCGTTTAACGGATTTGAGAGAACCCTAATCTCTCCGCTGGCATTTGTGACGTTTACCCAATACGATCCCTCGCTTTCGGTCAAGGTCGCATTTGAAGCGCAAAACTTCAACAACATCTTAGGCGAGGTGATCTCTCGTCACGGATTGCGGCAACTGCGCACGGCTGAAACTGAGAAATATGCTCACGTGACTTACTTTTTCAACGGGGGGCTAGAGGAGCCTTTCCCAGGAGAAGATCGCGAGTTAGTTCCGAGTCCAATGGTACTGACTTACGACAAAAAGCCTGCGATGTCGGCGGAAAAAGTCACAGCAGGCGCGATCGCGGCTGTGGAAAAGCGCATCTATTCCATGATTGTGATTAACTATGCCAACCCGGATATGGTGGGGCATACGGGACAAATGGATGCGACGGTAGAAGCGCTAGAAACCGTCGATCGATGTTTGGGGCAATTGCTGGAATCGATTAATCGAGCAGGTGGAACAGCCCTAATCACAGCCGATCACGGCAATGCAGAGGTAATGTGGGATGAAAACCACAATCCTTGGACAGCGCATACGACGAATCCGGTTCCTTTCATTTTGGTGGAAGGAGAGGGCTTAAAGATTCCGGGGCATGGAACTGAAGTTTCTTTGCGAGATGACGGAAGGTTGGCGGATATTGCGCCGACAATTTTGGATATCTTGAAGTTACCGATCCCGGAAGAGATGACAGGTCGATCGCTGATCGAGAAGGCGGAATTTGATGTGAGAGCAAATCGCACACCTGTTAAGATTGCGCGCTAGGTAATTTTCGAGAGTCATGTTTGAATTGTCCCCTAGGTGAGAATTTGCCTGGGGGATTTTTTGTGCAAGGGAAAAGAGTGTGGGTCGATTTGTTGTGCAGCACAATCAATCTGATAGAGGAAGTGGGGAGTGGGGAGTGGGGAGAATCCAGACTCAGAGGACTGACTTTAAAAGAAAAAGATAGAAGCTGGTAAGGCTTCTATCTCCTCTCAAATCTGATGATCTCAATCAAACTGATATTTCTGCTGCAACTCCTCCAATTGACGTTAAGAAGGCTAAGAGTTTTGAGGTTGTGCCAGCGGCGAGCAAAGCTAACTTCACTTGAGCTTTTGCTAGTTCTGCACCTGCAAATAAAGTTGAACCACCTTGATCAAACAAGCCTGCGACCCAGATAAACGAATCTGGTAACTGCCGCTCGCGAACATCATGATTGCTCGATCGACGTGCATCATCGATCACAATACTGTACGCGACCGTTTGCAAGAGGAAATGACTTGGATAGAGGACAGTTTCTAATCCAGCATTTGCCTTTTTGACTGTGCCTACGTCCCTTGCCCCTTTGACTTTTGCTAGAATTGCCGCTGAGGCTCCTTTCATTGCAATCCAACCTGAAATCGCAATCATTGACCACTGTAATGCTTCGACTGCTGTTCGCAACGCTGCTGGCAAGCTAGATACGTCCCGACGACCCATGATTTCTGCTGCAAGCCCAATTCCGCCAAAAGCAGAAGCGAGTCCAAGTGCGACTTCGGGTGGAAAAGCAGGTTCTTCTTCTGAAGCTGCTGAGGCACTTTGATAAAGCGAGATGGCGGATTTCGCAAATGCACCGACGAGTGTGCCAATCCAAGCATATCGCTTGATGTCTGCAACACCAGACTGTACAGTCATGGGAGTGTTAAACGGCAGAATCAACTTCTCTCCTTTCTTGAGTGGAGCTTCTTGGAAAAACACCTTGTAGCTGAGTGTGCCGGGGATCGCGAATAGTAACATCAAGGCATCAATTAACCGGAATGAAGTATCGACTTTCACACCCGGAAGCATCAGATTGACCAACTTCTCAATGAAGGGAAAGCGCACTTTGAGAAATAAAGTATCTCGAAGGACTCCGATGATATCTTTCATCAATTCGAGCGATCGCATTAGCAGATCTCGCAATGTCCGTAACAAGCCAGACAATGCTTCTGCCCCGACTGCAATTAAGACATTCCGAATCAATTGAAAATTCAAGTCTTTGCCTGTTGGGATCTGATGGTTAAACAGTGCAGACAAGTCAGCTTCAATCTGCTGCCAGCACGCGAATAGATTGTCCGCTGTATCTGAAAATAGTCCTTTGATAAAAGATTCCGCAGCTTCGGTTGCTTCAGTTATAGGATTTGGACTTTCGATACTGATAATTTGCGAGCCAATATCTTTGATACGCTCATTGATCCAAGCAACTACACTGTTGCCAGTCGCTCGATCGATCAATGTTTGAATCGGAGCTGTGATCGATTGCAAGTCATCCAAAATACTTGCACCAGGAGCGATAGGCGCTAGCTTTTTCGGTGGTACTCCTGCTTCTGTCCGCCAATCTTCGATTTGATTCAATGCTACGTCAAACCCTTTATCGACATGAGTTTTGAGTGTAGAAATCGAAGCTTGAAAATAGCGGAGGGCTTCATCTGTTGCATCTACCATCGCATCACGCACGAACAGAATATCATTCCAGTCAAAGAGGAGCTTCAGGTGTTCCCAAACCCACTCAGCTTTGATTTTCACTTGTTCCCAGAGCCATTTGAAGAAAGACCCGACTTCTTCTAAGGTCTTGATAGCAAATCGCTTAATTTTGTCTCCCAGTTGGCAAATAAACTCATAGGCTTCTCCAGCTTTTTGAATCACAAACACTGCACCTTTGTAAATGAGGTCGCCCACTCCCTCAAAGAAATCTGCGATCGTATCTCCTAAGTTCGTAAAGAATTCGCCTGCACTCTTGGAGTTGACAAGCCGATCGACATCACTCTGCAACGCTGCCTTTAAGCCTTTAGCTGTAGCGATGATCCCCCACTGATACCCTTGTGGTACGGTGTCCGATCGTAATTCAGAACTGTAAGCTGCATTGGGTTCGACGAGCCGCACTCCTGGAGCAACGGTGGTGGTTGAATCAGTGAGTTTTGCGACTTGATTTAATGCAGCCGCGATCGCATCGACTTGAGTCCGATTCGCTCCAGTACGGAAGCTTTCGGATAACAGTGAAAACGTGCCTTCTGGAGTTGTAAAGGTTGCCGATCGCAGATCATCCGCAGTCATCGTTTTGAATCGTTGATGCACACTTGCAGCAGGATTAACTTCGATCGCTTTATCAATCGATTCGACTGAGAAACGATAAATCGCAGGAGTCAGCGATCGCACTGCATCAAATATGCTCACAGCGCCATTGGCATCCGTTTCCGTCTCGATTGACACATTAGGACTGAGAAAGACGGTTTCATTGTTCATCACTACGCTACACAGTACGGATGCTGAAACAGTTACTTTGCGATTCGGTTGGGGTGTTCCTACTGCATCAAGCACTCGAAGTGAAGTGCCATAGCAGGGAATCCGAGTTAGCTCACCCGCATCTACAACGAGAATCGGAGTTTCTTGCCAAACGCCCGTTCCTGCATCTTGCCAAAGATAGCTAGCCCGACTATTCGTGTAAACAATCAATAGCGAAGTTGTTGCATAGTCATCTCCTTGGATCGGTGCAATCTCTTGTACATCAGTTCGCAAGCGTAACGGCGCACTCCAGCCATTCGTCGATCGCTTTACAATGTTCAAGTCACCATTTTGTAGTAATGTCCAAACTGCGATCGTTCCGTCTGCATTATCTCCAATGACTAAATCTTCAACATTCGGTGCTAATTCTGCTGGCACAATTGCTTCAACTTTTGCTTTTGCTGCTTGATCCTGCTCATCGGCTGAGATGAACTGCGTGCCTTGTCCGGCAATGTAGAGATCGCTAGCACCATCGCGAGTGACAGTTGATTCGAGCACCGTTGCTCCTGCTGGACAAGGTAAAACAACGACGGGAGGAGTCGATACAATCCGCCCTGTCTTGTCATAGGTCGGGAATGGACGGAAAGAAAGCACGCGCTTCCCTCCACTAGTTCCGAGGACATGCAATCCACCTCCAAAGACAGGATGTACTCCAACTTCAAAATCAAAGATTTCTTGCAAAGTCACAGCTGGATTGAAGACAAAAGCTTGATTAAACTTCTGACCTGGTCTTAATAAGTAAACGGCTTCATTTGCACCTTGATTACCTGCCAGTACAATCGTCCAGCTATCTCCATCATCCAAGACTCGAATTGCAGCGAGTCGCATCATGGCGCGAGTTCCACAATCAACCCAAGGAATGTTATCCCAATCGGTATGTTGGCTACTGAGATCATAGGCAACAAAGACGCGACTGAGCGCAGGTTGAACGGGATCGCTGACTGCAACGGAGATCGTAATGCGATCGTCATCTGTCCAGGCAGCACCCAAAGCATGAACTTGAGAATTTCCGAAAGCACGATTGAGATCAAATCGTTTCCAGCCTGAGCTATCTTGGCGAACGAGCGAGAGTTGGTTGCGATTGCCGATCGTTAGCACCATTGGCGTAAGGACAGTAGAACGTCGATCAGGAATCGCAACGACTCGGCGTTGGAAGCGTCCTTGTTGTTGTGGATCAGCGAGATCTTCTCGTCCAAAGGTGCGAGCAGATGCCATGTAATCGATGATATCGGTTGAAACTGTGAAGCGGGTGGATTGTCCTTGCTGGTCGAGAGTGGAAAAGCTAGTAACGTTTGGAGTGTTCATGATTTTATGTTGAAAAAATGAAGTGGATCAGGGATCTGAGATCAAACAGATCCCACATTGCAAGTAGAACTAAGGAGCTTGATAGATTACATCCATGAGCAGATCGCCCGTTTGATCGGAGAAGTGGAGATTCTGAAACGTAAATACACCGCCGCCCGGAGGAATGAATTGATGCTTCGAGAGATCAATATCAATTCGAGACAGCACGCCCTGGAGAACTTGGCTGATTTGATTGACTCGATCTTGTGCAGCATTCCCCAGTTCTGTTTCCATATCTTTGATCCCGAAAAGCTTTTGAAAAGCTTTCGTCACTTCTGCAAAACCGTCCGTATCACCTGAAATCTGAATGGGTGAAAATTGAGGCTTATTGAGATCAGGGTGAATACTAAACTCAGTTCCAATTCCCTGAGCTGTGAGTGTAATGGCAGCATTGAAAGTTCGAGTACCTGAGCCATTGACTGATAAACTCGGCAATCCATCTTTATTGACGAGAGTTGGCAGAGTGCGTTCACGATAAGTCCGAGAACTAGAAATACTACCAGAGATGTTCAAGGTGTTTGTGCCTGGAACTAGCGTAATACTCACGGCATAACTATCACTGGAATCGAGAATCCGTTGGACGATGTCTTTGCGTCGATCGCTTCTAGAATCCGACTTGGAGTAAGTCCGAGTATTCCCGTTGACCATTGGAGAAAAGCCAAACTGTTGAGTAAACAGAGGAATTAAATATTCATCAAAAAACTTCTCTTTGCGAATCGCCATCACGCCGGAAATCGTCGAGGTTTGACCATTGATTTGATCAGGGCGAATCCAATCATCCTTGAGATTAATGCGTGCTCCATTACGATCGCTCGGCAGAGCACGATCCGAGAACATCCCTAAATAGCTCAAAGTACTTGCTTCCGGAGCGATCTCATTCGGATCGACATGGAAGATAAAGTCGGTCATCGCAAACGTTGGCGTTGCTTGTTCACGGTTTCGTCGCACCACGGTTCCGAGCATAAATTCGCCCATCTCGCCTTGCAGCAATAGATTCAGAGATTCAAGTGCTTTCGTTTTTGCAGCTTGTGGAACTTTCGCAGGGATCTGAATCTGTTGTCCGCCAGAAAGTAGGAGATCAACAGTTGTAAACTTCAGGAATAAATATTCGATCGAGAAAACGGATTCGGGTAGACCCGACTTTGCGATCGTTTCACTTGCAAGATTTTTAGCGTCGGGGTCAATGGCTTCTAATGTATTGAGATCGACAGGTTTCTTATCGAGATCGACTACAACACCAATGCTCCAATTTTCGATCGGATAAGTTGCTTTATCTTCTGCGTCTTCATCATAGTAACTAACAACTCCTGATTGTAAATGCAGAGTAACGTTGACTTGACCCAGTTTGCCGTTCGGAACATTAAAATCAATCGTAATCGGTGCAAGTTTTGCACGAATGCCGTAAGTTGCAGGAACTTGTTGACCATTTTTATTCAGTCTAAATTTAGGAAGAACAATTTCACTTTCAATGTTTTTGCGGCGTACCCATGCTTTCCAAGCGTATTGAAGCTGAGTGTTGATCGCTTGTTGCGTCAAGGCTAATGCCATATCAAAATCAGTGAGGGCATTTTTACTATCACCCCGTTTTGCTACGCTCCGAACTTCATTTGCGCGTAGAATAGCTCTGTTTTTTAGAAACATGTTGCGGTTCCTCGGATAGGTTTGTGGTGTCTTGTTGAAGACCCTTTTACGATATGGGAACTGCTTAGGTCAGTCGATAATGGAAAGTTATGGAAAGTTATGGAGTTAAAAATAGAGTGCTGAATGGTGGTTTTTAATGAGATGAGAGTGGTTTCAGAGAGGTGCTTATGCAATCATCGAATCTCATCAGTGTGGCTGTGATCGATACAGGTGTTGATCCTGAGCGAGTGAATGCTGCTCACTTGCTGACCGGATTAAATTTGAGTGATGAAGGAGATCGCAATGAAACCATCGACTATGGAACACACGGAACCGCAATTGCTCAAACGATTCTACAGATCGCGCCAGAAGTACGGATTGTTCCGATTAAAATCGTGAATCGGCAAGGGATTCTTCGCAATCTAGAAGCTATGTCGATCGCATTTAAATGGATTCTCGAACATCACGATCGACTGAATATCCGAGTCGTGTGTGCTGCGATCGCAGATATAACCTGTTCTGAATCCGATGAGTACTATGCTGAGCATCCTTTGCGTCCTTTGATTTCTCAGCTCCGAAATTCACAAGTTGCAACGGTTGCAGCAGCCGGAAATGGGTATGCACATCATCATCGGCAAGGCATGGCATTTCCAGCAATTTTGCGAGAAGTGATCAGTGTTGGAGCGATCGCACAAACACCAGCCGGATTGCAACTCGCAAACCATTCACAACGGCTACATCCTAGTACTGGAACAGGGTGCCATACCACATTTTTTGTGGAGCCAGGTGCGCCCGGAGACACGAGCGGAGCTGCCGCAACTGTTGCAGGTCGTCTGGCAAAATTAGCTCAGTCTCAAACAACGATCGATGAATGGATTGATCAGTTAGAACAGTCTTGTCAAATCGTGCGCGATGAGGATGGATTAGAGTGGGAAATCATTTAGCTTGCTGCAAACAATGCTGATGCGATGAGTGCTGCAATCGTCCGAATATGGTTCCAGAATGTCCAATTCGTCAAATATCTTGCCCAGAGATTCGCACCTTCAGTACTCTCTGGTTTGACAACTGCTAATGCATCATTTAGCGGAACATTGAATACGATTGTTACTCCAACTGCGCCAATGAGATAAAGTAATCCGCCTGCTAGAAGAAATGCCGTGCGCGATTGATTCCAGTTCAGCAATGCAGCGATCGCGAGCAGTAGACAAACTGCTGCTGTACCGAAGATCGCAAACATAAAGAACGGATTAATCGCTTTGATGTTGATGGATTGCATGGCTGCAATACCTTGAGCAGGTTGCAGGCTCTCCAGAGCAGGCATCACAAAGGTTGAAAACGCAAAGAAAACACCCCCAACTAATCCACAGCCAAGGGCAGCAAAAAGCTTGAATGAAAACAGCGACGAATTGAGCAATGTCATCATGTGCCTATGACAGCAGTTTTAGTATCGGGGAACTGAGCGATCGACTACGATCGAGTAAGCATCAATTCCACCTGAGATATTTTTTACATTGGTAAATCCTTGCTGGGTGAGCCAGTGGCACATCTGCGCTGATCTCACGCCATGATGACAAAGCACTAATGTTTCCGTTTCAGGATCAAGCTGGCTGTAGATTTGCTCAGCCCATTCCGAAAATTGGCTGAGTGGAAGATTTTGAAACGGCTTTAGAGAAGCCATTTCAACTTCCCAGGGTTCGCGCACATCGACAAATTGGATATTTGGATTGTCGAGGCATTGAGCCAAGTCTTCAACAGTGATTTGAGAAAAGGACATAGCGATCAAAAATCAGGGCTAGAGCTAGTTTACGCGATCGCTTCTGATCAATCACCCCCACTCTCTCCGGTTGTCGCCTTCTGCGCTGCATACCGTTCCTTAAAAACTCGTTGCTGAACTGCGTGATCCACAATTGGTTTTGGATATCCGGCTCGATCGCGCTCCGCTGCTGAAATCTTGCCCGAAATCAAATCTTGTGTCTCTACACCCCGCAATTCTGGCAACCATTCGCGAATATATTCCGCATCTGCATCAAACTTTTTCGCCTGACTCGCTGGATTAAAAATTCGCAACGGCTTTGGATCCATTCCGCTTGAAGTACTCCACTGCCAACCCCCATTGTTTGCCGACAAATCGCCATCATACAACCGTTGCATAAAGTACTTTTCACCGAGCCGATAATCGACCAGCAGATCTTTCGTCAAAAAGCTTGCAACAATCATTCGACAGCGATTGTGCATCCACGCGGTTGCATTCATCTGCCGCATCGCCGCATCAATAATTGGATAGCCTGTTTTGCCATCGCACCAAGCCTGAAAATACTTCTCGTTATTCTCCCAAGGAAAATCCTTGAGAACTTTGCGGTAAGCACCGTCTGCTAATTCAGGAAAATGGTACATCGCATGTTGATAAAACTCGCGCCAAGCAATCTCTTGCCGCCAAACTCGAATATCGTCACTTTCTCCGCGATTCTCGGCTGTCTCAACGGTCGCTGACCAAACCTTCCGAACTCCAATCACGCCAAATTTCAATGCAGCACTGAGTAAAGACGTTCCAGACTGAGCCGGAAAATTTCGTTGTTCTTGATACGAGTAAATTGCACTAGAGCAAAATTCTTCGAGTCTTTCCTGGGCTGCTTTTTCACCCGGATCAAGTAGGAGAGGCTGATCCCAAACGTACCCAAGTTCCTTTTCGGTTGGTAGCTCGATCGTGCCTTCTGCTTGTTCCCGCTCTGAATCCGTTAATCCTTCTACACCTTCGAGATCCGGTGCAGGCGCTTTTTTCTTCTGAAGGCTCCAATTTTTCCAAAATGGAGAATACACCGTATAAGGTGTGCCTGACCCTGATTTGATTTCTTCAGGTGAATGCAGCAATTGATCCCAGAATGTCTGAACTTCGATACCCAGACGATTCAGAGCAGCAACTACAGATTGATCGCGATCGCGTCCATACGGTTCCACATCTTGGTTGAAAAACACAGCCGCAGCATTCAACGATCGTGCTAATTTCGGAATTCCCGCTTTCGGATCGGCTTGAATGATCAGCAATTCACTTCCTGACTTTGCATATCTTTCCTGCAAAGATTTCAAACTTCCGATCAAATACTTCACTCGTGCCGGAGCCACATCGTCTCGATCGAGAATCAAGGGATCAAGACAAAACACCCCGACGATTTTGCGCGATCGTGCCCGCGCCGCAGCCAAACCAAGATTGTCAGAAATCCGCAGATCCCGACGATGCCAAAACAAAATCAAATCAGACATAACTTAGGAATCGGACAACAAAGATCGGGCTAAAAAGAAGCTAGAAATCGACTTAGAATCTGCAAGATCTCCAGCATGGATTGCCGCTTCTACTTCTTGCGCAGACATTAACACAGTTTCAATATCCTCATCGTCATCTTGAGGAGGAGGTTGATCCACGATCGTCACGTCTGTTGCGAGAAACGCATAAATCACCTCATCCGAATAGCCCGGAGCTAAGAAAAACTCTCCCAACTTCTTCCAATTCTCTGAGGTATATCCTGTCTCTTCCTGAATCTCACGTTGCACAGTTTCGAGCGGATCTTCTCCTTTCTCGACTGTCCCCGCTGGAAACTCATACAATCGACGCTGAACGGCAAATCGATATTGCTTCACCAGCACCAACTTTCCATCTGGCGTAACTGGAATCACTAAAGCACCACCTGGATGCCGAATACATTCCCAGTCGCCCTCTGCCCGATTCGGCAGCCGCAAATGATTGACTTCAAAGTTAAACTTCCGCCCCTTGTACAAAAGGCGTTGTTTGAGGAGTTGAGGAGGTTCTGATCCCAGAGACATGACTCTTACAGGGTGAAGGTGAATCGAAGCTCAGAGCTTTCTGACACCAGAGCCATCGACGAATTGAGCCAGTTCAGCGATCGAACGATTCAATTGGGGATGTCTCCAATCGGGGGCGATTTCGGCTAATGGCACCAGCACAAAAGCGCGATCGCTCATCCGAGGATGTGGAATGCAGAGCGTCTTGGTTTGGAATACTACATCATCAAACAGCAAAATGTCCAAGTCAAGCGTGCGAGCATCCCATTTTTGGTATCGAATTCGTCCAAACTCCGCTTCAATTTGCTGAAGTTTTGCCAAGAGGTCAAGGGGCTCTAATGCAGTTTCGAGAATGGCGCAGCCGTTAAGATAGTCCGGCTGAGGTGGGCTGTTGGGTAAGGTGACGGCTTTGGTTTGATACCAGGACGATCGCGCAATCACAGTTTCTAACCGACCGAGCGCAGATTCTAAAATGGCTTGAGAATCTCCTAAGTTACTGCCAAGTGCGATCGCGTATTTCATCAGATGAGGTTTGTGGTTGGGCTATCAATTATAGTCAACGGAATCGACGCACATTGAACCGACTTGAACGACGAGAGTTTGATCATCATGAGAGATGTTTGAACGATCGAGCGCGATGCAAATTGATTCACGCGAGATGTTCTAAAGGTTCACATGAGATGCTCTGAGATTCGAGCGTGAATGTTTGAGAATGGCGGGCGAATGTTGGAAGAGCGATCGCGCTGCTCTGATCTTGATGCGCGAGGTTCAAAGCATGGTGAGCGGTGAGCGATCGTGCAATTTCAGACTCCATCAGATTAAGATTTATCCTATAGCTGTAGAGTGGCTCTTTCTGCCCTGTGTCGAATCTCACGCCGGAACCAATTGAGGTGTTCGTCTCGTATTCACATCGAGACGAGTTGTTGCGGGATGAATTGGCAAAGCATCTGAGTATTCTGAAGCGTCAGGGCGTGATTAAAGAGTGGCACGATCGAGAAATTAGCCCAGGATCAGAATGGAAAGGCGAGATCGATTCTCATCTGAATTCGGCGCAGATTATTTTGTTGCTGATTAGCGCAGATTTTTTGGCTTCAGATTATTGCTATGACATTGAATTGACAAAAGCATTAGAGAGGCACGATCGTAAAGAAGCCTGCGTCATCCCGATTATTTTGCGCCCTGTCGATTGGAATGACGCTCCGTTTGGAAAACTCCAAGCGCTACCTGAGAATACTTTACCTGTGACCAAATGGGAAAATCTTGACGATGCTTTTCTCAGCGTGACGCGGGGGATTCGTCAGACGATAGAACGATTGAAACAAGCACATCACGATAAGCTAGAACAACCAGAGAGAGAACGACAAAACTCACCAAAA
>VFQU01000870.1_pt1 | contig 21102 bp, 19 predicted proteins | sample 3512311 | NCBI WGS metagenome assembly VFQU01 (sample SAMN10412377, study PRJNA504923) | tailings metagenome | isolation source: Relicate 3 Philex TSF3 active mining site | place: Philippines: Tuba, Benguet | collected 2017-08-29
GATTCGGTCTTGTTGACGTGCTGGCCGCCGGCGCCGCCGGAGCGCATGGTGTCGATCTTGAGGTCGTCGTCCTTGATCTCGATGTCGACGTCCTCGACCTCCGGCAGCACCGCCACTGTTGCGGCCGAGGTGTGAATGCGGCCCTGCGCCTCGGTGTCGGGGACGCGCTGCACGCGATGCACGCCGGATTCGAACTTCAGCCGCGCGAAGGCGCCGCGGCCCTTGATTTCGGCGACGATTTCCTTGAACCCGCCCTTGGTGCCCTCGCTGGCCGTGACGATTTCCGTGGTCCAGCCCTGCTTGGCGGCATAGCGCTCGTACATGCGGAACAGGTCGCCCGCGAACAGCGAGGCCTCGTCGCCGCCGGTGCCGGCGCGGATCTCGAGGATCACGTTGCGGTCGTCCATCGCGTCCTTGGGCAGCAGCGCGATCCGCAGCTCTTCGGCCAGCTCCTCGCGGCGCCGCTCGAGCTCCGCCTTCTCCTCGGCGGCGATCGAGCGCATGTCCGCATCGGTCCTGGAATCGTCGAGCATGGCCTGAAGGCCCGACAGCTCGGCTTCCACGCTGCGGAAGGCCCGGACCTTCTGCACCACCGGATCGAGTTCGGCGAACTCGCGCGACAGCCGCACGAAGGTCTCCGGCCCGGCCTGTCGCGACAGCTCGGCTTCGACCAGCGCGTGCCGGTCGACCAGCGCGTCGAGTCTCGCCTGCGGCAGCACGATCACAGCGGAATCCCTTCGGACTCGGCGAAGGCGGTCAGCTCGTTGCGGATGCTGTCGGAGTTGACCGGACGGTCGATCATCGGCCGCAGCATGGCCCCGGCCTTGCCGGCGTCGAGTTCGAGCAGCATCTGCTTCACCGGGCCGAGCGCGGTCGGCGTCACCGACAGCGCGCGGTAGCCCAGCGCGATCAGCGCCAGCGCGCCAAGCGGCTTGGAGGCAAGCTCGCCGCACAGCGTCACCGGCTTGCCGGCCGCCACGCAGCGGTCGGAAATGTCGCGCAGCGCGCGCAGAACCGGCGCCGAAATGGCGTCGAAGCGGTCGGCCACGCGGCGGTTGCCGCGGTCGGCGGCATAGAGGAACTGCACCAGGTCGTTGGAGCCGACCGACAGGAAGTCGGCGCGCTCGACCATTTCGTCGAGCTGATAGAGCAGCGACGGCACCTCGACCATCGCGCCGACCTCGACCCGGTCCGGCAGCTTGTGGCGGTGGCGCCGCAGGTGCGTCAGCTCGCGCTCGACGATCTGCTTGGCCTCGTCGAACTCCGACACCGCCGCGATCATCGGAAACATGACGCGAAGCTCGCGCCCGGCGGCGGCCTGCAGCAGCGCGCGGATCTGGCTGCGCATCAGGCCGGGGCGGTCGAGGCCGAGCCGGATCGCACGCCAGCCGAGCGCGGGGTTCTCCTCCTCGGCCAGCCGCATGTACGGCAGCACCTTGTCGCCGCCGATGTCGAGCGTGCGGAACGTCACCGGCCGGTCGCCGGCGGCATCCAGCACCGAGCGGTAGAGCGAAAGCTGCTCGCTGATGCGCGGCATCGCGGTCGCGATCATGAATTGCAGCTCGGTGCGGAACAGGCCGATGCCCGCGGCGCCGGTGTCGGCGATATGCGGCAGGTCGACCATCAGCCCGGCGTTGATCAGCAGCGTCACCGGCTGGCCGTCTTTGGTCTGGCTCGGCCGGTCGCGCAGCGCGCGGTACTGCGCCTGCCGGCGCGCCCGGATCTTGACGCGTTCGCCGTACGCGATTTCGACGTCGGCTGCGGGCCGCACATGAAGCTCGCCGACGACGCCGTCGAGGATCACCGGATCGCCGGCTTCCACCAGGCCCGTGGCGTTGGCGATCTCGCCGACCGCGGCGATGCCGAGCGCGCGCGCCACGATCGCGACATGCGAGGTCGGCCCGCCCTCCTCGAGAACCAGCCCGCGCAGCTTGCGCCGGTCGTAGTCGAGCAGGGCCGCGGGGCCCATCGAGCGGGCGACCAGGATCGCGTTGTCGGGAAGCTGTTCCCGCGGCGGCGCATGGTCGTGGCCGAGGAGCTGCCGCATCAGCCGGTTGCCGAGATCCTCGAGGTCGTGCAGGCGCTCGCGCAGATAGGGATCGGTCACGCGCAGCATGCGCGCGCGGGTGTCGGACTGCACGCGCTCGACGCCGGCCTCCGCGGTGAGGCCGGTCATCACCGCCTCCCGCAGCCGGTGCAGCCAGCCCTGGTCGTGGGCGAACATGCGGTAGGCTTCCAGCACCTCGCGGTGCTCCCCGCCGTCGGCCATTTCGCCGCGCTCGAGCATCAGGTCGAGATCGGAGCGCAGCGTGCCGATCGCCTCGTCGAGCCGGGCCAGCTCCTTCTGGGCGTCGTCGGCGATCACGTCCTTGACCACGACGCGCGGCTCGTGGAGCACCACATGGCCGAGCGCGATGCCCTCCGACAGCGGGACGCCGCCCAGATGCAGCCGCGGCCGGATCGCGGGCTCCGCGCCGGGCTTGGCGATCGAGAGCAGTTCGCCCGAGGCGATCATCTCCGCGACCACCATGGCGGTGGTCTGCAGCGCCTCCTCCTCCTCCTCGGAGTAGGTGCGCCGCGCGCGGTTCTGCACCACGAGCACGCCGAGCGTGTTGCCGGAGCGCAGGATCGGCACGCCGAGGAAGGAGTGGTAGATTTCCTCGCCGGTTTCCGGGCGGTAGGCGTACGCCGGGTGCGTCTGGGCGTCGGACAGGTTGATCGGGTTTGCTTCGCTCGCCACCAGGCCGACCAGGCCCTCGTCCTGGCGCAGCACGGTCTGGTGCACCGCCTCGCGCTTGAGGCCTTCGGTGGCGTACAGCTCGAGCGTGCCGTCCACGCGCAGCACGTAGACGGAGCAGACCTCCGCAACCATGTTGGCGGCGATCAGCACCACGATCTTGTCGAGACGTTCCTGCGCGCTGACCGGCTCCGCCATCACCTCGCGGAGGCGCCGCAACAGCACGCGCGGACCGCCGAGCGCGCCACGCATCAGACGTTTCCCCGGAGCCGAAACCCGTCAAAGGGCTATGCCAAAGGAATATGCAAGCCGCAAGCCAAGTCTATGAAATGCCGACGAAACCGCCGGGCTCACCAGGCGTAGCTGGCAGAGATGCGGCCGCAGGCGGCCCGGAACGATTCGCCGGTCACCAGATCCTCGTACAGGCCGCGGATTGTTGCGTTGCGGCGGGGCACGGGAAGCGCATCGGCGGGCACGATGCCGAGCAGGCGCTCGTGCAGGGCCGCGGCATCCGCTGAGGTGGCGGGCCGGTCGAGGCCGTCGGCCGGCAGACCCGCGGTGAGGCGGGCGACGATCTCGGCCGCCGGAATCAGCGGCAGGCGGACCAGGTCCATGCCCGAGAGGAGCTCGGCCAGCCGGTGGTCCGGGTGGCTGCGGTCCTCGAGCGCCGGGCCGAAGGCGCGAAGCTGCTCCACGCCCGCGAACGCCGGCGGCTCTGCGGCCAGCGCCTGCGCCAGCGACGTGTGCTCCTGGGCCACGTAGTAGCGGTTGAGCGTATCGAAGAACGCGAAGCGGTAGCCGCTGTCGAGCAGCATCGGCTCCCAGGCCTCCCAGGACGGACGAATGGTCACCGGCTCCAGCGCATCCAGCGTCACGACCTTGGGCCGGAACCGGGTCCAGTCGTTGCCGGAGAGCACCTGCTTCTCCGCGCCCTCGACGTCGATCTTGAGAAAGTCGATCTCGCGCGCGCCGTGCCGCTCGCAAAGCTCCGCCAGCGTCGTCACCGGCACCGGCATCGCCTTCGCCGCCTTGCCGTACTCGGCCAGCGCCGCGCGGGCGTTGCCCTCGACCGTGGTCGACAGTCCGTGGAAGTCCTCGACCAGGTAGTAGGTCGCCTCTCCCGGCTGCGATCCGACCAGCGTCTGCACCCGGATGTCGCGCGGCCGCACCGCGCCGCTCAGCTCCGCGAGCCACGGATTGGGCTCGACCGTGATGCCGCTCCAGCCCCGCAGATAGAAGGCGAAGGAGACGTTGTCGTAGACCGGATGCCCCGCGCCGATGTCGATGTAGAAGCCCCGGTCGCGGCCCGGAAAGGCGCGCAGGAGATGCATGTCCTCGTAGCGCTGGGCGTAGGAAAGCTTAGGCATCTGCATCCGGAAATCCCGATCGGCCCGCAGCGCCGGTTGGCGCCGGCGGAAGGGCGTTCGGCCTACTTGTCGAGGCCGTAGAGCGAGTGCAGCGTGCGCACCGCGAGCTCGGTGTAGGCGGCGTCGATCAGCACCGAGAACTTGATCTCCGACGTGGTGATGGCGCGGATGTTGACGCCGCGTTCGGCCAGCGCGCGGAACGCCTGGGCGGCGACGCCGGCGTGGCTGCGCATGCCGATGCCGATCACCGACACCTTGGCGACATCGGTCGAGCCGTCGATGTGGTCGTAGCCGATCGCGGACTTGGACTTCGACAGCACGTCGACCGAGCGCTGATAGTCGGCTGCGGGAACGGTGAAGGTCAGGTCGGTAGTCTTGTTGTCGGCCGACACGTTCTGCACGATCATGTCGACGTTGATGCTGGCCTCCGCGAGCGGGCCGAAGATCGCGGCCGCGACGCCCGGCTTGTCCGGCACATGGCGCACCGAAATCTGCGCCTCGTCCTTCGAGAAGGCGATGCCGGTGACGACCTGCTGTTCCACAATATCCTCCTCGTCGCAGATGAGCGTGCCCGGCGGCGTGCCGTGCGGATCGATGTCCTCGGGCTTGTCGAAGCTCGACCGGACGAAAATCTTGACCTTGTGCACCATGCCGAGCTCGACCGAGCGCACCTGAAGCACCTTGGCGCCGAGCGAGGCCAGCTCGAGCATCTCCTCGAACGCGATCTTGTCCATCCGCTGCGCGCGCGGCACCACGCGCGGATCGGTGGTGTAGACCCCGTCGACGTCGGTGTAGATGTCGCAGCGGTCGGCCTGGATCGCCGCCGCCACCGCCACCGCCGAGGTGTCCGAGCCGCCGCGTCCGAGCGTGGTGATGCGGCCGGTCTCCTTGTGCACGCCCTGGAAGCCGGAGATCACCGCGACCTCCTTGCGCTCCTTGAACCGCCTGATCAGCTCGGCGCCGTTGATGTCGACGATCCGCGCCGAAGCGTGCGCGCCGGTGGTGCGGATCGGAAGCTGCCAGCCCTGCCAGGAGCGGGCGTTGATGCCGATGCCCTCGAGCGTCATCGCCAAGAGGCCGGACGTCACCTGCTCGCCGGACGCCACGACGGCGTCGTACTCGCGCGCGTCGTGCAGCGGCGCCGCGGCGCGGCACCAGGCGACCAGCTCGTTGGTCTTGCCCGACATGGCGGACACCACGACGGCGACCTCGTGGCCGGCATCGACCTCGCGCTTGACGTGAATCGCCACGTTGCGGATGCGGTCGATGTCGGCGACCGACGTGCCGCCGAATTTCATTACCAGCCGGGCCATGCTAAATTCCGGAAGTCCTTGGATTTGTGCGGGTATCGGCCACGGTTCCGCGCACCGGGACGAAATCGCGGCTATACATACCGGCGGGGTCGCAGCGCCGCAACCGCGCGGCGGGCGGACCGGCCCGGGATGGTTTCTGGGGAGCTTGGCATGGCGACAGGGGCCCGGCAGGCGGGCGGATCGACGGTGGACCCGGCCGAGGTCGAGCGCTTTTCGGCGCTCGCCGAGGACTGGTGGAATCCGGCCGGCAAGATGGCGCCGCTGCATAAATTCAACCCGGTGCGGCTGGCCTATATCCGCGACCGCGCGGCCGAGCGTTTCAACCGCGACCCCAAGCGACTCGACTGTCTCAAGGGGCTGCGCATCCTCGACATCGGCTGCGGCGGCGGGGTGCTCTCGGAGCCGCTGGCGCGGCTCGGCGCGCATGTCGTGGGCGCCGATCCGTCGGAGGCCAACATCGCGGTGGCCAGGCGCCACGCGGCGCAGAGCGACCTGATCGTCGATTACCGCTGCACCACCGCGGAGGCCCTGGCCGACCGCGGCGAGCGGTTCGACCTGGTGCTGGCGATGGAGGTGGTGGAGCACGTGGCCGACGTCGGCGAGTTCGTCCGGCGCTGCGCCGAGATGGTCAAGCCCGGCGGGCTGATGATCGCCGCCACCCTCAACCGCACGGTCAAGAGCTTCGCCCTCGCCATCGTCGGCGCGGAATACATCCTGCGCTGGCTGCCGCGCGGCACGCACCGCTGGGACAAGTTCGTGACGCCGAACGAGCTCGAGATCGCGCTGGAGCAGGCAGGCTTGCGGGCGATCGACGAGCGCGGCGTGGTCTACAACCCGTTCGCCGATTGCTGGTCGCTCAGCTCCGACACCGACGTCAACTACATGATGACGGCGGAGCGCGCGTGACCTCCTTGCGGAGAGCCTTGCGTCTGCGTCATGGCCGGGCCCGTCCCGGCCATCTCGCTTTCCGGGGGCCGGGTGTGCCAGTCAGGCGGCCATACCCGGCGCCGCGAACGGTTCGGGGCGTACCGGCGGATGAGGCGACATGATCGCGGCGGGCTGGCTCTGGGTCGTCTTCACGCTGCTCGCCGCGGCGGGCCAGTCGGTGCGCAACGCGATGCAGCGCGAGCTGACGGCGAAGCTCGGCACGGTCGGCGCGACTCACGTGCGCTTCCTGTTCGGCTTCCCGTTCGCGCTGATTTTTCTCGCCGGCATTCTGAGCGCGACCGGAAGCGGCCTGCCGCAGCCGGGCCTCGCCTTCGTACCCTGGATCCTGCTCGGTGCGGTGTCGCAGATTTTCGCCACCGGCACGATGCTTGCGGCGATGAACGACCGCTCGTTCGTGGTCACCATTGCCTATACCAAGACCGAGGTGATCCAGGCGGCGGTGTTCGGGCTCCTGTTTCTCGGCGATCCGCTCACGGTGCCGATCGTGGTCGCGATTCTGATCGCGACCGCGGGCGTCTGGCTGATGTCGTTCAAGGGCGGCGCCCCGATGCAGGGCGGACTGCGGCCGACGCTGCTCGGCCTCGTGTCGGGCGCGATGCTGGCGCTGTCGGCCACCGGATTCCGCGGCGCGGTCCTCTCGCTTGAGCACCCGGACTTCGTGCTCGCCGCGACCTTCACGCTGGCCTGCGGGCTGGTGCTGCAGTCGGCGCTTCTCAGCCTCTACCTCGCGCTGCGCGACCGCGCGGTGCTGGCGGCGATCGCACGGGCGTGGCGGCCGTCGCTGTTCGCGGGCTTCATGGGCGCGACCGCATCGCAATTCTGGTTCCTGGCCTTCGCGCTGACCACGGTCGCGAACGTGCGCACGGTCGGGCTCGCCGAGGTGCTGTTCGCGCAGGCGATCTCGTATTTCGTGTTCCGGCAGGCGACCACGCGCCGCGAGGCGTTCGGGATGTCGCTGATCGTGGCCGGCGTGGCGCTGCTGCTCTGGGCGCAGTAGCGGATTTCAGTTCCGCTCGTCCGGCAGCACCGGCAGCGGGTGAAATTCGACGCCTTCCTCGTGCAGCTCCTTGGCCTCCTCGGGAGACGCCTCGCCGTAGATCGAGCGGTGCTCGATCTCGCCGTAATGCATCTTGCGCGCCTCCTCCGGGAAGCGGCTGCCCACGTTGTCGGCGTTCTTGACCAGGTGCTCGCGCAACTCGCGGAGTTTGGTGCGAAGCTCGCTCTCCTGCGGCGACATCACGACGGCGGAGGATTCCGCGCCCTCCGTCGCCACCGGCTGCGCGGCCGCGCGGCCCTTCTTCCTCGCGCCTCGCCCGAGCGAGGGCGCCATCAGCGCCTTTTCGACCTCGGTCGATTCGCAGGCCGGACACGCGACCAGACCGCGCTTGCGCTGCCGCTCGTAATCGGCGGAGTTCTTGAACCAGATATCGAACTCGTGCTTGCGGTCGCAAACCAGCGCGTAGCGGATCATGAAGGCCCTCGCACCGCCTTCAGGTGGGTCGGCTCGGCCATCGGTTCAACCATCTCGAACCGCCGTCCGTGCTGCAGCGACGGCACCCGGCCGCGCGCGGCGGCCACCTCCGCCGGGTCGATGTCGGCCATGATCACGCCGGGCTCGGTGCCGCCCTCGGCGACGACGCGGCCCCAGGGATCGACGATCAGCGAATGGCCGAAGGTCGAGCGGCCGTTTTCGTGCGTGCCGCCCTGCGCCGCGGCCAGCACGTAGCAGCCGTTCTCGATCGCGCGGGCCCGGTTGAGCACGTGCCAGTGCGCCTCGCCGGTCTGCTGCGTGAAGGCGGACGGGATCGCGATGAACGAGGCGCCGGCCTCGGCCAGCGCGCGGTACAGTGCCGGGAAGCGAAGGTCGTAGCATACCGTCAGACCGAGCCGGCCCCAGGGCAGGTCGGCCACGACGCCCAGCTCGCCGGGACGATAGTTGCGCGACTCGCGGTAGCTCTCGCCGTTCGCCAGGTCGACGTCGAACATGTGGATCTTGTCGTAGCGCGCCGCGATCTCGCCCCTGGGGTCGATCAGGAACGAGCGGTTGGCGGCCTTGTCCGGCGACACCTTGATCGCCAGCGATCCGATATGGATCGCGACCGACAGCGAGCGCGCCAGCTCGCGGAACGTGGACAGCGTCGTGTCGCTGTCCTCCGGAACAATCGCCGCGAACAGCTTCTCGCGGCTGACCTCCATAATGTTGGTCATCTCCGGAGTCTGGATGTAGTCGGCCCCCGCGCGCTTCGCCTCGCCGATCAGCCGCGCCGCCTCGTTGAGGTTGGCCTGCGGATCGCGCCCCGAGCGCATCTGGACCAGCGCGGCACGGAAGGTGGCCGGCTGGCCGGTCGCGCCCGTCATGTGGCGGCCTCCGGCCGGGCCGCCTCGAGCAGCGGATCGAGCTTGCCCGCGCCGTCGAGCGCGTAGAGGTCATCGCAGCCGCCGACGTGGGTCCGGCCGATGAAGATCTGCGGCACGGTCATGCGCCCGCCGGCGCGCTGCACCATTTCCTCGCGGCGGGCGCGGTCGCCGGACACGTCGATCTCGCCGAACTCGACGCCCTTGCGCCGCAGCAGCGCCTTGGCGTCGAAGCAATAGGGGCAGAGCGGCGTTGTGTAGATCTCGACGGGGGCCCGCGCTGGAGCGTTCATGGTCGTGCAGCCGGTTGAGGAACCGGCACTATATGGGCCCGCGGACTGCGTCGACAACCCGTGCGAAGGTGATCACATCGACGTTGCCGGCGCCGGCCCGCAGCAGCGCCCGCGCGCAGGCGTCGGCGGTCGCGCCCGAGGTGAGCACGTCGTCGATCAGAACCAGCCTGCGGCCGCGGACGCCGGCGCGGAACTCATCCGGAACGCGAAACGCGCCCTGCACGTTGCTCTGCCGCTCCGGCTGGCTGAGGCCGACCTGCTGCGCGGTCGCCTTGACCCGCCGCAGGGCCTCGTCCGCCACCGGCACGCCGCAGCGCTCCGACATGGATTGCGCGAGCAGCGCCGACTGGTTGAAGCGGCGCAGCCACAGCCTGCGCCAGTGCAGCGGCACCGGCACCAGCGCGTCGGCCCCGTCCAGGATTTCGGTGCCGGCGCGCGCCATCCAGCGGCCCATGGCGGGCGCAAGGTCGAGCCGGTCGCCGTACTTGAACGCATGCACCATGGTCCGCGCCACGTCGTCGTAGCGCACGGCGGAGCGCGCACGGTGATAGGCCGGCGGCTCGGAGATCGCCTGCATCGACAGCATGCCGGGTCCGGGATCGAAGGCGAACGGAATGCCGAGCCGGTCGCAATAGGGGCGGGCGATCGGCGTCAGCCGCGCCCAGCACGGGGCGCACAGGCCTTCGCCGCCGACCGCCTGGCGGCAGGCCGGGCAGAGCGGCGGCAGGGCGGCGTCGAGCGCAAGCCCCAGCGCCGCACGAAACGGCCGCGTCAGCCGCGCCATGCGGGAGCCCGGTTCGCCTGTTACGCCCGCCCACATGCGATTACGCTAGCCGCCCCGGTTCAGACGCTCAACATGACGCAGCCGCCCCAGATCTTCGACACCGGCCTCCTGGCCGCCCGCCGGCGCCGCGCCGCAGCTCTCGGGCCGGAGATGTTTCTGCTCGACCGGGTGGCGGCGGAGCTGGCCGAGCGCCTGTCCGCGGTGACGCGGAGCTTTGCGGACGCGGCCGACATCGGGACGCCTTCCGACGCGCTGCGGCGCGCGCTCGCGGGGCGCGCCGGCCGGCTTGCGTCGGTGCCGCTCGAGAGCGACGCCTTGCCGCTTGGCGAGGCATCGCTCGACCTTGCGGTGTCGGCGCTGGCGCTGCAGTTCGTCAACGATCTGCCCGGCGTGCTGGTGCAGATCCGCCGCGCGCTGCGGCCGGACGGGCTGTTCCTCGCCGCGATGACGGGCGGCGATACGCTGCGGGAGCTGCGAGAGGCCTTCGCCGCCGCCGAGGAGGAGATCGAGGGCGGTGCGTCGCCGCGCGTCGCGCCGTTCGCCGACGTGCGGGAACTGGGCGCGCTGTTGCAGCGCGCGGGATTCGCGCTGCCGGTGACCGACGTCGACCGGCTGGTCGTGCGCTACGCGACGCCGTTCACGCTGATGGCCGACCTGCGCCGCATGGGCGCGACCAACCCGCTGGTCCTGCGGCGGCGGGCGCCGCTGCGGCGGGCGACGCTGCGTCGCATGGCGGAGATCTACGCCGCGCGCTTCGCCGATCCCGACGGGCGGCTGCGCGCGACGTTCGAGATCGTCTGGCTCTCCGGCTGGGCGCCGCATGCGAGCCAGCAAAAGCCGCTTCGGCCGGGCTCGGCCAGGACGCGCCTCGCCGACGCGCTCGGCACCGCGGAGCGGCCGGCGGGTGAGAAGGCGGGCAAGGGCTGATCGGGGATCGGGCGCGGGCCGGGAGCGCCGCTACAGCAGGCCGGAAAGCTTTTCGTAGAACGTCGACTTCAGGTCGCTGCCGAGGCCCCAGACGGTGCCCGCGACCGCCGCGCCGATGCCGGCGGCGATCACCGCGTATTCGACCGCGTTGCCGCCGCGCTCGTCGCGCGCAAAGCGCAGCGCCTGCCGCTTCAGGTCCGCCAGCATCGCTCCGGTGTCCGGCATCTCATGCCTCTTCGCGTCACAGCAGCGTCACCAGATGCGCGACCAGCGGCTCGTCCGCCGGCGGCATCGGATAGTCCCGCAACCGGTTCGGCCGCACCCAGGCCAGTCGCTGGCCCTCGATCGGCGTCACCGTTCCCTCCCAGCGCCGGCACACATAGAGCGGCATCAGGAGGTGGAAGTCCGGATAGGCGTGGCTCGCGAACGTCAGCGGCGCCAGGCACGGCTCCCGGACCTCGATTCCCAGCTCTTCGCGCAGCTCCCGGATCAGCGTCTCCTCGGGCCGCTCGCCCGCCTCGACCTTGCCGCCGGGAAACTCCCACAGCCCCGCCATCGCCTTGCCGGCCGGACGCTCCGCGAGCAGGACGCGGCCGTCGGCGTCCACCAGAGCGCAGGCAGCGACAAGGACCAGCTTCAGGCTCACGGTCGGGCTCGACGCTATTCAGGCGATGGTTAAGGGCGGTTCAATCTCGAAGGCGAAACCCCGATAGCGGCGGTCAGGGTTGATGCAGCGTTAACTCTGCAGGCGCGTTGCGGCGCTCACGAGCGGTAGTCGCCGTTGATCGCGACGTACTCCTTGGTGAGGTCGCAGGTCAGCACGCGGTCCCTGCCGCGGCCAAGGCCGAGCGCGACCTTCAGCGAAATCTCCGGCCGCCGCATCGACGCCGAGACCGCCGCCTCGTCGTAGGCGGGATCGCGCGCGCCGCGGTGCGCCACGCGGATGCCGTTGAACCAGATCGACAGCCGGTCGCGGTCGGCTGGCTCGCCGGCCTTGCCGACCGCCATCACCACGCGGCCCCAGTTGGCGTCCTCGCCGGCGATCGCGGTTTTCACCAGCGGCGAGTTGGCGATCGACATCGCGATGCGCCGCGCCGACGCGTCGGAGGCCGCGCCCTCGACGCCGATCTCGATCAGCTTGCGCGCGCCCTCGCCGTCGCGCGCCACCTGCTCGGCGAGATCGGCCAGCACGTCGTGGAAGGCCTTGCGGAAGGCGCGCAGCCGCGGGTCGCCCGCCTGCGCGATGCGCGGCGCGCCGCGGCGGCCGGCCGCGCCGGTGGCGAATGCCATCAGCGTGTCGGAGGTCGAGGTGTCGCCGTCGATGGTCACGGCGTTGAACGTGCCACGCACAGCCTCGCCCAGCAGCGCCTGCAGCGCGCGCGCCGAAAGCGGCGCGTCGGTGAACACGTAGGACAGCATGGTCGCCATGTCCGGCGCGATCATGCCCGCGCCCTTGGCAAAGCCGTTGATCGTGACCTTCGCCTTGCCGAGCCGCACGGTCGCGCTGGCGACCTTGGGGAACGTGTCGGTGGTCATGATGGCGCGCGCGGCCTCCATCCAGGCGTCGTCGCGCGCCGCCACCACCATGCCCTCCATCACGCCGTCGAACGCCTTGGCGTTCAGCGGCTCGCCGATCACGCCGGTGGAAGCCAGAAACACGTCCGCCGGGCGGCAGCCGATGGCCCGCGCCGCGATCTGCGCGGTGAACTTGCAGGCCTCGCGCCCGGTCTTGCCGGTGAAGGCGTTGGCGTTGCCGGAATTGACCACCAGCGCGCGCGGAGCCGCGCCCTTGAGCCGGTCGCGGCACCACTCGACCGGCGCGGAGGGGCATTTCGAGCGGGTAAACACGCCAGCCGCGACCGTGCCCTCTTCGAACAGCGCCAGCAGAACGTCGGTGCGGTCGCGGTACTTGATGCCGGCCGCGGCGGTGGCGAGCCGGACGCCTTCGATCGGCGGCAGTTCGGGCACCCGGGTCGGGGCGAGCGGGGAGACGGGCGAGGCCTTGGCCATGGGGGAGCTGCTTTCGTCGCGTCCGGAGCGGCGCGGGGCTGCCGCGACGGCGGCACCATATTCAGACGCACATGGCCGGGACAAGCCCGGCCATGACGCAGTCTCGGAATGGCGCGCGGCGCGCGGTTATTTCTTGTCGGCGGGCTTTTCGGCCGGCTTGTCGCCCGGCTTGTCGCCCGGCTTGGCGGCGGGCTTGTCGAGCCGCTCGATCTTGGCGTCCTTGCGGAGCTGGGTCACGTAGTCGGCCTGCGCCTTGCGGATCACGTAGGTTTCCACCTGCTCCTTGACCTGGTCGAACGCAGGGGCGGGCTTGGTGCGCTTGTCCTCGACGCGGATGATGTGCCAGCCGAACTGGGTCTTCACCGGATCGGAGAGCGCGCCCTTGTCGAGCTTGAACGCCACCTCGGCGAATTCCGCGACCATCTGGTCCTTGGTGAAATAGCCGAGGTCGCCGCCCTGCGCCGCGGCGCCGGGATCCTTGGACTTCTCCTTGGCGATGGTCTCGAAGTTTCCGCCCTTCTTGAGATCGGCGAGGATCGCCTTCGCCTCCTCCTCGGTCTGAACCAGGATATGGCGGGCGCGCACCTCCGACTCGTCGCCCATCTGCTTGACCGCCTCGTCATACACCTTGCGCATGGCGTCGTCGGTCACGGCGGAGCGGCCCTCGGTCTTCAGAAGCGTCTCCATCAGCAGCTTGTTGCGGATGAACGACATCCGCTCCTTGAACTCCTTGCCGTCGGCGACGTTGCGGCCCTCTGCCGCCTTGGCCACCAGCAGCACATCGGAGACGTAGGAGACCAGATAGTCCTGCTTGGCTTCCGGCGACATCTGCTGCGCGTTCTGCCCGAGATCCTCCTCGGCGAGGTTGAGCATGCTCTGCCGGATCTCGGTGCCGTTGACGCGCGCGACCACGGGGTCGGCGTCCTGCGAGCGCAGCGGCGTGACCAGCCAGACCGAAAGGGCGAGTGCGGTGGCTGCGCCGAGCAGGAGGGCGTTGCGGCCGGCGCGGCCGGCGGCGCCGGAACGGACAGTGACGGTCATGGCTGATCCTTGTGGGCGGCCCCGCAGCGGGCCATGCGAATTTCGCGACTTGTCGCGCAATCGCCGGGGCATGGCAACGGCGGATTGTCCGCCGCGGCCTAACGAGCCCGTGATGTCACGCTTTGGCCGCGGTTTGGGCGCGCCGCGGCCAGATCCGCGCTGATTGACAAGGCTTTGACCCCCTCCTATGTCTCGAATGCCGCGCGGTCCACCTCGATGGTCGCTATCCCATTGCAATTGCCTGAGAAGTGCCGCATTCCCCTGCCGCACCGGCGCCCTGACGGCGCGCCCGAACCAAGGACCTGACCGAATGCTCGGCGCCGTTGCCCGCAAGTTCTTCGGCTCCGCCAACGACCGGCGCGTGCGCAAGTACCAGCCCCGCGTCGACGCCATCAACGCGATGGAAAAGGAGCTCGAGGCGCTCTCCGACGAGCAGCTTCGGGCCCGCACGGCGGACTTCAAGAAGCAGGTCGCGGACGGCACGTCGCTCGACGACATTCTGGTTCCCGCCTTCGCGACCGTGCGCGAGGCGGCCAAGCGCACGCTCGGCCAGCGGCACTTCGACGTCCAGCTCATCGGCGGCATGGTCCTGCACGAGGGCATGATCGCCGAGATGAAGACCGGCGAAGGCAAGACGCTGGTCGCGACGCTTGCCGTCTATCTCAACGCGCTCGCCGGCCGCGGCGTGCATGTCGTCACCGTCAACGACTAGCTCGCCCGGCGCGACGCCGAGGGGGTGGGGCAGAGCTACAAGTTCCTCGGGCTGGCCGTCGGCGTCATCGTCCACGGGCTCGAGGACGAGGAGCGCAAGAAGCAGTACGACTGCGACGTCACCTACGCGACCAACAACGAGCTGGGCTTCGACTACCTCCGCGATAACATGAAGTATCGCATGGAGGACATGGTCCAGCGCGGGCACGTCTACGCGATCGTCGACGAGGTCGACTCGATCCTGATCGACGAGGCGCGCACGCCGCTGATCATCTCCGGCCCGCTCGACGACCGGTCCGACTTCTACAACACCATCGACGCGTTCATCCCCCGGCTCGACAAGACCGACTACGAGGTCGACGAGAAGCAGCGCACCGTCGCGCTGACCGAAGCCGGCATGGAAAAGATGGAGACCTGGCTGCGCGAGGCGGGCCAGCTCAAGTCGGAATCGCTGTACGACGTGGAGAACGTCTCGGTCGTGCACCACGTCAACCAGGCGCTGCGCGCGCACAAGCTGTTCGCGCGCGACAAGGACTATATCGTCCGCAACGGCGAGGTCGTGATCATCGACGAGTTCACCGGCCGCATGATGCCGGGCCGGCGCTATTCGGAGGGGCTGCATCAGGCGCTGGAGGCCAAGGAGCACCAGCCGATCCAGCCGGAGAACCAGACGCTCGCCTCGATCACGTTCCAGAACTATTTCCGCATGTACGAAAAGCTTGCGGGCATGACCGGCACCGCGATGACGGAAGCCGACGAGTTCATGGACATCTATCGCCTCGACGTCATCGAGGTGCCCACGAACCTGCCGCTGGCGCGCGACGACCAGGACGACGAGGTCTATCGCACCAACGCCGAGAAATACCGCGCCATCATCGCCCTGCTCGAGGATTGCAAGCAGCGCGGCCAGCCGGTGCTGGTCGGAACCACCTCGATCGAGAAGTCGGAGACGCTGGCCGAGCTGCTGCGCAAGCAGGGGTGGGAGCAGCACGACTTCTCCGATCCCAACGCGTTCGCGGCGCTCTATTCCGGCGACGACGTGTCGGCGCGCAAGAAGGTGTTCGCCATCCTCAACGCGCGCTACCACGAGCAGGAGGCCTACATCGTCTCCCAGGCCGGCGTGCCGGGCGCGATCACGATCGCGACCAACATGGCCGGCCGCGGCACCGACATCCAGCTCGGCGGCAACGCCGACATGCGCATCCGCCAGGAGCTGGAATCGCTCGAGGGCGCGCAGCGCGACGAGGCGGCGGCGAGGATCCGCGCCCAGGTCGCGGCGCTCAAGGAGAAGGCGCTCAAGGCGGGCGGGCTGTTCGTGCTCGGCACCGAGCGTCACGAGAGCCGGCGCATCGACAACCAGCTCCGCGGCCGCTCCGGCCGCCAGGGCGATCCCGGCCGGTCGAAGTTCTTCCTGTCGCTGGAAGACGACCTGATGCGCATCTTCGGTTCCAACAAGCTCGACGGCATGCTCACCAAGCTGGGGCTCAAGGAGGACGAGGCGATCGTCCACCCCTGGATCAACAAGGCGCTGGAGAAGGCGCAGCACAAGGTCGAGGCGCGCAACTTCGACCTGCGCAAGAACATCCTCAAGTACGACGACGTGATGAACGACCAGCGCAAGGTCATCTTCGACCAGCGCGTCGAATGGATGTCGGAGGCGGCGACCGCCGAGGTCATCGCCGACATGCGCCACAACGTCATCGAGGACCTGGTCGCCAAGCACGTCCCGGAGAACGCCTATCCGGAGCAATGGGACACGCCGGGGCTGAAGGGCGAAATCCAGCGCGTGTTCGGCCTCGACCTGCCGGTCGAGGAATGGGCCAAGGAAGAGGGCATCGCCGACGACGACCTGCGCGAGCGCATCATCCGCAAGGCCGACGAGGTGATGGCGGCCAAGGTCGCGCAATGGGGCCCGGACGTGCTGCGCTACGTCGAGAAGTCCATCCTGCTGCAGACGCTCGACCACCTCTGGCGCGAGCATCTGGTCATGCTCGAACACCTGCGGCAGGTGATCGGCTTCCGCGGCTACGGCCAGCGCGATCCGCTCAACGAGTACAAGTCCGAGGCGTTCAACCTGTTCGAGGGCCTGAGCCAGAGCCTGCGCGAGGCGGTGACGGCGCAGCTCATGCGGGTGGAGATCGTGCAGCAGCCGCCGGAGGAGGCTCCGGAGCTTCCGCCGATGTTCGCGCAGCACATCGACCCGAACACCGGCGAGGACGAGATGGCGCTGGCGGAGGCGGGTGCGGCGACGCTCGCGCGCGCCGGCATCACCGCGGTGCCCGCCGCCGAGCGCAATCCCTCGGATCCCGGCACGTGGGGCAAGGTCGGCCGCAACGAGGCCTGCCCCTGCGGCTCGGGCAAGAAGTTCAAGCACTGCCACGGCCGCTTCGCCTGAAGCGGGCGGCGGCCGCCGCGGCGCCGGCCGGAGCCGGTCCTAGTTCTTCCGCGCCATGCCGAGCGACTTCGCCACTTCGGCGATCACGTCGCTCTGGCGCTTGAGCGTGGCCGCCATCGCTGCAGGCCCGCCGGGGCGCACGTCCTGCCCGGTGGCGGTGATCTTGTCCTTCACCGGCGCGTCGGCCAGCACCTGGACGATGTCGGCGCCGATCCGCTCGCGCAGCGCCTGCGGCATCGTCCGGGGGCCGTAGAAGCCCGACGTGGTCTCCGTCACCAGCTTGGGGAAGCCCGCCTCGAACACCGTCGGCGTGTTCGGCAGCACGGCGCTGCGCTCGCGGCTGCCGACCGCCAGCACCGTCACCTTGCCGGCCTCCAGATGCGGCCGCACGATCGCGTAGGACGACAGCAGGAGGTGGATACGCCCCTCGGCGAGGTCGCGGCCGGCCTGCACCACGTCGCGGTAAGGCACCTTGGCGACGCCGAGGTTCTGCTCCTTGAGGAACGACATCAGCACGAACTCGGGCACGCCGGCCGCGCCCGCGGCGTTGACCTTGTCGGGCTCGGCCCGGCCGCGCGCGACGAATTCGGCGATGGTCTTGATTCCGGAGGCGGTCGGCGCGCCGACCGAGAGGACGGTGTCCGCCACCTGCGCGATCGGCGCAAGGTCGCGCTCCAGCACGTAGGGCAGCTTCTCCTGCGTGTAGGGATGCGCCATGAACGACGCGCTCGACGCATAGAGCAGGACGTGGTCGTCGTTGGCTGACAGGAAGGCGTTGATCGCAACCAGGCCGTCGGCGCCCGGGCGGTTCTCGATCACGATCGTCTTGCCCCACTTGGCGGTGAGCTTGTCGCTCATCAGCCGAGCCGCGATGTCGGTGGCGCTGCCGGCGCCGAACGGCAGGATCAGCCGCACGTTGCGCTCGGGCCAGGTCTGAGCCTGAGCCTTGGCCTGGCCGGGCGCGGCGGCGACGGTCGCCCATGCGCAGGCTGCGGCAAGCACGATCCGGATCATGGCAATCCTCCCCCGTGATGTGACGTCTTGTGCCGGAAATCCTAAAGCATGATCCCGAAAAGTGGATGCCGGTTTTCGGAGAAGATCATGCTCGGACCGGAGCATGATCCCGGAAAGTGGATGCCGGTTTTCGGAGAAGATCATGCTCGGACCGGAGCACGATCCCGGAAAGTGGATGCCGAATTTTTCAGGGACCATCGGCGCGCTGGCCGGGACGGGATGCCGGCTCGCGGCCGGGCCATTCACCCGCGGGTCTTGCGCCTTCGCATTTCGAGGGCGAGCGCCAGCGACCTGCGGAACGCCCGGTCGCGCTTGAGGTGCCATTCGCGGCTCATCGCCTCGCGGCGGCTGTCGAATCGTTCGCTGTGCAGCAGGATCCAGCGGCGGCCGCGCGTGAAGCGCGCGCCCCGGCCGGCGTTGTGGCGGGCGAGCCGTTTTTCGACGTCGTTGGTCCAGCCGACGTAGGTCAGGCGGCGCGTGCCGCCGATGCAGCCGAGCACGTAGACGAAGCAGGCGGGCACCGGCGCTCGGTCCGCCAACAGGAAATCGCCGGGCATGGCCCGGCGATCGGTCGGCGCGGCCCGCATCGCGGTCAGCGGAAGCCGGACCAGCGGTTCTCGAAGCTGCCGGCCTGGACCGTGGGCGCCGCGCCGGTCATCAGCCCGGGGGCGGCCGGCGCGGGAGCCGGGGCGGCCGCGAGCGCCGGGGCGCTGGGCTGCGCCTGCGGCTCGGGCGGACGCGGCGGCTGGGCGGCGGCGGTGCGCGCCGGCTGCGGCGCGGCCTGGGTCTGGGGCTCGGCCTGGGCCGGCCGGATCGCGCCGCGCGAGGCGGTCTCGACCGGGCGCGCGGCGGGGCGGGGCTTGGGCGCCGGGACGGGAGCTGCGGCGGCCGCGGGCTGCGGTTCGGCGGTGCCGCGCAGCCCGACCATCTGGCCCATGCGGTTGAGGACGTTGCCGCCGGCCTGCGATCCGGAGCGGAACAAGCTGCCGAACAGGTTTCCGCCCTGCTGCTGCTGCTGCTGTTGTTGCGGCTGCTGCTGCTGCGCCTCCGCGCTCGCCACCTGCGCCGGCTCCCCCGCCGGAGTGGGCTGCGCCACTTCGCCGTTGATGTTGGCGAACTCCGCGGTCCGCGGCGGGCGAACGGTGTTCGGAATGGTCCCGGGCACGGAGGCCAGCGAGAACATCGACTGCTTGGGCGTGCCGAGTTCGTTGCGCTTGACCGCCTCGGCGAACACAGGATGCATGCCGCCGTCGGCATTGGTGCGCACCGGCGCCAACGGCGCGCCGCGGCGGACGAGTTGCGCGAACTGCACGTTGTCGCGCTGCTCCTTTTCGGCGACCGCGGCCGCGATCTCCTGCGGCACCTCGTAGACGGGGCAGCGGCCGGCGGCGCTGAACGGCAGCGGCCGGTACGGATCGCTCGGATCCTGCGCGTTGAACACGTAGCGGCGCTCGCAGACGTCGATCTTGGGCTCCATGCGGGTGACCTCGAAGTGGTCGTAGCCCTGCTTGAGCATCTTCCAGAACGCGAAGTGCGGATTGCTGCGATGCTTGGCCATGTTCTGCGGCGTCATACGGAACGGATAGGCCTGCACCTGGAACGACCGCTGACCGCCGAAGAAAGCCTCGCGGCCGAGCGCGTAGATTTCGGTGATCTGCTCGTCGGTCATCGAATAACAGCCGCGCGAGGAGCAGTCGCCGTGCACCATCAGGTGCGCGCCGGTGCGTCCGTGCGAGCGATCATAGGCGTTCGGATAGCCGAGATCGAAGGCCAGATAGAACTGCGAGTGCGGGTTCATCTGGCCGGGCGTGATCGAGTAGAAGCCCTCGGGCGCCTGGCGGTCGCCCTCCTTGATCTTGGGGCCGAGTTCGCCGGACCAGCGGCAGATCGGATAGGTCTTCAGCAGCGCGAACTTGCCGGAACGGTCCTGCTTCCAGACCTCGAGTTCGGATTCCTGCTTGAACACGCGAACAAGGATCGGGGATTCCTTGTCCATGTTCTTCTGCTCGATCTCGGACACCATGCGATCCGAGAGCGGCTTCATCGCCTTGGCGGGGACCTGAGTCGTGCCGTCGGTTTGGCAGCCGGCCAGCGCAACGGCAACCACGAGCGCGGCCGATGCAAGAAACGAACGGACGAGCGGGCGACGGTTCAAACGCAAACTCCCCAACCGGAGGGCCTTCCCCAAGCCTTCGTTCGAAGGATCGTTAGCCCCATGGCCCACGGACCGCAAGAGAACGGTCCCAGACCGCAGATCCGATTGAGCACGGGTACGGTGAACGAACGGTAAAATTGTGGCCAAATCACAAGGAAATTCCTTGGGTTCGCCGCAGGATAGAGCCGGCTCGCGGGCTCGCCTGCGCCACCTTTGGCAGTAGGCGGCTACCGGGCGAAACGGCCTTGAACGTCCCGGCTAGGCCTGGGGCCGGCCGAGGCTGCGGCCGATCGCCAGGAACTTCTCGCGCCGCAGCTTGCGCAGCGCGTCGCGGCCAAGGCCCGCAAGCCCGGCGAAGGCGTCGGCAATGGCGTCGCCGGCCGCGGCAATGGCCAGGTCCGGATCGCGGTGCGCGCCGCCGACCGGCTCCGGGATCACGGCATCGACGATCCCGAACCGGTCGAGATCCTGCGCAGTGATCTTCATGCTGGTCGCCGCCTCCTGCGCCTTCGACGTATCGCGCCAAAGGATCGACGCAGCGCCCTCCGGGGAGATCACGCTGTAGATCGAATGCTCGAGCATCAGCACCCGGTTGGCGGTGGCGATGGCGATCGCGCCTCCGGAGCCGCCCTCACCGAGGATCACCGCGACATTGGGAACCCCAAGCGCGAGGCAGGCGTCGGTCGATCGCGCGATCGCCTCGGCCTGGCCGCGCTGCTCGGCGTCGATGCCGGGATAGGCGCCGGCGGTGTCGACCAGCGCCAGCACCGGGATTCCGAACCGGTCGGCCATTTCCATCAGCCGCACCGCCTTGCGATAGCCCTCGGGCCGCGCCATGCCGAAATTGTGCTTGAGCCGGCTCTTGGTGTCGGAGCCCTTCTCCTGGCCGATCAGCGCCACCGCCTCGCCGCGGAAGCGCGCGAAGCCGGCGACGATCGCATTGTCGTCGCCGAAGGCGCGGTCGCCGGCCAGCGGCGTGAAATCGGTGAACAGGCTGCGCACGTAGTCGAGGCAGTGCGGCCGGTCGGGATGGCGCGCGATCTGGGCGCGCT
>VFQU01000871.1_pt1 | contig 21087 bp, 16 predicted proteins | sample 3512311 | NCBI WGS metagenome assembly VFQU01 (sample SAMN10412377, study PRJNA504923) | tailings metagenome | isolation source: Relicate 3 Philex TSF3 active mining site | place: Philippines: Tuba, Benguet | collected 2017-08-29
CTACTATATGGCGCCCGAGCAGGTGATGGCCAAGGATGTAACCGAGCGGGCGGACATTTATGCATTTGGCATTGTCATGTTTGAGATCTTCACGGGAGTGAAGCCGTTTCGGGCCGAAAACGTTCACGAGGTTTTTTTCAAGATTCTCAACGAGCCCCTCGAGGTAGCGCCGTTGAATGAGGCTCAGGTGCCACCCAATGTTGTGGAACTGATACGGCGGTGCACGGACAAGGACCAGACCAAGCGCCCGGAGAACTTCGACGTCATTATTCGGGAACTGGAAGCCGTACTGAAGACCATGGAGAAGGGCGATGAGGAAGTCATCACCCAGTTGATGAAGCCGAAGACGGAGATTCCCAAGCCGGTGCTGATCGGGGGAATCGCGGCAGTGGCGCTGGTGGTGGTGTTGCTGGTGCTGAATCTGTTCACGGGTGGGCGGGAAGTGGCGCAGGACACGAAAGAGGAAAAGAAAGCGGCGGTGGTGGAATTGCCAGCACGCCTGGAGACGGCGACCGGGCCGATGGTGCTGGTAAAGGAAGGAGACTTTCTGTTTGGGGAACAGAATGAGAAGCGAGCGCAGAAAGCGTTCTACATCGATGAGCATGAGGTAACGAACGAGGCCTACAGGAAGTTTGCGATGGAGCGTGGCTGGCCGATGCCGGAAGGTTTTCCTGACGATGAGGCATCGAAGACATTGCCCGTGGTGAATGTGACCTTTCTGGATGCGCGGGAATTCGCCGCCTGGGCAGGCAAGCGGCTGCCGTACGCGGTGGAGTGGGAGAAGGCGGCGCGGGGTACGCAAGGGCGCACTTACCCCTGGGGCTATGAGCACCTGCCGGAACTGGCGGTGGTGGAGGACAATCCGAAGCTGAAAGGGATCCAGGGGCCGAAGGCGGTGGGGACCTGGGCGAGTTCAGACAGCGTGTACAAGGCCATGGATCTGGCGGGGAATGTGTTTGAGTGGGTGGATGAACGAGTGCAGCCGAGTGCGCCAGCGGTGGGTTACTTTGCGAAGCTGATGAAGCCGGCGCCGACGGCGCAGGATGTGTGGGTGCAGATACGCGGTGGGAGTTTTGCGCGGCCGCTGGTGCCTAACGTGAATGTTCAGTTTGCCAGCGCACCGGCCGCATACAAGAACGCCGACATCGGCTTCCGTTGTGTGGCCGATGTCGGCGTAAAGCCGAAGTAAGGGTTTACTGCAGCAGTTTGCGGACTTCGTTGAGCCAGCCGTTGACGAAGGGTTCGCCACCGCTGAGCAGGTCTTCGCGGGTCATGATGTCGAGGGTGACGTCTGGGGTGACGCCGACATTCTCGATGAAGCGGGTGGGGCCGAAGGGCGAGGGGATCGCGTTTTCACGGATGATGAGCGAGCGCGTGATGGCGACGGTACCTTCGGTGACGCCGGTGTAATTGTAGGAATTGACGTTACCGCCGAGGCCGCCGGTGCGCATACCCACGATGGGGCCGCGGCGCGCGTCCTGGAAAAGGGCCGGGAAGGTATCGCCGGCCGAGAGGCTGAACTCGTTGGTGAGCACGAGGACCGGCTTGGTATAGACGACATCCTGTGGCAGGGTGACCAGCGACTGGGAGCAGATGGGGAAGATGCCGGTTTCGCGGCCCGCCGCGGCGGCTTCCTTGACGAGACGGAAGTACTCGTCACTCAATACGCGGCGCCAATCGGTGGCGGGGAGCTGGGAAGCGGAAGAGGCGAGAGACTCGAAGGTGCGGACCCAGGATTGGGTGGGTTTGATCCAGTAGCCAACGCCCCAGAAGGGAGTGGGCACGAGATAACGCAGTTGTTCCTGAGCGAAGCAGACATTGCCGCCGGGGTTGTGCTGCACGTCAATGACGAGAGCGTCGGTGATTTGCTGCATGGCTTCGACTTCACCGCGGAACTGGGTGAGGGCCAGGTTCAGGTTGGGAGGCGAGAAGGAGGGGATGCGGATCCAGCCGATGGTTTTACCGTCGAGAGGGAAGGTTCCCGAGAGGTAGAAGTCACCCTGGGCAGCGCCGCGGCGCAGGCGGAAGCCACCGGGCGGATTGTAGAGAGGAATGGGCTGGCCGAGGGCGACCAGGGCGCGCTGATGGGGGCCGACTTCGGCGATCTGGGCCGAGCGGACCTCCTGTTCTTCTGCTGTGAGCCGTTCGGCTTCGGCGGGTGCGACGGTTTCGGGCAGGCCCCAGGCGGCGCGGCGTTCGGCGTCGCGTTCGCTGTGGTCACGCAAGGGGAGGGATTCCTGGGTGGCGAGGCGGGGTCCGGAAACGGGAGGGAGGTTGACCAGCGCTTCACCTGTTTTGGTCCAGGGGAGAGCGTAGGTGACTTCCTCTCCGGAAGCGCGGCGGATAACGACGCTGGCGGTTTCGCCAATCTGAGCCGCCCAGGGAATGTTGGCCTGGGGGCGGAAGGTGATGAAATCGGCAGCCTGGCGGCGGGTGCTCAGCGGGTTGCCGAATTCGGCGTAGCGACTGAGGCGGGTGATCCACTCCTGAACGCCGACCCCATCCACGGAAAGGACTTCGTCGCCGACGGCAAGCGGGAAGGTGGTGCGGTCAAAGTTGCGTGAGATGAACTCGACAAGAACCTTGCCATCATAGATATCGACATCGAACTGAAGATAGGCACGGTAAGAGGAAGGCATGAAGAACCCGACGTGACCATCGCGCAGGTTGGAGACGTAATCGATGACCACGTCGTAATATTCGATATCGTTCTTGGTGGCCCGCACGCGGTCCAGCCAGGGCCGGATGTTCGCCAGATCGAAGCCGAACTGCACAATCTTCCAGTTGGCCGGTGTGTAATGCCGGACATAAAACTGACTGAGTGAAGTGAAGTCAGCTACTTTCTGATCCGTTGTCATTTGTGCGGGCGCGAGGGTAGCGCCGAGCAAAACAAGTAAGGGAAGAAATAACTTCATGGCCGCAGGCTAGCACGGTTCTCCGGGGGTGTCCGATTTTGGGAACAAGGCAGCGCGGATTTCGTTATGATCAGTGAAGTCCCGGAGGAACCATGAGCATTCTTGACAATCTGAAGAGTTTTGCCGCCAAGCAATTCATTGACGTAATCAACTACGTCGAGCCCGAGGATGGCATACTCAGCTACCGCTATCCCATGCAGGACATGGAAATCCAGAACGGCGCGAAGCTGACCGTTCGGGAAAGCCAGATGGCGGCCTTTATCAACGAGGGACAGGTGGCCGATGTCTTTGGGCCTGGCCTGTATACCCTGAACACGCAGACACTGCCGATTCTGACGAACCTGCGCAATTGGGACAAGATGTTCCAGTCGCCGTTCAAGAGCGACGTCTACTATTTCTCCACGCGCACGCAGACCAACCAGAGGTGGGGTACGACGCAGCCGGTGACGATCCGGGACAAGGATTTCGGCATGGTGCGGTTGCGGGCCTTCGGAATCTATTCGTGGCACGTTTCGGACCCTCGCAACTTCCACGCGAAGATTGCGGGCACCCGTGAGATTTACCGTGTTGCGGACATCGAAGGGCAATTGCGTAACTCGATTGTGGCGCACATCTCGGATGCCTTCGCTTCTTCGGGGATTCCGTTCCTGGACATGGCCGGCAACCAGATTGAAGTAGGCAAGGCGTTGATGAAAACGTTGGAGCCCGACTTTGCCGCCATGGGCATCGCGCTCGATTCACTGATTGTCGAGAACCTGAGCCTGCCGGAAGAACTGCAGAAGCTGCTCGACGAGCGCATCGGCATGAACATGATCGGGAACATGGCGCAGTACACGCAGTACAAGACGGCGCAGTCGATTCCGATCGCGGCGGCGAACGAAGGCGGGCTGGCGGGAATTGGCGCGAGTCTGACGGCGGGCATGGGCATGGCCAGCCAGATGGCGGGCGCCTTCCAGCAGGCGATGCAACCCCAGCAGCCCCCGCCGCAGGCGCCACCCCCGGCAGCCCCGGTTGCCCCAGCGGTAGCCGCGGGAGCGGTGGCCGGAGCCGCGATGGCCGCGGGCGAAACGAAGTTCTGCTTCAATTGCGGCGCGCGGATTCTGCGGGGGGCAAAGTTCTGCCCCGAATGCGGCAGCAAACAGCCTGAAGCCTGACAATGACGGGTTGTGAATGGGTGATTGAGGCTTTCGGCTGTGACGCCGCGAAGCTGGCCAGTCTCCCGCAACTGCAACAATTGTTTGAAACGCTGGTGGACGGGATGGATCTGCATCCCGTCCAACCGGCGTTATGGCATCAGTTTCCCTCGCCACACGAAGGCGTGGAAGGCGGAATTACCGGTTTGCTGTTACTGAGTGAGAGCCATCTGGCCTGCCATAGTTTTCCGGAACACGGATCGCTTTGCGTGAATCTCTTCTGCTGCCGCCCCCGCCCGGAGTATGATTTCAAGACAGTGCTTGTGAGCCAGTTGGGGGCGAGCACCGTGCAAGTGAGAAAGCTGGAGAGGCCTTATCGACCATGAGCCAAAGTTCCTTCAACTGCCCGCAGTGCGGCGGACCGGTGAAGTTTCACTATGCGCAATCGGTACAGACGACGTGTCCGTACTGCACGAGCATTCTGGTGCGGACCGATGTGGACATCACGAAAGTCGGGGAGGTTTCGAGTTATCCGGCAGACCCAAGTCCGATACAGATTGGCACTGAGGGCATCTTTCAGAACAAGGCTTTTGTGGCCATAGGCCGCATCTGCTACGAGTATGAAAACGGCGGGTGGAACGAATGGCATGTGGTGACCAACACGGGGGAATCGTGGTGGTTGAGTGATGCGCAACTGCAATATGCTGTTACGAGACGTATGGCATGGCCGCAGAGCCTCAATGGTGTGCAATTGAATCCGGGCACGATGGTGGATGTGGAAGGCAAGATCTATACCGTGACGACGATTACCATGGCCAATTACCGGGCGGTGGAAGGGGAATTGCCGTTTCAATTCTGGGACAAGACAGTGTGCCGTTTTGTGGATTTACGGACGCCGGAAGCAAAGTTTCTCACCATTGATTTCACCGAGGACGAGCCGTTGCTGTTTGGCGGTGAGATGGTGAGCTATGACGACCTGAAGTTGAAGAACCTGCGGCAATTCGAGGGCTGGCAATAATGGCCGCACAGCGACCGCAGCCGCGCATACGCGCCTTCGACTGCCCCAATTGCGGCGGCGCGATGACGCTGAAGGGCATGGGTTCGTCGCTCTCGGCGGTTTGTCCGAACTGCCTGTCCATTCTGGATGTGTCGGACGAGCGGGTGAAGCTGGTGCAGCGGGCAGCCGAGAAGGCCAACCGGGTGACGCCGAAGATTCCCCTGGGGACGCGGGGCAAGTGGGAGGGGCATCCCTTTGAAGTGACGGGCTTTCAACGCCGCACGATCACCGCGGACGGGGCGCAATACAGCTGGGATGAGTATGTGCTGTACAACCCGTATCGCGGCTTCCGCTATTTGACGGAATACGCCGGGCACTGGAATGACGTAGTGCCGGTGGCGGCGCTGCCGGCGCCCGCTTCGGCGTTGGGGCACGAAGCCGTGCAGTACGGGGGCAAGCCCTATAAACTCTTTCAGACTTCGAGGCCCAAGACTACCTTCGTGCTGGGGGAATTTCCATGGCGCGTGCAGTTGAACGACATGGTGGTGGCGCGCGAATATGTGGACCCGCCCTATTCACTGGCGGCGGAAAGCGATGGCAATGAGACCACCTGGAGCCAGGGACGGTATGTAACGGGCAAGGAAGTGTTTCAGGCCTTCGGCCTAAAGAACGATCCGCCAGCAGCGCAGGGCGTGTATTCAAATCAGCCGAACCCCTACGGGTCAGCCAAGCCGCTGTTCAAGATGATGTTCCTGTTCAGTGTCCTGCTGCTGGCAACCATGATTTTCACTTCGCTGCTGGCCAGCGGGGATAAGGTGTTCGAGGGCAAGTATCAGTTTGTGCCGGGCGCTGGAGAGCCGAGTTTCGTCACGCCGGTATTTGAGTTGAAGGGCGGCGAAAAGAATGTCGAAGTGGAGATCAAGACCGATCTTTCCAACGACTGGATGTTTCTGGGGCTGGCCCTGATCAATGAGGAAACCGGCACGGCGTATGATTTTGGCCAGGAAGTGAGCTACTACACGGGCTATGATTCCGATGGCAGTTGGTCGGAGGGCAGCCGGGAAGATTCCGCGGGAATTGGCGGAGTCCCCGGTGGGCGTTACTATTTGCGAGTGGAGCCGGAGAAAGACAAGCCCGTGGCAGGGGGCGTCTTTGGGGGCAAGCCAGTGAACTACACACTCACGGTGAAGCGGGATGTGGCCGTGATTTGGCCCTACTTTGTGGTTTGGCCGTTTCTGCTGATTCCGCCACTGATCGGCATCAGCCGGCGAGTGGGCTTTGAGACGCAGCGCTGGGCGGAATCGGACCCCAGCGGTAGCGCAGAATATTCCTCGGGAGACGATGATGACTAAGTTGTATGGTGCATATGGATTGTTGCTGACGGCGCTTTCTGGTTATATGGGCTACACCGGCTTCATGTTCAGCCGGGGCGATGAAGTGAAGAACGTGCCGCGCAGTGTGCGGGACAACCCTGGCTCTTACCGCTCCATCTATTCCAACTACAGCCGCTACCGTGGAGGCAAGTAGAGCGGATGCGCGGCTTTCAGTGGGCTGCCTTTCTGAACGCTTCGATCTATGCAGTGCTGGGGGTGGTGATCTACGCGTTGAGCTTTGTGGTGCTAGACAAGGTAACGCCGTTTGACTTGCGGCGCGAGATTATTGAAGAGAAAAATGTCGCCCTGGCGCTCTTGCTGGGCTTGGTGACGCTGGGCATTTCCATCATCGTTGCGGCCGCGGTGCATTAGAAGATGGCTCTGGCACTGTTTCTTTCGGTCCTGCTCATTGCGGCCTGCGGCCTGATCTATGAGCTGATTGCCGGCACGATGGCCAGCTATCTGCTGGGCGACAGCATTCTGCAGTTCTCCACCGTGATCGGGACTTACCTGTTCGCGATGGGCGTGGGCAGCTGGCTGAGCCGCTATCTGGGCAAGGGACTGGTGGCGAAGTTCATCACGATTGAGCTGATGGTGGGCTTGGTGGGTGGTTTTTCGAGCACCATTCTGTTTTTCGCCTTCGCCTACACACAGGCCTTCCGGTTTGTGTTGTACAGCCTGGTGATGGTGGTGGGCATCCTGGTGGGGCTTGAGATTCCGCTGCTGATGCGCATTCTCAAGGACCGCTTTCAGTTTCGGGACCTGGTGGCCCATGTGCTCACATTCGATTATCTGGGGGCGCTGGGGGCGTCGCTGCTGTTTCCGTTGTTGCTGGTTCCCAAGCTTGGGTTGGTGCGCGGGGCGCTGGTGTTTGGGATTCTGAACGCGGGTGTGGCACTTTGGAGCACCTGGCTATTTCGCGAGCAGTTGCCCCGGCGGCATGCGCTGCGCGTGACGGCGCTGGTGGTGTTGGGCCTCCTGGGGGTGGGCATGTATGCGGGCGAGCAAGCGATTGCGGCGGCGGACGACAACCTCTATTCCGACGAGATCATCCTGAGCCGGCAGACCAGCTACCAGCGCATTGTGCTGACGCGCTGGCGCGACGATGTGCGGTTGTATCTGAGCTCGCATCTGCAGTTTTCCTCGCGCGACGAATACCGCTACCACGAAGGGCTGGTGCACCCGCTGATGGCGTCGCTGCCCTGGGCGCGGCGCGTGCTCATTCTGGGGGGAGGCGACGGACTGGCGGCACGGGAAGTGCTGAAGTATCCGCAGGTGGAACAGATTGTGCTGGTGGATCTGGACCCCGAAATGACGAAGCTGTTTGCGACGCATGAGTATCTGAAGGGCCTGAATGGCGGTTCCCTGACGGACCGGCGGATGAAGGTGGTAAATGCGGACGCCTTTGTTTGGCTCGAAGAGAATTCGGAGATGTTTGACGCCGTGATCATTGACTTCCCGGACCCGACCAACTTCTCGCTGGGCAAGCTGTACACGACGGCCTTTTACCGCCTGCTGGGACATCATGTGGCCGAGAACGGGCAGATCGTGGTGCAGAGCACCAGCCCGCTATTCGCGCGCCAATCGTTCTGGTGCATTGTGGAGACGCTGGAAGCGGCGAAGTTCGTGACGCGGCCCTATCACGTCTATGTACCGAGCTTTGGCGAATGGGGCTTCATTCTGGCGGGACGCAAGGCCTGGGAAGCGCCGGAAAAACTGCCCGCGGACCTCAAGTTTTTGACCCTTGAGAATCTCCGCAGCCTGTTTGAATTCCCGCTCGACATGAACCGGATGCCGGCCGAGCCGAACCGGTTGAATGATCAGGCCCTGGTGCGGTACTACGAGGAAGACTGGAAAAAACTCACCCACTAAGCGATAGAATCTCGGGGAGATGCGTACCCGTAGAGACTGGCTGAAAGACATTACCCTGACGGGCGGTTTGCTGCCCTATCTGAGCTACGCGCAAGGCCGCGGGCCGGCCAAAGTGATCGCCGACGAGACGCGGCATAAAGGCACCCTGGACCGGCGCGTATTGGGGGCATTTCTGGAACATCTGGGCCGGGCGGTTTACGAAGGCGTCTATGACCTGAAGTCACCGCTGGCGGATGCCAAGGGTTTCCGCAAGGACGTCGCGGCCGAGGTGAAGGAAATGGCCGTGCCGATCATGCGGTATCCGGGCGGCAACTTTGTCAGCGGCTACCACTGGCAGGATGGGGTGGGGCCCAGGGACAAACGGCCGACGGTGCTCGAACGGGCCTGGAATTCACTGGAGACGAATCAGTTTGGCACCAATGAGTTCATTGAGTGGTGCAAGCTGGTGGGTACGGAACCACTGCTGGGCGGGAACTTTGGGACGAGCACGGTGGAAGAGCAGGTGGCCTATGTGGAGTACTGCAACTATCCACGGGGCACCAAGTGGAGCGACCTGCGGCGCGCGCATGGCTATGAAGCGCCACACGGGGTGAAGTTCTGGTGTCTGGGGAATGAAATGGATGGCCCCTGGCAGATTGGGGCGATGCCGGCGCGTGAGTATGGGCGTAAGGCGCGGGATGCGGCCAAGCAGTTTCGCATACTGGACCGGGGCCTGCAATTGATTGCGTGCGGGTCATCGGGGCCGGGGATGGCGAAGTACCTTGAGTGGGACCGCGAAGTGCTTGAGGAATGCTACGACCAGGTGGATGGCATTTCGCTGCACGTTTATTACGGCAATACGCCGGACTCCACCGGTGGCAAGGTGGAGCGGTATCTGGCCATGAACCTCGACATGGAGCGGCAGATACACGAGGTGGCTGCCGTGTGTGACTATGTGCAGGGTTTGCAGAAGTCGCCCAAGCGGCTGTGGTTGAGCTTTGACGAATGGAATGTGTGGTACCGGGCGCGGAGCGGGAAGTTCACGGATGGGGCCGGGCAATATGCGCCGCATCTGCTGGAAGAGGAATACAACCTCGAGGATGCGCTGCTGGTGGGCGGCATGGTGAATACGCTGCTGCGGCGCTCTGACCGTGTCAGGGTGGGGTGTCTGGCCCAGATTGTGAACGTGATTGCGCCGCTGATGACGAATGCGACGCAGACGATACGGCAGACGATCTACTATCCGTATGCCTGGGGCCTGAAGTATGCGCGCGGACGCGTGCTGGACCTGCAGGTGGCCAGTGAAACTTACGCGGTACGGCGCAATGGTTTGCGGCCGGAATTTGCCCGCAACATGGATGTGCCGTTTGTGGATGTGGTGGCCACGCAGGATGAGGCGAGTGGGCAGATGGCGCTGTTCCTGCTGAACCGGGACACGACCGCGGAACGGGATGTGGAAGTGCGCTGGACGGGGCGGGCGCCGCAGCGTGTGCTGGCGGCCGAGACGCTGACCGGGCGCGACCTCAAGGCCAGCAACACATTCGCGCAGCCGAAGCGGGTTGTGCCGCAAAAGCTGGATGTCACGCGGGCGGGTGCACAGATGACGCTGCGGTTGCCCGCGGGTTCCTACAGCGTCGTGCAACTGGGCGTGTAACGGGCAGCTATCGCTGCTTCTTCCTGAAGATGTCCTTGAGTTGCTGCAATGACTCAGCAGGAGTCTGCTGGCGCTGACGGCTAGTGGCGGGAGCATTGGCCTGGACGGGCGGTGTGATGTTGAGATCCGTGAAGTGGAGGCTGTACTGGCGGCCGGCGGTGATCTGACGGGAGGGCAGCACTTCGAGTTCCTGCACGGCGACGTCCCAACTGAATCGAGTTCCCAACTGTTTGCGGGCAGTCTTGGGGCGGTAAAGCTGGAAGGTGGCGGTGCGGGCCTGGCCGGGCGCCAGAACAAAGTCCGCATTGGCCGTGCGAGTCTCGATCGTGCCCATACCGGTGACACTTTTGTCGTAGGTGTTGGCGCTGCCCCAGTAGTATTCGTTGCCGAGATCGTCGATCATCCTGGACGATTTCGCCGTATAGCCCAGAATGAGCGTTTGGCTGCTGGTGTTGCGGAACTCGACGTGAAGCCGGACCACGTGGTCGAGATAGGTGCCTGACAAGGCCGAAGTCATGTTGCGGATTTCGGCCACGAAGGGGCCGGGGTGGGCGCAGCGGGGCTTGTTGGCGCAGAGGTCCTCTTGCGGGGCAGCGGTGGTGTTGGGGTTGGCTGGTGGCGGAGCGGCGGCCGAGGTGGCCGGTGGGGGCTCGCCGAGGCCCTCGAAGCGGAGCGCGTGTTCGAGCCCGAGGCGGTACTGGCGGCCCTGGAGAGGATTGAGTTCGCGGACGGTCAGATCCAGATTGAAGCGGAGGCCGATGATGTCGCGGCTACTGGGGTTCCAGGCGAGCTCCAAGCGGGCGTCCGCCCACTGTCCGGGAGCAAGTTCGAATTTGGGGTCAAGGCTGTTGCGGGAAATGATGCCCATGGCGCGAATTGCATTCTCGCCATAGAGCACATAGCGATTGCCCTGATCGTCGGTGGCGATACCGGAGCCTTCGACGTAACCAAGAGTGAGGGGACGGTTGAGCCGGTTGGTGAAGCGAATGGTGGCAGTGAGAAGCTTGGTGCGGCCATTGGAGCTCGTGCGGAAATCGGTGATGTGAGCAGCGAAGCTGGGAACCTCATAGCAGGATGAAGCTGGGGGACAGCCAGTTGACTGGGCAGCAGCCACGGTGGGCCAGACGCAAAAAAAGACGGTTGCGGTAATCCATCTGGACATGAAAGCTCCTTGCTTGCCAGGGCCAAAGCCTGGATGGTAGGGTGCAAACTACGGGCCGATTTTTGTCGCGCCGCCCTACGTCACGCAATGCGCAGAAAACCGTGGGGAGCTGTCATCACGAATGGAAAATAAATTGGAAGGTCCGAAATTCGGAAATGCGCGTGCGGAACTCGACCGGTTGTATGCGGCGGCTTACGAGGAATTGCGGCGGCTGGCAGCGATGGTGCGCCGAGGGGAGCCCGGACAGACATTGAGCACGACGGCACTGGTGAATGAGGCCTGGCTGAAATTGGCGGCCTCACCCGAGCTGGGAGTGAATTCGAAGCTGCACTTCAAGCGCATCGCGGCCCGCGCCATGCGGCAATTGCTGGTGGAGGCGGCGCGGCGGCGGCAGGCGGTGAAACGGGGCGAGGGCGCGCCGCAGTTGCTCTTGAATGAGGAACTGGACGCGGTGAGCGGCGACCCGGAAGATTTGCTGTTGGTGGATTTGGCGCTGGAAGAGCTGGCGAGGCTGAATCCCCGGCAAGCTGCGATTGTGGAGCAGCGGTTCTTTGGCGGGCTGGAGGTGGCTGAAACGGCGGAGCTGTTGGGGGTGTCGGAAGCCACAGTGCAGCGGGATTGGCGGCTGGCGAGAGCCTGGCTGGCGTCGCAGTTGCCCGGTGGTGCGCCATGACTCCGGAGCGGTGGCGAGAGATCGAAGAACTCTTTAGCGTACTGATTCCTTTGCCTGAAGAGGATCGCCAAGCGGCGCTTGCCTTGCAGGAAGCGCAGGACGCGGAGTTGGTGGCGGCGGTGAGGAGATTGCTGGCGGCGGATGGCAAGGAAGCGGGCGTACTGGATCGTGCGTTGCCGGATGTGGCCGCAGGCGTGTTGAGCCGGGTGATGACGCCACGGCAGGTGGGGCCCTACAAGATTGAAAAGTTGTTGGGGGAAGGAGGCATGGGGACGGTGTTCCTGGCGCGCCGGGAAGATCTGGGGGTGCCCGTGGCGCTGAAGGTGTTGCGCGATGCGTGGTTGTCACCTTCGCGGCAAGAGCGCTTCGCGCGTGAGCAACGGACGCTGGCGCAGTTGACGCATCCGGGCATTGCCAGGCTTTATGATGCGGACTCCCTGCCCGATGGGACGCCCTGGTTTGTCATGGAGTATGTCGAGGGCAAGCCCCTGACCGATTACTGCCGGGAGCGGCAAGCGCCGCTGGCGGAGCGGTTACAGCTACTCGAGGCGGTGGCGGAGGCGGTGCAGTACGCGCACGCCAATGCCGTGATCCATCGCGATCTGAAGCCATCGAACATTCTGGTGAAGGCTGATGGGACAGTCAGCCTTCTGGACTTTGGGATTGCCCGGCAGATTGAGGATGTCACTGGCGAAGCGGATGCCACGCGAACCGGCGTGCGGCTGATGACGCCAGCTTACGCAGCGCCGGAGCAGGTGCGCGGACAGCGGACCGGGGTCTACACCGATGTTTATGCGCTAGGGGTATTGCTTTACGAACTGTTGACTGGCCGGACGCCCTTCGAATTGTCAAAGCGAACACCGGGCGAGGTGATGGACGAAATCGCCTCGCAGGAGCCGGCGCCGCCGGGAAGCGTCACCGAATGGCCACAACTGGCCAGCCGTGCGGAGTGGCGGGAATTGAACGCAGTGACGCGGAAGGCCATGGAGAAGGACCCACAGCGCCGTTACGCCACAGCCGAGGCATTCGCGCGTGACCTTGAACGGTTTCTCCGGCAGGAACCGCTGGAGGCAAGCGTGGCCGCGCCAGGGTACCGGCTGAAAAAGTTCATCCGCAGGAATGCGCGCAATCTTGCCGTGGCGGGGTTGGTGATCGTGATGCTGTTGGGAAGTGCGGCATGGTTTGGCTGGCGATTGAGTGAGGCGCGCCGCAGCGCGGAGGCAGAATCCGCGCGGGCGGTTCGCATCGAACAATTCATGCTGGGATTGTTTCAAGGAGACGATGCGGAGGCCGGGCCGGCGAGAGGCTTGCGCGTGGTGGAACTGCTGGACCGTGGTGTGCTGGCGGCGCGGCAACTCGCTGCCGAACCGGAAATCCAGACCGACCTCTATTTGACGCTGGGCGAGTTGTATCTGAAGCAGGGCCGGTTGGATCGCGCCGAGGAACTGCTGCTGCAAGCCCAGGGCCGAGACAGCCGCCTGGCGAAGCCCGTGCGAGCCATCGTGGCTCTCGCGCAATTGCGGCAGGCGCAGGCGCGGCTGGACGAAGCGGAGACGCTGCTGAGGCCGGTGGTGGAACAGAGCCTGGAAGCGCGTGCGGCCTTAGGCGCTGTGCTATCCGAAAAAGGCCAATACGACCGGGCGATCGAGGTCCTGGAGGCGCAACCGGAGGCGCTGGAAGTGCGCTACGAGCTGGCCAATGCGCACTTTTATGCGGGACATTATCAGCAGGCGCAAAGCCTGAATGAGTCTTTGCTGTCGAGCTACCGCGCGAAGTTGGGCGACCAGCATCCGCTGGTGGCGGACGTGTTGATTAATCTGGGTGCGGTGCGGGCTGAGGTGGGGGATTTTCAGGGTGCGGCGGCGCGCTACCGGGAAGCGCTGGCGCGCACGGAGGCCTGGTATGGTCCCCGTCATCCCAAGACAGCCAGCAATCTGACCATGCTCGGGCGGGCGTTGGTGCGCCTCGAGCAAAGCGGGGAAGCACTGCAAAGCTTGCGGCGGGCGATTGCCATTCAGGAGGAGCACTATGGGGCCGAGCACCCCAAAGTTGCTTCAGCACTCAATGAGATGGGTTCGCTGGCGCGGCAGCTGGGCCAGTTGGAGGAGGCGGAACAGCACTACCGGCGGGCGGGTGAAATCTGGCGGAGCGTTCATGGGGAAAAGCATTACCTGCATGGGATAGCGCTCTCCAACCTGGCCAGTGTGGCGCTGGACCGGGACGATCTCGGGCAGGCCGAGGCTTTGATGCGCAAGGCGCTGGTGAAGTTTGTGGAAGCGGCGGGACCACAACATTCCAATGCCGGCATCGCGCACCTGAAACTGGGTCGGGTATTGCTGCGGGCGAAGCGTTGGCGGGCGGCTGGTGAGGAGCTTCGTAGGGGTATGGCGATTCTGGAGCCGCAAATGGAGGCAAGCTCTCCCTGGCTTGCGGCAGGTAGAAGTGACTTGGCGAAGTTGGCGACGGCGGGGCGTCTTGAGTGAATTTGTAGTAACCTGCGGCGTGAAGTGGGACTGTTCCTTCTTGTCTTCCTGTTGGCGCCGCACGGCGCAGTGGACCCGGCGGACCGCACGGCCTTCCGGCTGTGGTTCAGCTTTCTGGCGGAAGCCCAGTATTATCTGAACCCGGCGGAGCGGCCCCGGGAGGTCAAGGATTGTTCTTCGCTGGTGCGGTATGCCTACCGGGAGAGTTTTGCGCGCCGCGGTCCGGACTGGAGGCGGCGGAATCCGTTGCCAGCCGTCCCGGCTTTGCCGGAAATTTCGCCCCGGGGTGGCGCCCTGTTTGCCACACCGGAAGGCTTGCGACATTTCGCCGACGCACAAACGCTGATGCGGGAAAACTGCCGCCGCCTGGGCAATACCCTGGACCGGGCTCAGCGCGGCGACCTGCTCTTCTATGAGCAAAGCGATGGCTGGCATGTGATGGTGTATCTGGGTGAGAGTCAACTGGAACCGGATGGTCAGCGCTATGTGGTTTACCATACGGGGCCGGTGGGTAAGCACCCGGGTGAGGTGCGCCGATTGAGTGTGCCAGAATTGATGAATCATCCGCAGCCGCGCTGGCGGCCTGCGCCCGGCAATGCGGCGTTCCGGGGGCTGTACCGGTGGAGAATTCTGGAGGGATGAAAAGCATGCGCCCCGTGTGGATCTTGTTGGGACTACTGTTGGTCGCACCTGTGGCGGGACAGGAGGAGCGTGAGGCCTACTTTGCTCTCACCTCCAACCGCACTTACGCCCCGGGCGAGACGCCGCGCCTCAATCTCTGGGCCCAGGGAATCCAGAGTCTGAACTTTCGCCTCTACCGGGTAGACAATGCTGGCGAGTTTCTGAGCCAGTTGAACAACGCGCACAGCTTCGGCAACGATACCGTGCAACTTCCGAAAGAAGATACCCTGCTTTTGAAGTTTGCCCGTTGGAAGCGCCAATGGCGAACGCGCAGCCAGTTGTTTGTGAGGGCGCAGTTTTCTCAGGCGGCGCGGGCCAGTTGGCGTGATGCTGCCGGGCGGCCCAAGCCGGCGGCCAAGCCCGCCGAGAAGGGAACTGCCTTCGCGGAAATACCTGTGCTGAATGAAAAGCAACTGGTGCGTTCGTGGCGGGAAAACATCGAGAGCCGCGATCGTTGGGAAGAACAGTCCGTGGATGTCCCGGTGAAGGAGAGCGGCCTCTATCTGGTGGAGGCGACCGACGGGAAGTTACGGGCGTACACGATTCTGAGCGTAAGCGCGATGGCGGTGCTGACGAAGACGCAGCCGGGAGAGACGCTGGCGCGGGTGGTGGACCGGGCCTCAGGGTCGCCGCTCGAAAACGTGGAAGTGGATGTCCGGTCGCAGCGCCAGTTGCACGCCACGCTCAAGTCTGACGCGGGCGGCTTTGTCCGGTGGCAGGGCAATGCGCCCAACGATGTGTTTATCGTGGCCCGGCGCGGCCGCGAGGTGGCCTTTGATGCGCTCAGTGAGTACATGATCAACGGCGATGCGGAGCGGCGCCTCAGCGTCTATGCCTACACGGATCGCCCCGTCTACCGGCCGGGACACAAGGTGCATTACAAGGCAGTGCTGCGCAAGCCCATGAAATTTGGCTATGAGCTGCCGGACGCGAGTTGGGTGAATGCGGAGGTGCTTGATGGAGACGGAAAGGCTGTGCACCGGGAGGAACTGAAGGTCAGCCAGTTTGGCTCCGTGAAGGGCGAGTTCAACCTTCCGGTCACGGCTGGTCTGGGTTACTACACGGTGAAGTTCACGGCCGGCCGCGCGGAAAGCTACGCGAGTTTTCAGGTGGAAGAGTATAAGAAGCCTGAGTATGAAGTAAAGGTCCGGGCGTCCAAGCCGCGAGTGGTGCAGGGGGAAAAAGTGGAAGCGGTGGTGGCGGCACGATACTACTTTGGCGAGCCGGTGCGTGGCGCGAAGGTGACCTACACGGTGCGCCGGGCGCCCTACTATCCCCCCTGGTACGAGCCCGAGGAAGGCTACGAACAGACCGAAGAGGAAGAGGGAGGGGACGAGTATTTTCGCGGGGAACAGGGTGAAGAACAAATGGGCCAGCTGAATGAAAAGGGGGAACTGGCGATCGTTCTGCCGACGCCCGTGGCGGCCAGGGATTACCTGTTCCGGATTGAAGCGCGGGTGATGGATGAAGGTAACCGCGAAGTGACCGGATATGGCCTGTTGATCGCCACCCGGGGCAGTTACTCGGTGAGTGTTCGCCCGGAGAAATATGTATATGGCGCCGGAGAGGCTGGCAACTTCACGATAGAGACGAAGGATTATGACGGCGGCGCGGTGAGCGCGGATTGGCGGGCCGAGTTGCGGCGCATCGAATGGCGCGACAAACGGGAGGAGGGTCCGGTAGTGGCGACGGCGGCAGGGCGTACGAGTGCGGATGGCCGAGCGCGGGCCACTCTGACGATGCCCGCCGCGGGGACTTACATTGTACGAGTAACTTCGCGGACAGCCGGCGGGCGAGACCTGACAGAAGAGGCCTACGCGTGGGTAAGCGGCAGCGGATCCATTGATGGCGACCCCGAAATCAGCCTGAAGCTGGTGCCAGACAAGAAGAAGTACTCACCCGGCGATACGGCGCGGGTGCTGATTCTGACGCCTGATGCGCCGGCGGATCTCTGGGTGACCACCGAGAGCCGGGGCGTGATTGATTCGCGAGCGGTACGGGCGGGCGAACCGGGCGGGCTTACCGTTGAGATTCCGATTCGCGGCGAGTATCAGCCGCGCGTCTACGTGGCGGCGTCTTACGTGAAGAATGGCAGACTGCATGAGGGGAGCGCCACTTTGCGGGTGCCGCCGGTGGAGCGGGAACTGGCCGTGGCGATCAGCAGTGCGAAAAGCGAGTACAAACCTGGTGAGCCGGTTCGCTACGACGTGCTGGTGAAGGATCATCAGGGGCGTGGCGTCCAGACGGAGCTGAGTCTGGGCGTGGTGGATGAGGCGCTCTATGCGGTAAAACGCGACCTGACGCAAACCCCTTTGAGTTTCTTCTACGGCAATACCTATAACGAAGTCAATAATTCAAATTCTCTTACTTATTACTTCCGGGGCGAGGCAGGCAAGCGGGCAATGCGGCTGGCGCAGATCCGTCCGAGCCTGGGCCAACTGAAGCCAGATAATGTCGGGGACCCGCGGGTGCGTAAAGCGTTTCCGGATACGGCGTTCTGGGTGGCCGATCTGGTGACGGACGAGCAGGGGCGCGGTCAGGTGAACTTCAGCTTTCCGGATGCGTTGACGTTGTGGCGTGGAACCGCCAGGGCAGTGAGTGCGGATACGCGGGTGGGCTCGACGATTCATCGTGTAACGGTGCGCAAGAATCTCCTTCTGCGGCCTGTGGCGCCGCGGTTTCTCATGGAGGGCGATGAGGTGAGTCTCGGCATTATTGTGCAGAACTACCAGGCCAGCGCCAAGCAGGTGAAGTTGAGCCTCGATGCGACGCAGGTGACCCTACTCGATGCGCGTGAGAAAACCATAACGGTGGATGCCAAGGGTACGGCGAAGGTGGAATGGCGGGTGAAGGTTTTGCCCGGCACGGAAAGCGTTGTGACGGCGAAGGGATTGACGGATGAGGAATCGGACGCGATTGAGATTCGATTGCCTGTGAAGAGTTACGGGACTTTGGTGACCAAAGGCATCAGTGGAGTGGCAGGTGATGGAGACACTGCGGCAGCGCGTCTGGAGGCGCCCGGAGAGGGACGGCGAACGATTGCGCTGCAGGTATCCCCATCGCTGGCAGGCAGTCTGCTCGGTGCACTGGAGTATCTCTCCACATTCCCCTACGGGTGCACCGAACAGACGCTATCGAGCTTCCTGCCGAATGTCATCATTACGCGGACCCTGGATGAGCTGGGAATTCCCTCGCGGTTGCGGCGCGAGGAGTTGCGCGATAAGGTGACCGCTGGCCTCGAGCGGCTTTACAGCTATCAGCATGATGACGGAGCCTGGGGGTGGTGGAAGAACGATGCCTCACATCCCTTCATGACAGCGCATGTCATCGCCGGCATGAAGCAGGCGCGCGCGGCCGGATATCCTGTGGCGCAGGATTCGCTCGCGCGCGGCGAGCAATGGTTGCGGCGTGAGTTTGATCAACAGCGCGATGCCCGGGCGGACCTGCGTGCGTATCTGGCCTACGCGCTAGGAACCAAGCGAGACCTCGACGGCGTTTGGCCGCAGCGCGAAAAGCTGAGTGCTTATGGGATGGCTTTCCTCGGCCTGGGGCTGAGCACGCTCAAGGACCCGCGGGCCAGCGAGCTTGCCGACCAACTCGTGAAACTGGCGGTGGTGCAAGGTGGTGAAGCGTCGTGGCCGGGCGAGCGGGACCCGTTGCTCGATTTCAGCTCGGACATCACCGCTGAGACTACAGCGCACGTGCTGAAGTTTTTGACCCGTGTACGTCCTGAATCCCCACTGCTGGCGCAAGCAGCAACCTGGCTGGTGCGGCACCGGGATCAGGGTCAGTGGTGGAATTCCACGAAGCAGACGGCGATGGTGATTTATGGGGTCACCGACTATCTGAAGCTGAGTGGCGAGTTGCAGCCTGACTTCCGCGTCAGTGTGGCGGTGAACGGAAAGGTGGTGCTGGAGCGGCAGTTCCGTGCCGCCGATGCATTGCGGTTGGAGGATGTGGCGGTGGAGGTGCCGGCCGCGGCGGCGAATCAACTGGAAGTGCGCATGAGCGGAAAGGGTAAGCTTTACTGGAATGCCCAGGCCCGCTATCATTCGACAGCCGAGAATCTCGGGGTGGGCGGCCGTCAGGTGCGTCGCGAGTATTTCCGCCTCGTGCCCCGCGAAAACGCGGGTACGACCACCTACTCCCTCGAACCGTTAACTGGGGAGATTCGCCCCGGGGATACGATTGCGGGACTCGTCAGCGTGCGGGCGCCTGAGTTGCAGTATGTGTTGATTGAGGAACCCATTCCGGCGGGCATGGAGCCGGTCACCAACGAGGGGACTTTCAATCTGTCGGGACGTCCGGTATGGTGGCGCTACAGTTGGGCCCAGCGGGAGTATCGGGACGACCGCGTGGCCTTTTTCCGCTCCTGGCTGGGGCGGGAGGAAGAGCAGTTCTTTTATGTCATGAAGGCCGTGAACCCCGGGCAGTTCCGCATTTCGCCAACGCGCGTGCAACCCATGTACAAGCCGGAGGAAATTACCACGGGGCAGGCGGCCCGCCTGGAGGTGTTGCCGTGAGGAACCGGGATTTTCTGCTGCGCCTGGCGATACAACTGAGCGGCAACTTAGTGCTGGGTACCCTGGCCTGGTACTGGCTGGGGCTGGGTGTGGGTACGGGCGCGCTGGTCGCAGCCAATGCCGGCCTGGCGATAGTGCTGGTTCTGGGCTGGAGCGTGCTGGACGCGCATGGTCTTGGGCGGCTGCGGCAATGGCGTTGGGCAGTACCAGCCGTGGTGCTGGCGCCGCTCATGCTCTGGCACTGGCTGGCGGCATTGGCGGTGCTGCTGCTGTGGGTTATCGTGCTGTTGCCGACGGCGGCCGCGGGCCGATGGTTTGTGTTGATGCGCCCCGGTTATGTGGCGCGCTGTGGGGCCGCACTGGCCGTGATGATTGCGACGCCGTGGGGTCTGCTCAACTGGGTACCGGGCTTGCAGGGGTTGACTCCGGAATTGATCAGTTTCGGTTTGCGCGCGGGAGTCTCCTACCTGGTTGCGGTCAGCGCCTGGACGCTGGTGCTCTGGCTGGTGAGTGAAACTGTAACTTCCGCCAGCGCACAGAGTCTGCCCTGATATGAATGTGAAAACTCGTTATGTCGACGGGGTCCAGTTTATAGCGGAAGCGCGTGGTCACCAGATAGTGTGCGACCAACCCAAGGAAAACCACGGCCAAGATGCGGGCGTGACGCCGCCGGAGTTGTTGCTGGCCTCGCTCGGGACTTGCGCGGGCTTCTATGCGGCGCAGTACTTGAAGACGCGTAATCTTCCCACAGATGGACTTGAGGTGAATGTGAGCGCCGGCAAAGCGAGCGGGCCGGCACGCATGACCGATTTTGTCGTGGAAGTCAAAACCAACCCCCTGGAGTCGCGACATCAGGAAGGGATTTTGCGAGCCGTGCATGCCTGCCTAGTGCACAACACACTGCTGAATCCTCCCAGCCTGCGAGTGAAACTGGCTGACGGGGCTTAAGGCCTATTTAGTTTCGAGCAGGTAAGTAGGGGCGATGCCCTCGGCACTCGAGAAGCCGCCCCCACCTGCACTCAGGAATGCGGTGGAAGTCTTCAACTCGCCGAGGAATACGTGAGGATGCAGATTCACCAGAACATCCTTGTATTCCATGGCTCCATAGAGAAGAGCGGGGAAGCTGGAGGTCTCCCGTGCCGTTTTGGCGTGCACCAGGTAGCGCTCTCGAAGGGCGGTTTTCAGCGTGCGATCCCACGCGTTCTGTTCGAGCGCGGAGCCATCGATGGCTGCGGCCGGGCCAGTTGCCTCATTGGGCACCAGCACAAGTTCTTCGCGATGGCTGGAGATGTATTCCGGCAGGTCAATGATTTCGCCGTTGCGCTGGGTCTTGCCGGGAGCGACGATGCGCGTCCAGGGAATGTGGGCCGCGATGGCTTTCTTTTCCGCCGCAGGGAACTTGGCCGTCACCTGTTCATCGGTGAGCAGACAGAAAAGGCCGCGCTTGCGGGCCAGTTCAGCGCCGAAAGAGTTCACCATGCAGACGCTTCTGTCGCGATAGGCCTGAACGAGCGGGTGTGTCAGGTCAAACCGGATGAGGAATTCCTGGAGTGAACTGGCCCGGATGATGAGATCAATTCGGTAATCTCCCCGGCGCAGTTCGCGATTCCGGTATTCGAGTTGTTCCGGATTCACCAGTTCT
>VFQU01000872.1_pt1 | contig 21039 bp, 14 predicted proteins | sample 3512311 | NCBI WGS metagenome assembly VFQU01 (sample SAMN10412377, study PRJNA504923) | tailings metagenome | isolation source: Relicate 3 Philex TSF3 active mining site | place: Philippines: Tuba, Benguet | collected 2017-08-29
TGCTCGGCAGCGGCCTGTTCGGGACGCTGCTGGCGGTGCGCGGCGAGCTCGAAGGCTTCAGCGCGCAGACGATCGGCCTGATCTCGTCGGGCTATTTCCTCGGCTTCTTCGTCGGCACGCTGTTCGCGCCGGCCCTGATCCGCCGCATCGGCCACATCCGTGCCTTCGCGTTCTGCGCGGCCGGCACCGCGGCGCTGACGCTCGCGCATGCGGTCTTCGTCGATCCACTGGTCTGGCTGGTGCTGCGCATCGGCGTCGGCGCGCTGCTGGTCGTGCTGTACACGGTCATCGAGAGCTGGCTCAACGCATCCTCGCCGCCGGAACGGCGCGCGCAGGTATTCTCGGCCTACATGCTGGTCAATCTGGGCGCGCTCGCGCTCGGGCAGCAGTTCCTGCGCATCGCCGACGTCGGCGGCTTCGTGCTGTTCGCGGTGGTGTCGATGCTGATCTCGCTGGCGGTGATGCCGGTGACCTGGACGCGGCTGACGCCGCCGCCGGTGCGCGCGGTGCCGCGCATCGGCGTGCGCACGCTGAGGTCGACACGCTGCAGCGTCGGCATCTCGGCGTGCGCACGCTGTACCGCGCGGCGCCCTCGGCGGTGATCGGCACGCTGGCCTCGGGCCTTGCGCTCGGCGCGTTCTGGGGCCTCGGCCCGCTGTACGCGGCCGACATCGGACTCGATCACGCCGGCGTCGCCAGCTTCATGGGCTGCACGATCGTCGGCGGCGCGGCGCTGCAGTTTCCGCTCGGCCGGCTGTCCGACCGCCGCGACCGGCGCGACGTGCTCGCGGCGATCGGCGGTCTGGCGGCCGTCGCGGCGCTGCTCGCGGTGCTGTCGGGCGGTCGGGGCGACGCGGCGCTGTACGCGTCGATGTTCGCGTTCGGCGGCCTGTCGTTCGCGGTGTATCCGCTCAGCGTCGCGCATCTGATCGACCGCATCAGTCCCGATCAGGTCCTGGCCGGCAGCAGTACGCTGCTGCTGGTGCACGGCGTCGCGTCGGCGGTCGGGCCGAGTCTGGCCGGCCTCGTGATGACGCGCAGCGGCGCGCCGGGCGCCCTGTTCGCCTATGCGGCCGTGGTGTTCGCCGCGATGGCGCTGTTCGTCGGCTGGCGCCGCCGCGTGCGCGAGGGCATCACCGAGCACGATGCGAGCTTCCTGCCGATGCTGCGCACGACGCCGACCGCGCTGGAGATGATGCCGGCCGCGCACGACGGCGAGCACGGCTCCGAGGCTTCCGAGCCCGAACGGTCCGAGTCCGCGGCGTCCGAGCCGGTCGCGCCCGGCGCATCGGACCGTTGACCGCGTCGCCTCCACCGTCCGGCGCATGGCGCCGGCTTGCGCCGTGCCCGCGCCACTCCGACCGCCATGCGGCCGCCGGCTTCCGCCCGGCCGCGGCCGGCGACCCCGTTGCCTGAAATCCGTTCCGCCGCAGGGCGGAGCGCCACTGATAAGGAGACCTTCGTCTTGACGATCGACATCGCTGCATCCTCGCTTCGACCCGCCCCGCCGGCGCCGCCGCTGCGCCCGGCCCTGGTGCTGGCGACCGACCTCGACGGCACGTTTCTGGCCGGCGACGCCGACGACCGCTGGCAGCTCTACCAGACGGTCGCGCGGCGCGAGGACGTGGCGCTGATCTACGTGACCGGGCGCGGTCTCGAATCGGTCCTGCCGCTGCTGGCCGATCCGACGCTGCCGCGGCCGCGCTACATCGTCTGCGACGTCGGCGCGACCGTCGTCGACGGCGAGACGCTGCAGGCGGTGCAGCCGCTGCAGGGTGCGATCGACGCCGTCTGGCCGGGCGAGCAGGCGATCCTGCGCGCGGTCGCCGGCCATCCGGGCCTGCAGCGCCAGGACGTGCCGCAGCAGCGGCGCTGCTCGTATTTCTGCGATGCCGATGCGGTCGACGCCGCGCTGCACGCGCGCGTCGAGGCGCTCGGCTGCGACCTGCTGTACTCGGCCGACCGCTACCTCGACGTGCTGCCGCGCGGCGTCGACAAGGGCCGCACGCTGCGCGCGCTGGTCGAGCATCTCGGCGTCGATCAGGACCGCGTGCTGGTCGCCGGCGACACCTTGAACGATCTGTCGATGTATCGCGCCGGCTTCAACGGCGTCTGCGTCGGCGCGTCGGAGCCCGCGCTGATCGAAGCGACACGCGACCACGACCACGTGCTGCACGCCGGCCGCGCCGGCTGCGGCGGCATCCTCGAGGCGATCGATCATTTCGATCTGCTCGACGCCGACGCGCTCACGGTCGACGGCGGCGATGCGCCGGCCGGCCAGGCGGCGCTGGTCATCGTCTACCACCGGCTGCCGTACGAGGAGGCCCTGGTCGACGGCCGCATCGTGCGCCGCCCGCACCGTTCGCCGAACGGCATCATCCCGACTCTGCTGTCGTTCTTCGGCGACGGCCGTGCCGGATCCTGGGTCGCCTGGACCGATCAGGATCCGGCGCATCCGGACTACCGCAGCCATCCGTCGATCGACGCGAAGCGCTATCCGCGCCTGCGCGCCGCCCTGGTGCCGCTGGCGCGCGCCGAGGTCGACGTGTTCTACCGGCGCTTCTCGAAGGAAGCGTTCTGGCCGCTGCTGCACACGTTCTGGGAGCGCGCGCGGTTCCGCGAGGACCACTGGCAGACGTTCCTGAAGGTCAACCGGGCGTTCGCCGAGGCCGCCTCCGCCGAGGCCGCGCCCGGCGCGACCGTGTGGGTGCACGACTACAACCTGTGGATGGTGCCGGCGTTCCTGCGCGAGCTGCGGCCGGACGTACGCATCGCGTTCTTCCATCACACGCATTTCCCGTCGGCCGACGTCTTCAACGTCGTGCCGTGGCGGCGCGAGATCGTCGGCAGCCTGCTGCAGTGCGACTACATCGGCTTCCACATTCCGCGTCAGGCCGAGAACTTCGTCGACGTCGCGCGCGGCGCATTTCCGGTCAGGACGCTCGGCCGCCAGGCCTGCGCGCCGCGCTTCCTGACCTACGGCTGCGCGGTCGGCCTGGACCGCTACAGCCACCGCATCGAAGCCGGCGGTCGCGAGATCCGGCTCGGCGCGCATCCGGTCGGCCTCGACGTGGCGCGCGTGCGCGGCCTGATCGACGAGCCGGCCGTGCAGCGCCGTATCGCGGAGCTGCGCGAGTCGATCGGCGCGCGCCGCCATCTGCTCTCGGTCGAGCGCCTCGACTACACCAAGGGCACGCTCGAGAAGCTGCTGGCCTACGAGCGGCTGCTCGACACCACGCGCGACCTGCACCGCGCGGTGACGCTGACGGTGATCTGCGTACCGGCCGCGAGCGAGATGACGGTCTACGCCGAGCTCAAGACGCAGATCGAGCAGGTCGTCGGCCGCATCAACGGCCGCTATTCGCAAGTGGACTGGACGCCGCTTCAGTTCTTTTTCCGGCCGCTGCCGTTCGACGAGCTGGTCGCCTGGTATGCGGTCGCCGACGTCATGTGGATCACGCCGCTGCGCGACGGGCTGAACCTGGTCGCCAAGGAGTACGTCGCCGTGCAGGGCAGCGTCGGCGGCAGCGGCGTGCTGCTGCTGTCGGAGTTCGCCGGCGCCGCGGCCGAACTCAAGGGCGCGCTGCTGACCAATCCGCACGATCCGGGCGATCTGCTCGTGCAGCTGCGCCATGCGATCGGCCTGCGCCGGCACGAAGCGCGCAGCCGCCTGCGCCAGATGTTCGAGATCGTCTGCCACAACGACGTCGCGCGCTGGGGCCGCGAGTTTCTCGAAGCGGTCGAGGGCGGCGCCGTGCGCGCGCCGGCGCGCAAGCGGGCCGGCGCGATGTAGCGAACATCGGACGGCCGCAGCGGCGCCGGCCGGTCATCGCTCGAAAACATCTGCGGCGATGCGCGCTGGCGCTGATGGCCTCGACCGTGGCGCCGCGCATCACGCGGGCTGCCGGCCGGCAATCGGCACAGGCCGATCGTTCCGGCGCCGACGGCAGTTTCTGAATCAACGGTTCGTGCGGGCGCGGCGGGCTTCGTCTATCGAACGCCGCCGGCATCGGGATCGAATCCGTCGGAGAAGATCTTCTCGACGATGCGCAGTCGGTGACGGAAATGGCCCGCGTCTCCCCCGACGGCGATCAGCCATTCGTTCGAGCCGGTCGCCAGGGCGGCGACCCGATTGCGTACGCCCAGACCGGTTCCCAGCCAGTCGCCGGAGCCCCGTGTCCGTCCGGTGATCGCGTCGATCACGCGCAGTCGACCATCGATGACGGCGAGCAGCGATTCGGGGTCGTCGCCGAGCGGCATCAGCGCCTCGAGTGGTCCGCTCGTCTCGAAGTTTCTCACGTGCTCCAGCGTGTGCGCTTCGTAGAAGTCGACGCTTCCGGTTCGCGTGAACGACAGGAGGTACGGCGGTGCCGAATCGCGCAACCAGACGCGGATGCCCGAAGAGGCGATCGGTTGCTCGGAGATCGCCTGAAACGTACCGGCATCGAACAGGCGAATCGCATCGGAAAAAGCCACGGCTATCGAGGCCGGCTGGCCGGGCATGGCCGGGACGAGTTCCATCCCGACGATCGCATCGTTCGCCGTGCCGATCGGCGCCGACACGGCCAGTGTCTGGCCGGTCACGCCCGAGAAGACGGCGACGACCGGAGGTGAGCCGTCGATCGAGCGCTTGCCCAGAGCGGCCACGACATCGGCCGTTCCATCGCCGTCGTAATCCCATGCCGTGGCGTGCGCGATCGAGCGATAGGCGAGCGGCTCCTGATAGCCGTCGAGCTGAAATCGCGTTTGACGGGTCGCGCCGTCGATCACCACGAGGCGACTGTTCGAACCGCTGCCGTAGCCGTAGACGGCGACGTCGGAACGGTCGGCGGCCGGCAGCAGCACCACGCCGCTGGCGGAGAATGCAAACGGGAAATCCGGCTGCCCGGATGCACCCGGGGACCGCCACTTCAGTTCGCCGGAGTCGGCGTCGTGAATGACGATCGTCGTCTGCGACGCGTCGCTCTCGGAGGCGACGACTTGTTCGGGGTGGCCGTCTCCGTCGAGATCGCCCAGTGCGACATTGACGAAACGCCCGTCGAGCGATTCGAGCGCGAAGGTCCATCGACCGCGGCGCAGATCGGCCCAGCGTGCACGCACCTGTCTCCCGCTGCCGTCCAGAGATCCTTCGGCGATTCCGATGTCCTGGTAGCCATCTCCGTCCAGATCGCCCTGGGCGTACGCGCAGATGCAGTAGTCGTAGGTTTGGACCGTGAGACGTTCCTGTCGTGTTTCGCCGTCGAGAAAGTGCAGGGACGCCCAAATCTGCGCGTCTCCGTACACGATCTCGTCCGTGCCATCCCTCTCCAGATCGTAGGTGCCGAGTGATCCGACGCCGTATGGCGTGCCGTGCGTCCAGAGCAGTGGCCACGGCGCTTGGGCTTCGAACGCCGAGAGCGCCCAGCCCGCATTGACGATCTGCGGGCTACCGGCAGGACCGCGCTTCGCGATCGAGATGTGCCTGTCGAAGCCGGCGTCGGGACCGCCCTGGTTCGCGCCCGTCGCACCGTCAACGATCAGGGAGGTGTCCCCGAGGAGGACTTCGAGCGCGGCATCGGCGTCGAGTTGTGCCAACGCCAGCGTCGACGCCGGTCGTGGCGTCGCGATCTGCCAGAGCACCTGCCCCGTCGCGAGTGAATAGGATCGCACGATGCTGTCGGCAAACGAGACGATCAGCTCGTCCGAGCCGTCGGCATTGACGTCCCCGACGACTGCGGCTCTCGGAACACCGGCCGTCTCGAAGCTGCGCAGAGGTTTCAGCGGCCATCCGCCGTAGGCGGTCAAGCGTCCGTAGAAAGGGGGTATGTGGCTCAGCGAGTAAACCGTCGCGACCGAAGTCGCGTCGGTGGCCGCCATCACCGCCACGAGATCGTCGCCGGGGACGACGAAAGACTGCTTGACCCCGACCTGGTCGGCGCCGGTGCTGCCGACGACCAGCAGCAGATTGGAAAAGCCGCTTTTTGCGGAAAACACGAAGTCGTCGCGGCCATCTGCGTCGACGTCGCGCACGGCGAAGCCGTCGCGAGCGGCGAAGAACAGACTCGGGCTTTCGCTTCCGAGCAGTTCCAGCTCTGCGCCGCCGGCAAGCGCCATCGGGCTTGCGCAAGACAGCCAGGCGGCTGCGGTCGATGCCGCGAGACGGCGGCGCCGCACCTGAGATACCTGCATGATCGTTCCCTGTGTCCACGGATGTGGCGACTGGGAATTCTAAGTGATCGCCTCCGGGGTGCGCCGAGCGTTCTCGCCGCTCGGATCTTCGGCGCCGGTGGGCCGCGACCTGGGCGCGCATCCGGTACGTCCGCGTAGGCCGCCTCAGCCGGCCGGCGGGGCCTCCCAGGCATCGGCGAACAGGCGGTCCGATGCGCCGCTCAGGCCGGCCAGCGCGGCCACGTTCATGCGTACGATCGCGCCGCCGATCGCACGCGAGTACGGGCCGAGATTGGCCGGCACGTCGGTGGACTGGTGGTAGTGCACGTAAGCGCTGTAGTTGCGGTGCAGGCTCATGATCGCGGGCACGCCGCGATTCTGATACGGCATGTGGTCCGAGCAGCAGTTGAGCATGCTGACGGTGACTGCGAGCTCGGGCACGTAGGCGGTCGCGGCGTCGCCGAAGCGCTGGCGCAGCGCGACGCTGGAGGTGTCGAGGTCGACGCCGAGCTGCGCATCGGGCGACCAGCCGATCATGTCCATGTTCGCCATCGCCTTGACCTTGGCAAGGTCCCCGGCCGCGACCAGTGCATTGGCGTGCGCGGTACTGCCGAGCAGGTTCTGCTCCTCGCCGGCGTAGCAGATGAACAGCATACTGGTCTCGGGCCGGAACCGGCTGAAGATGCGCGCGGCCTCGACGACCGCCGAGCAGCCGGTCGCGTTGTCGTCGGCGCCCGGCGCATTGACCGGCGAACTGTTGTTGGCATTGCGCGAATCGTAATGGCCGCCAACGATGATCCACTGGTCCGGGCGGCGCGAACCTTCGAGCCGTCCGATCACGTTGTTGGCGCTGTGACTGCTGCCGCCGTAGTTGAACGTGAAGGCCGGCTCGGTGACGCTGAGCCCGAGCGCGCTGAACTGGTCGGCGATCCAGGCGCGCGCGAGCGGCAGTTCGGCCGAGAACGTCGAGCGGCTCCAGCCGGCCAGCGTCTCGACGCCGGCGTACCAGCGATCGGCGTCGACTGCGTCGACCAGCGGCACGACCAGCGCGTCGGCGGCCACGCCGTCGGGCCGCTCGAACCGGTACTGGCGCGCGATCACGCGGTTCGGCTCGACGCCGAGCCACTCCGCCGCGCCCAGATGATCGGCGTGCACGTGCTCGAACGCGGCCATGCGCGCGGCGTCGGGCTTGTAGAGCAGGTCGTAGCGGATGCCGGCCCAGACCAGCAGATCGGATGGCGGCGGCGTCGCCGCGCAGCCGCGTGCGTGCAGCACCAGGTCCTCGGGCGCGAGCGCGTCGAGCGGCTGACTGCTCGCGCGGGTGCCGATTGCCGCGCCGATCGCGGCAGTGTCGCCGGCCAGCAGCAGCCGGTCGCCGAGTTCGAGCCACCAGCGCACGCCGTCGTGGTGGCGCCAAGCCTCCACCTCGGCGCGGTCGGCGCGCGAGATGTCGACGAGCAGGGCCGGATCGGCCGCGAAGGCGGGCGCCGTGGCCAGTGACAGACCCGCGAGCAGGCGTAGCGCAAACATGGGCGACCCCCGGTGGAAAGGCACCGCAATTGTGCGCCCAACCGGCACGGCCGGCGCGCCCGCTGGACGAAACCTGTGGATCGGGCAGCGCGGCAGCTCAGGATGCAGCCGCCGCGCCGCCTCCAGCGTCAGGCCTTCGCGAACGCCAGATGGCCGCCCTCGGCGTCGACCGCGATCGTGTCGCCGGGCTGGAACCGGCCTTCGAGGATCTCGCGCGCCAGCGGATTCTCGAGCTGCTGCTGGATCGCCCGCTTGAGCGGACGCGCGCCGTAGACCGGATCGAAGCCGACGTTGCCGAGCAGGTCCAGCGCGCGGTCGGAGATATCCAGACGCAGCTGGCGCTCGGCCAGACGGCGGCCGAGATAGTCGGTCTGGATCCGCGCGATCGTGCGGATCTGGCTGCGGTCGAGCGGACGGAACACGACGATCTCGTCGAGCCGGTTGATGAACTCCGGCCGGAAATGCGCCTGCACGACCCCCATCACCGCGGCCTTCATCTGCGTGTACTGGGCCTCGTCGCCGCCGGCCAGCTCCTGGATGTACTGCGAGCCGAGGTTGGAGGTCATCACGATGACCGTATTGCGGAAGTCGACCGTGCGGCCCTGGCCGTCGGTCAGGCGGCCGTCGTCGAGCACCTGCAGCAGCACGTTGAACACGTCGGCGTGGGCCTTCTCGACTTCGTCGAGCAGGATCACGCTGTACGGACGGCGCCGTACCGCCTCGGTCAGATAGCCGCCCTCGTCGTAGCCGACATAGCCGGGCGGCGCGCCGATCAGACGACTGACCGAGTGCTTTTCCATGAACTCGCTCATGTCGATGCGCACCATCGCCTCGCCGGAGTCGAACAGGAACTCGGCCAGCGCCTTGCACAGTTCGGTCTTGCCGACGCCGGTCGGGCCGAGGAACAGGAACGAGCCGTTCGGACGGTTCGGGTCGGACAGACCCGCGCGCGAACGGCGGATCGCGTCGGAGACCGCCTTGACCGCCTCGTCCTGGCCGACGACGCGCTTGTGCAGCTCGTCCTCCATGCGCAGCAGCTTGTCGCGCTCGCCCTCGAGCATCTTGCTGACCGGGATGCCGGTCCAGCGGCTGACGACCTCGGCGATCTCCTCGGCGGTCACGCGGTCCTGCAGCAGCTTGAAGCCGGTGGTCTCGGCCTGCTGCGCTTCGGCCAGCTGCTTGTCGAGCTGCGGAATGCGTCCGTACTGGATCTCCGAGACCTTCGCATAGTCGCCCTGGCGCATCGCCGCCTCGAGCGCGATGCGCGCCTGCTCGATCTCCTCCTTGATCGTCTTGGTGCCGGCGACCGCGGCCTTCTCGGACTTCCAGATCTCCTCGAGGTCCGAGTACTCGCGTTCGAGCCCGGCGATCTCGGTTTCCAGATCGGCCAGGCGCTGCCGGGACTCGGCGTCCTTTTCCTTCTTGAGCGCCTCGCGCTGGATCTTGAGCTGGATCAGGCGCCGCTCCTTGCGGTCGAGCTCCTCTGGCTTGGAATCGATCTCCATCCGGATGCGGCTGGCGGCCTCGTCCATCAGGTCGATCGCCTTATCCGGGAGCTGGCGGTCCGGGATGTAGCGGTGCGACAGCGTGGCCGCCGCCACGATCGCGGGGTCGGTGATCTCCACGCCGTGGTGCACGGCGTACTTGTCCTTGAGGCCGCGCAGGATCGCGATCGTGTCCTCGACGTTCGGCTCGCCGACGAACACCTTCTGGAAGCGCCGTTCGAGCGCGGCGTCCTTCTCGATGTACTTGCGGTACTCGTCGAGCGTGGTCGCGCCGATGCAGTGCAGCTCGCCGCGGGCGAGCGCAGGCTTGAGCATGTTGCCGGCGTCCATGGAGCCTTCGGCCTTGCCGGCGCCGACCATGGTGTGCAGCTCGTCGATGAACAGGATGACGTTGCCTTCCTGCTTGGCGAGGTCGTTGAGCACGCCCTTCAGGCGCTCCTCGAACTCGCCGCGGAACTTGGCGCCGGCGATCAGCGCGCCCATGTCGAGGCTCAGCACGCGCTTGCCGCGCAGGCCTTCCGGCACCTCGCCGTTGACGATGCGCTGGGCCAGGCCCTCGACGATCGCGGTCTTGCCGACGCCGGGCTCGCCGATCAGCACCGGATTGTTCTTGGTGCGACGCTGCAGGACCTGGATCACGCGCCGGATCTCCTCGTCACGGCCGATCACCGGGTCGAGCTTGCCGGACTCCGAGCGCGCGGTCAGGTCGACGCAGTACTTCTCGAGCGCCTGGCGCGTTTCCTCGGCATTCTCCGAGTCGACCTTCTCGCCGCCGCGGATCTTCTCGATCGCGGACTCCAGATGGGCCTTGGTCGCACCGGCGGCCTTCAGCGCGGTGCCGACCGCGCCCTTGTCGTCGAGCGCGGCGAGCACGAACAGCTCGCTCGCGATGAACTGGTCGCCGCGCTGCTGGGCCAGCTTGTCGGTGAGGTTCAGCAGCCGTCCCAGATCATTGCCGACGCTGATGCTGCCTTCCTGGCCGGCGACCTTCGGCAGCGCGTCGAGCGCCTGGCCGATGCGCGCGCGCAGCGCGGCGACGTTGACGCCGGCCTGCGCCAGCAGCGGCGCGGTCGAGCCGACCTGCTGGTCGAGCAGCGCGGCCATGACGTGGGCCGGTTCGAGCATCTGATGGTCGCGGCCGACCGCCAGGCTCTGGGCGTCGGCCAGGGCCTGCTGGAAGCGCGAGGTGAGTTTGTCCATACGCATGGGTCGTTACCTGACATCGAATGAGAGAGCGCCCGCGGGCGCGAATGCGCTTCAGATGCGGCTCGTTCGGTCCGGATCAAGCAGGGCCGCGCGCCGCCGCCGGTCGTGCGCGGCCAGTCTGGCCGCTTCCGTAAGACGCGAAGTTGACCGGTGTCATCTGGCAATGGTCGCGCCGAGCGGGCAGCATCGGAGCCGATGCCGGCCGCCGCCGGTGGCGGAGACGGACCGTGATCACCGTTCACCATCTGGAGCATTCGCGCTCGCAGCGCATCCTCTGGCTGCTCGAGGAGCTCGGGCTCGACTACGAGATCGTCCGCTATGCGCGCGACCCGGCCACGCTGCAGGCACCGCCGGCGCTGCGTCGGATCCATCCGCTCGGCAAGTCGCCGGTGCTCGTCGACGGCGAGCTGACGCTGGCCGAGTCCGGGGCGATCGTGGAGTATCTGGCCGGCCGCTACGGCGACGGGCGCCTGCTGCCGCCGCCGGATTCGCCGGAGCGGCTGCGTTGCACGTACTGGCTGCATTTCGCCGAAGGTTCGGCGATGCCGCCGCTGCTGCTGAAACTGATCTTCGCGCGGCTGGTGACCGCGCCGATGGCATTCTTCGCGCGGCCGGTCGCGCGCCGCATCGCCGCGACGCTGCAGCAGCGCCTGGTCGATCCGCAGATCGCGCGGCAGCTCGATTACCTGGAGAGCGAGCTGACCGGGCGCGACTGGTTCGCCGGCACCGCATTCAGCGCGGCCGACATCCAGATGAGCTTTCCGGTCGAGGCCGCCGCGGCGCGCGCCGGTCTCGACGCCGGCCGGCCGCGGCTCTGGGACTGGCTGCGACGCATCCACGAGCGGCCCGCCTACCGGCGCGCGCTCGAACGCGGCGGCCCGTACCGGCTGGCCGGCGGATGACCGGCAACGCCGCGACCGAGCCGCGGAGCGAGTCGGCATGAAGCGCATCCTCACGCTCAGCGTCTCGGCCGGCGCCGGCCACGTCCGCGCTGCGCAGGCGCTGGTCGCGGCCGCCGACGCGATCAACGACGTCGAGGTGGTCCATGCCGACGTGCTCGATCTCGTGCCGACCGCGTTCCGGCGCCTCTACGGCGAGTTCTATCTCGATCTGGTCGGCCGCCATCCGCACCTGTGGGCGTATCTGTACGACCTCAGCGATCACGCGCCGCGCCAGGGCTGGTTCTCGCGGATGCGCCGCGCGGTCGAGCGTCTCAATACGCGCGCACTGCATGCGCATATCCGCGCGCAGGCGCCGGATGCGATCGTCTGCACGCATTTCCTGCCGGCCGAGCTGCTGGCGCGCCGCATCGCGCACGGCGAGACGCTGCCGCCGGTCTGGGTCCAGGTCACCGACTACGACGTGCACCGGCTCTGGGTGCAGCCCGGCATGCGCGGCTATCTGGTCGCGGCAGACGAAACGGCCAGCCGGCTGCGCGGCCTGCTCCCCGACGTGCCGCGGATCGCGGTGACCGGCATTGCGCTGATGCCGCCGTTCGCGCAGAGGCACGATCGCGCGGCCTGCGCGCAGCGGCACGGCCTGAGTCCGGCGCGCACGACCGCCCTGGTCATGACCGGCGGCGCCGGCATCGCCAGCGGCGCGGCGATGGTCGAGCGCCTGCTCGCGATCGGCGGCGATCTGCAGATCGTCGCACTGGCCGGACGCAACGCCGACCTGCTGGCCGAGTACCAGCGGCTGGCCGCGGCGCATCCGCAGCGGCTGCATGCGATCGGCTACACGCAAGCCGTCGACGAGCTGATGGCCTGCGCCGACGTCGCGGTCACCAAGCCCGGCGGGCTCAGCGTCAGCGAATGTCTGGCGATGGGTCTGCCGATGATCCTGATCGCGCCGATCCCGGGGCAGGAGCTGCGCAATGCGCATCACCTGCTCGAGCAGGGGGTCGCGCCGCTCGCGCTCGACGCCGCCGCGCTCGAGTATCGGGTCGGCCGGCTGCTGCACGAGCCCGAACTCGCCGCGCGGCTGCGCGCGCGCTGCCAGGCGCTGCGCCGGCCCGATGCGGCACGCCGGGTCCTGGAGGAGGTACTGGCCGATGAAGCGCGCTGAGAATCGCGTGCACGCCGCCGCGGCGAGCCGGCTCAGGCAGGTGCTGGCCGGCGCGTTCGCGGCCTGGGTCGGCAGCGGCACGCTGTTCGCGCGTGAGCTGGCAGCCGACGAGCAGGTGCTGTTCGTGCCCGGCACCGCGCGCTCGATCGGCGCGGATCGGATCGAGCTCGACGTGCACGCCTGGATTTACGAGCGCGAGGAGCGTCCGCGGCTGGCATCGGCGTTCGCGCGCTATCTCGGCTTCGACCGCGCCGCTGCCAGCGCCGAGGACCGCGAACGCTTCGATCGCCGCACACGGCTGTTTCTGGTCGATTCGGAGAACCGCAAGCGGATCGTGCTGCGGCTGGCCGACGGCAGCCGCGTCGAGCTGCCGCGTACGCGGCGCGGCGGTCGCAGCGACGCGCGCGTGACGATGGCCGCTACCGGCCTCGCGGCCGACGCGCCGTGGATCGGCTTCTCGGCCGAGCTGCCGCCCGGCGACGCGCGCCGCTTCGAAGGGCGCGCGCTGTACGTCCCGGCCGAGGGCCTGTCGGTGGTCTCGGACATCGACGATACGATCAAGGATTCCGGCGTCGCCGATCGCCGCACGCTGCTGCTCAACACCTTCGTGCGTCCGTTCGCCGCGGTGCCCGGCATGGCCGCGCGCTACCGCACGCTGGCCGCTGCCGAGGGCGTGCGCTTTCACTACGTGTCGTCGAGCCCGATCCAACTGCTGGCGCCGCTGCTCGCGTTCCTCGAGGAGGCCGGCTTTCCGGAAGGCAGCCTGCATTTGCGCGAGGCGACCGCCTGGCGCACGCTGATTCCACGCGACGCGACCGCTCGGTCGCGCAAGCATGCCGCGATCGCGCGGCTGATCGGCGATTTCCCGCGGCGCGAGTTTGCGCTGGTCGGCGACGCCAGCGAAGCCGATCCGGAGATCTACGGCGCGATCGCACGCGACCATCCGGCCCAAGTCTGCGCGATCCTGATCCGCGACACCTCCGGCGCCGGACGCGACACTGCGCGATACCGCGCCGCTTTCGCCGGCGTGCCGACCGCGCGCTGGCAGGTCTTCACGGACGAGGACGACTGGAGCCGCGTGCTCGAAGGCTGCGCGCGCCGAGCGCGCGAGACGGACGATCCGCAGCGGACCACCGCGCGATGACCGCACCGTCGCCGCGCCTGCTGCCGCCGCCTCCGCCGCTGACCGGCTGCGCCGCGCTGTTCCTCGATCTCGACGGCACCCTGCTCGACATCGCCGAACGGCCGCAGGATGTCGTCGTCGCGGTCGGCCTGCGCGAGGCGCTGGCGCGAGTGCATGCGCGGCTCGGCGGCGCGCTGGCGCTGATCAGCGGGCGCCCGCTGGCCGAGATCGATCAGCTGTCGCGACGGATCGACTTCGCCGCGGCCGGTCTGCACGGCGCGCAGCTGCGCACGCCGGACGGCCGCGTCGAACAGCCTGCCGCGGCGGCGGCCGCCGCGCTCGAACCGGTCCGCGCCGAGCTGGCCGGCTTTTTGCCGTTCTGGCCCGGCGTGCTCGTCGAGGACAAGCACGATGCGCTGGCCGTGCATTACCGGCAGGCGCCGCAGGCGGCGACGGCGGTGCAGACGCTGGCCGAGCAATGGGCGCGCATCGCCGGTTCAGGCTTCACCTTGCAGCATGGCCTGTGCGTGGTCGAACTGCGCCCGGCCGGGAACGACAAGGGAACGGCGGTGGCGCGTCTGATGCGCGAGGCGCCGTTCGCGGGGCGTGTGCCGTGGATGATCGGCGACGACCTGACCGACGAGCACGCGTTCCACCGCGTCAACGCGCTCGACGGCATCAGCGTCGTCGTCGGCGCACGGCGGCCGAGCGCGGCGCGCCACGCGCTCGACGATCCGACCGCGGTGCGGCGCTGGCTCGCCGAAGCGGCCGGGATCGACGTCGCGGCCCGCGATACGGCGGATTTGAGTACGGCTGGACCGGACGAACGATAGACGCATGACCGAACCGCAGCAGGACCTCGAACTCGGCGTCATCGGCAACGGCAGCATCAGTGCGTTGATCGACGCGCGCGGACGCATCGTCTGGTCCTGCCTGCCGAGCTTCGACGGCGATCCGGTGTTCTGCAGCCTGCTGTCGCCGCGCGGCGGCGACGCCGGCTACTTCGATGTGGTGCTCGACGATCGGGTCTCGGTCGAGCGGCACTATCTCGACAACAGCGCGGTGCTGCGCACGCGGCTGACCGGCGCGGACGGCGCGATCGTCGAGATCACCGACTTCGCGCCGCGCTACAAGCTGCACGGGCGCGTCTTCCATCCGATGAGCCTGGTCCGCACGCTGCGGCCGCTGGCCGGAGCGCCGCGGATCCGGTTGCGGCTGCGGCCGCTGGCCGGCTACGGCGCGCGCGTGCCGGAGCGCACGTTCGGCTCCAACCACGTGCGCTTCGCGCTCGACGATCTCGTGCTGCGTGCGACCAGCGACGTGCCGCTGCCGATGCTGGCCGAGGAGCTGCCGTTCCTGCTCGACCGGCCGATGCACGTGGTGCTCGGTCCCGACGAGACCCTGGCCGAGTCTCCGGCCCGGTTCGCGCGCGAGGCCGAGGAGGCGACGCTGGCGTACTGGCACGAGTGGGTGCGCTATCTGTCGATCCCGGCCGAATGGCAGGACGCGGTGATTCGCGCCGCGATCACGCTGAAGCTGTGCCAGTACGAGGGCACCGGCGCGATCGTCGCGGCGATGACGACCTCGATCCCTGAGGCTGCGCATACGGTGCGCAACTGGGACTACCGCTACTGCTGGCTGCGCGACGCCGCCTTCGTCGTGCGCGCGCTGAACCGGCTCGGCGCGACGCGCAGCATGGAGGAATACCTGCGCTATCTGTTCAACCTCGCGGCCGGGCAGGGCGATCTCGGACCGGTCTACGGCATCCACTTCGAGCGCGAGCTGCACGAGCGCGAGGCGACGCATCTGGCCGGCTACCGCGGCATGGGTCCGGTGCGCATCGGCAACGATGCCTGGCGTCAGGTGCAGCACGACGTGCACGGCAGCGTCGTGCTGGCCGCGACGCAGCTGTTCTTCGATCGCCGCCTGGTCGCGGTCGGCGACGCCGCCGCGTTCGCACGGCTGGAGCCGGCCGGCGAGGCGGCCTGGCGGCTGTACGACCAGCCCGATGCCGGCCTCTGGGAGTTCCGTGGCCGCGCCTCGGTGCATACCTATTCCAGCGTCACCTGCTGGGCCGGCTGCGAGCGGCTGGCGCGGATCGCACGGGAGCTCGGACTCGACGCGCGTGCCGCGCACTGGTCGGCGCGCGCCGACGCGATGCGCGCGACGATCCTCGCGCGCGCGGTCCATCCGCGGGCCGGCCATTTCGTCGACGTGTTCGACGGCGACGGCCTCGACGCCAGTCTGCTGCTGCTGGCCGAGCTCGGTTTCGTCGAGGCGGCCGATCCGCGCTACGTCGCGACCGTCGAGGCGATCGGTTCAGGTCTGGCACGCGGGCCGCACGTGTTCCGCTACCTCACGCCCGACGACTTCGGCACGCCGGAGACCAGCTTCACGATCTGCAGCTTCTGGTATGTCGACGCACTGGCCGCGATCGGCCGGCGCGACGAGGCGCGTGCCCTGTTCGAGACCCTGCTCGCACAGCGCAACGGCCTGGGCCTGCTGTCGGAGGACATCGCGCCGCAGACCGGCGAGCTGTGGGGCAATTTTCCGCAGACCTATTCGCTGGTCGGCCTGATCAATGCCGCGATGCGTCTGTCGCGCAGCTGGGAAGAACTGCTGTGAGGCCGATGCGCGCCTGGTTCGACCCCGCGGGGTCGTCCTGATGGGACGCCTGGTCGTCGTCTCCAACCGCGTCGCGGTGCCGCGCGAGCTGCGCGCCGGCGGACTGGCCGGCGCGATGCACTCCGCGCTGTCGCAACGCGGCGGGCTGTGGTTCGGCTGGAGCGGGCGCATCGCCGCGGCGCCAGCCGACGAGCCGCGCATGGAGACGGTCGGTTCGATCACGTTCGCGCTGACCGATCTGACACGCGCCGACTACGAGGCCTATTACCTCGGCTATGCCAACCGCGCATTGTGGCCGCTGTTCCACTACCAGCCGAACTTGGTCGAGTTCAGCCGCAGCAATCTGGAAGGCTATCTGCGTGTCAACCGGCGCCTGGCCGGGCAGCTGGCCGGCCTGCTGCGCGACGACGACACGGTCTGGATTCACGACTACCACCTGATCCCGCTGGCCAGCGAGCTGCGTGCGCTCGGCATCGGCGCGCGCATCGGCTTCTTCCTGCACATCCCGCTGCCGGCGGTCGAGCTGATGGCGATGCTGCCGGGGCACCGTCATCTGATCGAATCGCTGGCCGACTACGATCTGGTCGGCCTGCAGACGCCGGCCGACCGTCACGCGCTGCGCGACTACTTCGAGCGCGAATGCGGCGCGACGCTCGAGGACGGCGGCGTACGTCTGCGCAGCGGGCGCTCGCTGCGCATCGAGGCGTTTCCGATCAGCATCGACACCGCGCTGATCGCGCGGCTGGCGACCAGCGGATCGACCCATGCGGCCACGCGCGGCCTGGTCGCGAGCCTGCAGGGACGCGCGCTGGCGATCGGCGTCGACCGGCTCGACTACTCCAAGGGCCTGCCCGAACGCTTCGACGCGTTCGGGCGCTTTCTCGAGCGCCACGTCGAGCGGCGCCGTCAGGTTTCGATGATGCAGATCGCGCCGCTGACGCGCGAGGACGTACCGGAGTACCGCGAGCTGCGCGAGCGGCTCGAGCGCATGGCCGGCGCGACCAACGGCCAGTACGCGGAGCCCGACTGGGTGCCGATCCGCTACATCAACCGCAGCTTCCAGCAGGCGACGCTGGCCGGCTACTACCGCGTCGCGCAGATCGGCCTGGTCACGCCGCTGCGCGACGGCATGAACCTGGTCGCGAAGGAGTTCGTTGCGGCGCAGTCGGCCGACGATCCGGGCGTCCTCGTGCTGTCGCGCTTCGCCGGCGCCGCCAACGAGCTGGCGGGCGCGCTGATCGTCAATCCGCACGACGTCGACGACACCGCCGACGCGATCGAGCAGGCGCTGGCGATGCCGCTCGAGGAGCGCCGCGCACGCTGGCAGTCGATGTTCGACCATCTCTCCCGGCACGATATCGCGGCCTGGCGCGATGCGTTCCTCGCGGCGCTCGAGCACAGCCGCCGCTGAGCGGTGGCGAAGCGCCGGTTACGGCGACTCGGGCAGGCGGTACTCGAAGTCGTAGCGGTGCGCGCCGTCGGTGATCGTGATCGACATGCGGCCTTCGATGCCGGCGAGTTCGCCGTCGCCCGAATCGGGCACCACGGTGATGCTCAGCGACGGCGCACCGCGCGTCATCGTGCCGCTGTGCTGCAGCATGAAGCTGCCTTGTCGGCCGTGCAGCGTGCCGCTGACGCGTTCGATCGCGACGTAGCCGGCCGAACCCTCGGCCGCGCCGGTCGCGGTCAGCATCTGGCCGACGCCGGTCGCGTCGAGCTCGCCGTGGAAACGCTTGTCGAGCGCCATCCGGGCGCGTCGCTCGTCGGCGTCGGGCGATTCGATCGGCAGCGGACTCAGCTTGACGTCGAAAGCGCCACTGGCGTGTCGGGTCATGGTCGGTTCCTCGGTGGCAGGTGCGGCGGTCGCGGCGTGCGCCTACGCGCCGGCGGCGGACGCGGAGGGCGGATGATCTGCGGTCTGCGCATCGGTGCCGGCCATGCACAGCGCGCCGGCCAGGCCCGGCGACGCGAAGCGGCGGATGGATTCGGCACGAGGGCGTCCTCCATGCAGCCGGCGCGAGCGCGATCGTCGGCGACCGGCCGGCCCGCGTCAATCGGCGCGTCAAGGCAGGAAGCGTGCGCGCGTCTCGGGCGTCGGCAGCAGGCAGTGTTCGGCGCGTCCGAACCAGCGCAGGCGGTTGCGTGCGACGCGGCGATAGACCGCGTCGCGCAGCGCTCGCGGTATCGCGCGCAGCAGCGCGCCGAGGCGCCAGGCGCCGCCGAGGCCGCTCAGCACGCGCAGCACGGCATCGCTGTCGACGTGGCCGCGCCCGTCCTCGATCAGCAGGAACGACGGCGGGTCGGCCGGATCGAGGCCGTGCCGGCGCAGCAGCGCCTGACCGGTCGCGCCCTGCTGCGTCGCGAAGCGAAAGCGGCCGGCGCGGTCGTGCCGCAGCACGAAGCGGACGCTGCGGCTGCACAGCAGGCAGACGCCGTCGAAGACGATGACCGGGCCGTCCGGCGCCGCTCGGGCCGCATCCGGATCAGTCGACATCGAGGCTGCCGGCATAGGCGATCAGCAGGCCGAACGGCGCGAGGCGGACCGTCACCTCGAAGCGGTAGCGACCGTCGCGCTCGTACTCGTGCGCCGTGACGTCGAATCCGCGGCGCGGCAGCGCGACGCCGCCGATCGACAGCGAGTCGGCGCGCCAGCGCAGTCCGTCGGCGGACGCGGCGAGCCGGAAGCCGAGCGTCGCGATGCCGATCCGCTCGATCAGACGTCCGTCACGCGCGGCCAGCCGCGAGGTCACCGCCACGGCGCCGAACCGGCGCGACCAGGATTCGCCGTGCGCGTCGGACGCGATCTCGACCACCAGCGCGTGCGTGCCGGCCTGCGGCAGCCGCAGTACGGCGGCGGCGAGACGCGCCGCGCGCCCGGATCCGCGTTCGACCGTGACGCGACCGGCGTAGCGGCACGGCCGCGCACCGCGGTGCAACTGGCGGACGCACGGCGGCAGCGCGGCCAGCGCCGCCGGGCCGAGCAGACGCGGCCACAGCGGCGGCACGGATCGCGTGCCGCCGCCGGCGTCGGCGCATTCCGGCCGCGGACCGGAAGCGCGCATCGGTGCTCAGGCTGTGGCCGGGTTCGGCTTGTCCGGATCGAGCTTCCACTGCTTGATCGCGCGCGCGACGTCCTCCGGATTCATCCGGCCCTCGGCGGCCAGCGCGGCGATCGCGGCGTGGGCGATCCAGTAGCGGTCGACCTCGAAGAAGCCGCGCAGGTGCGCGCGCGAGTCGCTGCGGCCGTAGCCGTCGGTGCCGAGCACGACATAACGCTTGCCGTCGGGCAGGAACGCGCGGATCTGGTCGGCGTAGCCGCGCACGTAATCGGTGGCGGCGACGACCGGGCCGGCGCGGTCGGCCAGGCACTGCGTGACCCAGGCCCGGCGCGGCGCCTCGTCCATCGGGTGCAGGCGGTTCCAGCGTTCGACCTCGAAGCCGTCGCGGCGCAGCTCATTGAAGCTCGGGCAGGACCATACGTCCGAGGCCACGCCGAACTCCTTCTCGAGCAGCTCGGCCGCGGCCAGCACCTCGCGCAGGATCGTGCCGGAGCCGAGCAGCTGCACGGTCGGCACGCTGCTGGCCTTGCTCTTGCCCTTGCCGCCGCTCTTGCCGGCGCCGCCGTCCTGCAGCAGGTACATGCCCTTGATGATGCCGGCCTCGGCATCCTTCGGCATTTCAGGATGTGCGTAGTTCTCGTTCATCACGGTGACGTAATAGAATGTGTCCTCCTGCTCGGTCAGCATGCGCCGCACGCCGTCCTGCAGGATCACCGCGACCTCGAACGAGAACGTCGGGTCGTAGCTGCGGCAGTTCGGAATCGCGCCAGCAAGCAGATGCGAGTGGCCGTCCTCGTGCTGCAGGCCTTCGCCGTTGAGCGTGGTGCGGCCGGCGGTGCCGCCGATCAGGAAGCCGCGCGCGCGCATGTCGCCGGCGGCCCAGGCCAGATCGCCGATGCGCTGGAAGCCGAACATCGAGTAGTAGATGTAGAACGGCAGCATCGGCACGTTGCTGACCGAATAGCTGGTCGCGGCGGCCATCCACGAGGACATCGCGCCCGGCTCGCTGATGCCCTGCTGCAGCACTTGGCCGCTTTCGTCCTCGCGGTAGTACATCAGCTGGTCGGCGTCCATCGGCTTGTACTTCTGGCCGAACGGCGCGTAGATGCCGATCTGCCGGAACATGCCCTCCATGCCGAACGTGCGCGCTTCGTCGGCGACGATCGGCACGATGCGCGGGCCGATCACCTTGTCGCGCAGCAGCAGGTTGATGCCGCGCACGAACGCCATCGTCGTGGAGATCTCGCGCTCGCCGCTGCTCTTGAGCAGCGGTTCGAACAGCGGCAGCTCCGGCGTCGCCAGGGTCTCGGACTTCGGACGCCGCTGCGGCAGGAAGCCGCCGAGCGCCATGCGCCGCTCGATCAGGTACTGCACCTCCGGCGAGTCCTTGCCGGGGTGGTAGTACGGCACGTTCGGCAGGTCGGCGTCGGAGACCGGGATGTTGAAGCGGTCGCGAAACGCGCGGATCGCCGCGTCGTCCATCTTCTTCTGCTGATGCGTGATGTTCTGCGATTCGCCGGCGCCGCCCATGCCGTAACCCTTGACGGTCTTGGCCAGGATCACGGTCGGGTGGCCGGTCGTGTTGACCGCCTCGTGGTAGGTCGCGTAGACCTTGTGCGGATCGTGGCCGCCGCGGTTGAGCCGCCAGATGTCGTCGTCGGACAGGTTGGCGACCATCTCGCGCAGCTCCGGATACTTGCCGAAGAAATGCTCGCGCGTGTAGGCGCCGCCGAAGGCCTTGCAGTTCTGGTACTCGCCGTCGACGGTCTCCATCATCAGC
>VFQU01000873.1_pt1 | contig 21022 bp, 19 predicted proteins | sample 3512311 | NCBI WGS metagenome assembly VFQU01 (sample SAMN10412377, study PRJNA504923) | tailings metagenome | isolation source: Relicate 3 Philex TSF3 active mining site | place: Philippines: Tuba, Benguet | collected 2017-08-29
GCTGGACCGCCAGACGCCGCTGCTGCTTTTCGACGCCGCCGACCCCGGCAATCTCGGCTGGTTTTCCCGTTGTCAGTTCTATGTGGATGGCGCCAGCGGGGTTGTCCTTCAAACTCCCATTTCCATTGCCAATGTGCACGACCGGCGCGGCCAGGTTCAGCCCAACGCCCTTCGCCTCTACATCACCAAGGAAATCTCGGCTCGCTTCAAATTGCCTGGCCGCGTGGCTGTCAATGAACAGATGATCTATCAGGTCTTCTACAACCTGCTGCACGCCCTGCAGAATGTCGGCGTTGGGCTGTGTGGAGGTCCCAGCGTAAAGCCTCTGGCCGGCCGTGGCGAAGGCGCCCCGCCCCGGTCCTGACTCGCTGGCCTGGCTGCGTGTGCGCATCTCTGTCATCGTCCCGGTCCTGAACGAAGAATCCACTCTGCCGGCCTTCCTCGCCATGGCGGCGCAACTGAACGCCGCAGAAATCATCGTTGCCGATGGTGGCTCGAGCGACCGCACGGCCCAGATTGCCCGCGCGGCTGGGGTCACATTCACCGCCGCACCGGCCGGCCGCGGCCCCCAGATGAACGCCGGCGCCGCCCAGGCCACCGGCGATGTGCTGCTCTTCCTGCATGCCGACGCCCGCCTGCGGCCCGGCGCCCTGACTGCCGTCACCACCGCACTGGCCAACCCCTCCTTGCGCGGGGGCATCTTTGATGTCGTCTTCGATGGAGGCGATTGGGTGGCCCGCACCTTCAACTGCATCTATCACTGGCGCCGCTACGTCGGCATTTTCTATGGAGACGCGGGGATCTTCGTCCGCCGCGACGTGTTCGCCGCCATGGGCGGCTTTCGCAATTTTCCCATCATGGAAGATTATGAGTTCGGCCGCCGCCTCTTCGGCTGGGGCGGCCACATGGCCCTGCTGCGGGAACCCATCTACATTTCAGACCGCCGCTGGCGCAAAGCGGGCTTGCTGCGGACCCTCACCGTCTGGATTATTATCCAGACCGCCTACAGCCTGGGATTTCCAGCGGAACGTTTGGGAACGATTTATCGTCAGATACGGTGATGTGGCTCATTCTCTGCCTGGCCGCCAGCGCTCTGGCCGCCGATAACGCCCGCGACATCGTCCGGGAAGCGATGGAGCGCGACCAGCGCAACCTCGAATTGCTGGACACCTATATGTTCGAGCGCCGCACCCTGCAACACACCTACGAAAAGGATGGTCGGCTGAAGAAGACGACCGAGGAAATTCATGAGGTCTTCCACGTCGACGGCACTGAAATTGAACGCCTCATTCGCAAGGACGGCAAAGAACTCACCGACAGGGAAAAAGCCGCCGAGCAACGGCGCATTGACAAGGTCATTCAGAAGATCCGCAACGAATCCCCCAAGGACCGTGCCAAGCGTCGCGGCGAGCGCGAAAAGGACCGTGAGGAAGAAAAGGAGGCCCGTCGCGAAGTACTCGACGCCTTCGATTTTCAACTGCTCGGCGAAGAACCCGTCCGCGGCCGCGAATGCTGGAAGATCACTGGCCAACCCCGCGGCGACTTCCGGGGCAAGGGCCGCCGCGCCGACCAGATGAAAAAGGTGAGCGGTGCGGTCTGGATCGATAAACAGACCTACGAACTCGTCCGTATGAATCTCGACACCAAGGACACCATCAGCTTCGGCTGGTTCCTGCTACGCCTACAGCCCGGCGCGCAGATTCGTCTGGAACAGCAACTGATCAATCAGGAAGTCTGGCTGCCCGTAGCCATCGATATCCGCGCTGATGCCCGCGTACTCGGCAAGATGTTGCGCGTGGGCCTGGAGATGACTTACGACAAGTTCCGGAAGTTCCAGGCCGACTCGCAGCTGATCGTCACCGAACAGTAAACTATTCGCCTTCCAGCGGCGCCACGAAAAGAATTGGCAGTGTCGGCGTCTGCGACCCACCCGCCGGCTCCAGCGTAACCGCCACGGCCGCAATGGCGGCCGGGTCCACCGCGCCGCGCTGTATGTGCACACCCTCACCACGCCGGGCCTCGAACAGGCCGGCTGGCCGCGGCGCGCCACCATCTTTCGGAATCAGCCACATCTCAAATATCCGTCCCACCGGCATCTCGGGCAGGTTCGCGGCGAAAAGCAACACCCCCCGCTCCGGATGCACAAAGATCTGCCCGCGCGGCGGCGCGGGCTGCGGACTGCCAAAGCGCACACTGCGCGTTGCCGGCAAGCGCAGAAACTCGTACAACTCTCGCGCCTGCGCCGCCAGAGCTTCGCTGGCCTCAATTCGAGTCCGCAATTGCTGCAATTCTGTTTCGCGCTTTTCGATGTCAGAACGCATATTGAACGCCACCACCAGCAGGGCCACGCAAGCGGCAGCCAGCCCCATCAGCCACAGCCAGTGGCGGCTCCGCTCAGGCGCTCCCGCGGCCAGCAGCAACCGGCGGCGCAGCCGGGCCGGCGGCTTGGCGTCTGGCGCCACGTAGGCGAAACTGCTGGTCATTTGCAGTGCCCGGCCCACGCCGGCCACCGTTTCCACGTCGCCAGCCTCCAGCGCCGCGCGCACCTCGGCCATCTCGGCCGGCTCCAGCAGGCCGAGCGCATACAGCGCATAGCGCAACTCGCGGTCTTGTGGGTCCTGATTCTCAACCGCCATGAAACATCTCTCTCAAAGTCTGCAGTGCCGTGCGTACCCACGTCTTGATAGTGCCCAAAGGCTGCCCCAGTTTCGCGGCCATTTCTGACTGGGACATGCCTTCAAAATATGCCAGCTCCAGCACCCGGCGCTGATTCTCCGGCAGTTGCGTAAACGCCGCCCGGATGCGTCGCGCCTGCTCTTCATCGAGCAGCCTGTCTTCTATGCCTACGAAGAGACTCACCCGTTCGGATGCGGCCAGCTCAAAGGTTTGTGCCTGCTGCTGGCCGGCCGTCGAACGCAGATAGTCCAGTGCCCGGTTCCTTGCTATGGTCAACAGCCAGGGCGCCAGCCTTCCCCGCTCCGGCTCAAAATCCGCTGCCCGGTTCCAGACGCGCAGAAACACCTCCTGTGTCAATTCTTCAGCCACCGCCGCATTGCGCACAATCCGCAGAATGACGGAATAGACAATGCGCCCATAACGGTCATAAAGGTCGGCCATGGCCTGTGTATCACGCCGCTGCAAACCCGCAATCAGTGGCGCGTCGTCCCCACCCAATACTCCCGCAAGCACCAGCAACAGTTGCCAGCTCATGACACGGTCACCCGTTCCCCCCGGTACAAGCCATGCTTCTCAATGTATCCTGCCACCGCCGCTGGCAATTCCTGCACTGGAAGCCCGGCCGCCAACCGCTCGCGTATGGAGGTCGAACTTTCCCGGTAATCCACTCCCTCCAGCGGATGCACCCGCGCCCCGGCGGGAACTTCGTAGGTGAACCCTGGCCGCGCCGCCACGATGAAATCGGTCATGCGGAAGACATCCGCCACGCGATACCAGGTCATCACTTCCGCAAAAGCATCCGCCCCAATCACAAAGAAAAACTCTACCCCGGGACCATAGACGGCGCGCAGCCGTTCCAGTGTCTCAATGGTGTAGCTTTTCCCTTCCCGGTCTTCAATGCCGCTGGCTTCCAGCTGCGGTTCACCCGAGACGGCGGCCTCTACCATCGCCAGCCGCTGCGCAAAGCTCGCCGTGGTGGCGCTTTGCTTGTGCGGGGGCACTCGGTTGGGAATCAACAGCAGGCGGTCCAGACTGCAAGCGGCAACAGCCGCTCTGGCGATGGCCAGATGCCCATTGTGTACGGGGTCGAAAGTGCCGCCAAATAACCCAAGCCGCATCACGAAACTTCTCTAGTCTAACCGCCAGCTCACCAGCTTGCTCTCCGTCATTTGCTCCACCGCGTACCGGGGCCCTTCTTTGCCCAACCCGCTCTGCTTCCATCCCCCATAAGGCATCAGGTCCACCCGGAAGCTGGAGCTGTCGTTGATCAGCACCGAGCCGGATTCGATCTCCCGCGCGCAACGCCACGCTTGGCGCACGCTCTGCGTAAAGACGCCAGTCTGCAAGCCATAGCGGGAGTCATTGACAACCCCGATTGCCTCACTCAGGTCATCGAATGCGTTCACGCAGACAACCGGGCCAAACACCTCTTCCCGCATTACACGGCTGGTGAGCGGCGCCTGCGCGAGCACCGTCGGTTGCAGAATCGCCTGATTTCGTCCGCCGCCCTGTCGCAACACGGCCCCTTCCCGCACGGCCTCGCCCACCCAGGCCTGCACCCGCTGCGCTTCCTGTTCATCGATCAGACAGCTGATATCGCAGGCATCTTCAAGCGGATGTGCCAGTCGCAACGCCCCTACTTGCTGGGTAAATCGCTCCAGAAATGCTTCAAAAACCGGCCGCTCCACCAACACTCTTTGCACACTGATGCATGTCTGGCCGGAGTTGGCATAACCGCCCGCCACGCACGCGCCCATGGCTGCTTCGAGGTCAGCATCGGCGCATACCACCACCGCACTGTTGTTACCCAATTCCAGTGTTACGCGCTTCATGCCCGCCGCTGCCTGTAGTTGCTCACCCACCGCAAGGCTCCCCGTAAAGCTCACCATTCGCACTTGCGGGGCGGCAACCAGCGCCGCGCCCAACTCCCCACCAGGCCCCACCACCACCTGCAAAGCTTCGGCTGGCAGGCCGCATTCCACCAGCAGCGCCGCGGCGTGCAACGCGGATAGCGGCGTCGCGCTGGCTGGCTTTTGCACCACCGCATTGCCTGCTGCCAGCGCCGGACCCACCTTGTGCAAGCTCAGATTGAGGGGAAAATTGAAGGGCGTAATTGCCGCCACCACCCCCAGCGGTTGCCGCATGGTGAACCCCACGTGCCCCGTACCATTCGGCCCCGCATCCAGTGGCACTTCCTCGCCAGCCAAACGGTGTGCTTCTTCACCACTGGCCCATAGCGTGGCCGCGCCACGGTCCACTTCAATTCGCGCCTCACGAATCGGCTTGCTACTTTCGAGCGTAATCGTGCGCGCAAACTCCTCCTTGCGCTCCACCAGCCGTCGGCTGGCCCGGAACAGAATCTCCGCCCGCTGGTGCCGTGTCATGGCCGCCATGGCACGGGCGCCCTTGCTGGCTTTGGCCAGTACTTCCGGCAATGCGGCGACAGGCGTCTCCGGCACCTCCGCCACTACCGCACCGTCATAAGCCAGCCGCAGTTTTCGCACGCTCATATATCTCCGACTGTATCGCGTAGTCCTCACCCAGCCGGACAATCACCTTGGCCCGCGAGCGAAAGCTCTCCACCGCCAGTTCCTCCCACACCACCACCCAGCGCGTGTTCCCATCGAGGCGCGTCACCAGCGGCCTTGGCCACTGGGCCCAACTCAGGAACACCTGCCCGGAATGGCTGCCGCTGGCCACCCGCAGGGCCTTCCCTTCCCCTTCACTGAAGGCGCGCCGGTAGAGAGTCTGCCCCTGTTCCGGGTCGAAGTATTGAAACAGATCCACATCCAGCAGTCGCTGCATTCCGGGCCCCTCCACAAAGGCATGAAAGCGAAAGGGGTTGTATGTCGCCATGACTTCCGCGCGGCGCGGCGCCCACCCGTCATACACCCGCGAATTCAGTTCCGCCAGCGCCTGCTCGCGCAAAACAGCCCGGCCCGCCAGCCAACTCACTACCAGGACGATTGTTAGCCAGGCGGCCAGCCGCCCCGAAGACTTCCGCGCCCCGATTTCGCTGTTCACCAGATTCGACAGCATCGGCCCCGCCAGGCCGAGCACTAGCAGCGCATAAAGCACCGGGTCAAAAAATGATTCGAGGCCGAGCGCGTGAAACCGGTCGTCAAAGGGCAAAAGAATTCGCGTCCCCCGGTACGTGCAAAGGTCAATCAGATCATGCGCCACAACGCCCAAAGTCGCCAGTGACAGCGCGCCCCAAAAGTGCAATTCACGCCGTAACACGTATCGCACAAACAGCACCACCGCCAGCGCTACCAGCGGGGCGAACACCAGCGCGTGAGTGAAATGCCGGTGCCAGGTCAGGACGTTCACGTTGCCCGGCAAAAACGGAATCGTATCGGCGTCCGGCGCACCCGAGGCCAGAAAGATCACCCATTTCCAGTTCGGTGTCCAGCGCTTGGCTCCCGCCTGGGCGAGGGTGAAGCCAATCGCTGCGTGCGTGAGCGGGTCCATGGGCTATTGCGGCGGCGCCAACAGGGTCAGTGCTTGCGGCACGATTTCCAATCGCGCTGGCAGCTCCCCAAACTCTTCCCCATCGAGCTGCAAATAAACCCGGTCCCCATTGGCCGGCGCCAGCTCGAGATGGTCCACTTTGCCCACATGTACACCCTTCATGCCCTGATGCTGGTTCACCAGCACCCCGGCCAGATACTTCAGATACTTCACGGCAAAGCGTCCTTCAAAAAGCACCATCTCGAAGTAGGGTTCCGGCAGGCGGATCGACTTGGCAATCTCCAGGTCCCCTCCGTAATTCCTCACCCGGCTGGCCAGCGCAAAGCTCGCCTGGGCCTCGCCCAACGGGGTGCTCACTTTGAGTTCGGGCAGGACCCGCCATGTGGCGCCAAAACCCGCCAGCCAGTATGCCAGTTTCCCGAGCCTTTTTTTCACCCGGGTGTCCACATCGCGCACAATCTGGGCGTCCACCCCGGCGCCCGCCATCGCAATGAAGTAGCGCGACTCTCCGCCTGCCAGTTGGCAGCGGCCCAGCGGAATCCGGTGCGGCTTCCAGTTTCCCGCCTGCCCCGCGGCCCGCACGGGGTGCGTCCCGATGCCCATCTCCACCGCCAGGCAGTTGGCCGTGCCGCCGGGCAGTATGCCCAGTGGGGTTTCCGTGCCCGCCAACCCGTTCACCACCTCATTGATGGTTCCGTCCCCGCCCGCCACGTAAACCGTGGCGCCAGGCTGTTCCGCGCATTCCCGCGCCAGATCCATCGCCGCACCCGGCCCAGTGGTCGGCCGCAGCTCGATTGAAACATTTCTTGCTTGAAATGTTTTCACGATGGCGGGTACCCAATCCGGGTTCCGCAGTAGTTTTCCAGCCACTGGATTGTAAATGAGATAGTTTTGCAATGGAAGGCCGCTAAACTGTTAGTTTAGCGTCTCCATGGCCCCGGCACCCTCCCCCGCTTCCCTGCGCGCAGATGAACTGCGTACGCAAATCGCCCACCACGAACACCGCTATTACGTCCTTGATGCGCCGGAAATCTCTGACGCGGAGTACGACGCGCTGCTGCGGGAACTGCTGGCTCTCGAAGAGGCGCACCCCGAACTGCGCACGCCCAATTCGCCCACCCAGCGTGTTGGGGGGCGTCCGCGCGAGGGCTTCGTCAAGCTTCAGCACTCCTCGCCCATGCTCAGCCTCGACAACGCGCTCAATGAGGGCGAACTGCGCGATTTCGACCGGCGCGTGCGCGAACTGCTGGGTGGCGAGTCTTACGCCTACTGCGCCGAACTCAAGCTCGATGGCGTGTCTCTCGCCGTTCACTTTGAAGAGGGCGAACTGGCCCGCGCCATCACCCGCGGCGATGGCCAGGTGGGCGAAGACGTCACCGAGAACGCCCGCACCATTCGCAGCCTGCCGCTGCGCGTTCAACAGGCTGCCGCCTTCGAAGTCCGCGGAGAAACCATCATGAGCCGCCACGCCTTCGAACGGCTCAATGCCGACCGCGAACAGGAAGGCCTGTCACTCTACGCCAACCCGCGCAATTCCGCCGCCGGTTCACTCCGTGTGCTGGACCCCACCATCACCGCCTCGCGCCAGCTTGACTTCATGGCTTACTTCTACCTCGTCGACGGCCGCCCGGCTCTCGACAGCCATTGGGCCTCACTCGATCATCTGGCCCGGCTTGGCTTCAAGGTGAACCCGCATCGCCGTCTCTGCCACTCGCTCGAAGAATTGCTGGCTTTCTGTCAGGACTTTGAACAGCAGCGCGAGAGCCTGCCCTACGAGATTGATGGCGTCGTCGCCAAAGTGGACTCTGTCGCTCAGCAGCAGCGGCTGGGCTGGACGGCCAAGGCCCCCCGCTGGGCCATTGCCTACAAGTACGCCGCCCGCGATGCCGAAACGGTGGTCGAGGACATCCTCATTCAGGTGGGCCGCACCGGCGCGCTTACGCCCGTCGCCGCGCTGCGCGACGTACCGGTGGGCGGAGTTACTGTCTCTCGCGCCACGCTGCACAACGAGGAAGAAATCGCCCGGCTGGGCATTGAGATCGGCGACTGGGTGCGCGTCGAACGCTCTGGCGATGTCATCCCCAAGGTCGTTGCTGTCATCCGGAAAGGCGAGTCTCCCCGGCCCTTTCACATGCCGTCTCATTGCCCGGTCTGCCAGAGTGAGGTGGTCAAGCTCGAAGGTGAAGTGGCCGTGCGCTGCCTCAACATTAACTGCCCGGCACGTCTCAAGCAATCGATTGAACACTTCGCCTCCCGCAGCGTCATGGATATCGACGGCATGGGCGAGGCGCTAGTGGAACAACTGGTCGACCGCGGCCTTGTGCGCAACGTCGCTGACCTCTACGCCCTCACCCAGGAGCAACTGGAGAGCCTCGAGCGTATGGGCCGCAAGAGCGCTGAGAAAGTCCTGCAGAACATCAACGCCTCACGCCAGCGCTCACTTGCCCGCCTGATCAGCGGCCTCGGCATCAGCTTCGTGGGCGAACGCACCGCGCAGATTCTCGCCGACACCTTCGGCGACCTCGACCGCATTGCCACGCTTCCCGCGGAACAACTGATGGCTGCCGAGGAAGTGGGGCCCAAGGTGGCCGCCGCCATTCTGGCCTGGTTTGCGCAGCCGCGCAACCGGGAACTGATTGAACAACTCCGCGCCGCCGGTCTCAATTTCCGGCAGGAGGTGCGCACGCGCGCGGCGGGTCCGCTGGCTGGCTTCACCTACGTGCTCACCGGCACGCTGCCCACGCTGAAGCGGGACGAGGCCAAAGCGCTCCTCGAAGCTGCCGGGGCTAAGGTGGCTGGCAGTGTCTCCAAAAAGACCACGGCCGTGGTGGCCGGCGAGGACGCTGGCTCCAAGCTCGACAAGGCGCGCGAACTGGGCGTGGAAGTGATTGACGAAGCCGAGTTGCTCCGCCGGGTGGGTCAATAAATGCGGGCCTTTGTCGCGAAGTTGATCGCTCTCGGTCCGCTGGGCGTCTTTCTGCTCGCCTTCTTCGATTCGCTCGGCGTGCCCCTGCCGGGCGGCGTGGATACGCTGCTGGTGGTGGTCGCCAACCAGCGCCCGGATTGGGCCTACTGGTGCGCTGGACTGGCGACGGTGGGTTCACTCCTGGGGTCCATGGCTTTGTTTCTGCTGGCTCGCAAAGGCGGCCAGAAGTACCTCGAAACCGTTACGGTTGGCAATCGCGGCCATCGCTTCCGGCGCTGGTTTGCCCGCTATGGGCTGGTTACCGTCTTCGTACCCGCCATTTCGGTCATTCCGATGCCGCTGAAGGCCTTTGTCGCTTGCGCTGGCGTACTGGGCATCCGGCCTCAGGCCTTCGCGCTCACCATTCTGGCCGCTCGCGTGCCGCGCTACCTGTTCCTGGCATGGCTCGGCCGTGAGATGGGCGACAACACGTTGAACTGGATTCGCGCCCACACCCTGCAGTTCGGGCTGGGTCTGGGCGCCGTCGCGCTGGTGCTCTTCCTGCTGCTTCGTCTGGTGGACCGTCCCAACCAGACCCGTTCCGCTTTTGAAGACAACCAGTAAGGTTTGGCAAGACGATTGCTCAATCAGGTGGCAGGAGCCCAAAACGGAATGAATCCTGCCCTTCGCCAAAACGAACCCAATGTGGACCTGAGCCGCTTCGACCGCCTCGTCCAGAACGAACCCAGTACCCGTAAACCCTCTGCCAACAATGAGTTGCCCGATGGCAAGTACGAAGTCCGCATCGAGGATGTCGCCCTCTACACCTCGAGCCGCAGCGGCAACCCGGTGCTGAAGTACACCCTGCGCGTGCTCGGCCCCAACTACATCGGCCAGCTGATGTGGAAGTACCGGGGCATCACCGAAAACACCATTCAGTACGTCAAGGACGAATTGAAGCTGTGCGGTCTGGAATTGGCCCGCTTTTCAGACCTCAGCTTCCATTTGCACGACCTGATCGGTGTAGAACTCGAAGTCACCCGCCGCACCCGGGGCGAGGAAGTGAACATCTTCTTCAATTCGGTCATGGAATCCGACGACGGTCCCGAGGACGATCTGCCGTTCTAGTAACCGCTCACTTTGCCGCCCCGGCGGCCATCGCTCCAGCCGAGACGCCAGCCGGTCTTTTCTTCCACCATTACGGCGTGCACGTCGCCCTGGCTGCGGTAACGATTGCTGAGCACGTGGCCTCTTGCCTTCAGCGCTTCGGCGACTTCATAGGGCAAGGCGCCTGGCTCGGACTCGATACGGTCCGGCAGGTACTGGTGGTGTATGCGAGGAAACTCAATGGCGTCGCGCAGGCTCATGCGGAAATCGATGATGTTCGAGATTACCTGCACGAGCGTATTGGGAATCGTCGCCGCGCCGGGGCTGCCCAGGGCAAACCAGGCCTGACGGTCCCGCGTCAAAACCAGCGTGGGGCTCATCGTGCTGGGCGGACGATGCCCCGCGGGCAGAACATTACGTCCGCCGTCGGAAAAGGCCCCGTAGATGTTCCCCATCAGGACGCCCGTTCCGGGCACGACAACCTGGCTCCCGTAGAAGCCACTCAAAGTGTACGTATTGGTGATGATGTTGCCGGCCTCGTCCACGATGCTGAAATGGGTCGTGTCGGCACTCTCCCCTTCCATTTCGGGACTGGCCTTGGGCGCTTCTCCCAGATCGGCAGCCGGGGTGGCGCGATCCGGGCGTATCCCGCTGGCCAGCGTGGCTGCGTAGTCCTTGCTGGTCAACCGGGCGACAGGAATTTCGCGGTAGTCCGGGTCTCCGGCGTGCAATAACCGGTCGCGGAAAGCACGCTTCATGGCCTCCACCAGAAAGTGGCGATGCCGCGCACTGCCTTCCATGCCGAGGGGCAACTCGAACTGCTCCAGCGTGTTGAGCATCTGAATGATCACCATGCCACCGCTCGAACTGGGCGCGCTCGACAGCACCGGGTAGCCGCGATAGGTGGTCTCGAGGGGTTGCCGCGCAATGGCCCGGTATTGCTTCAGGTCTTCCGCGGTGATCAGCCCGCCATTCGCAGCAATGCTGGCTACCAGCCGCCGTGCCGTTTCGCCTTCGTAGAACTCCCGGCCGCCCGCCTTCTGCATACGAGCCAGCGTCGCCGCCAGTTCGGGCTGCCGCACGAGTTCGCCCTGTTTGAGCGGTTCTTCACCGCCATGCAGGAAGATGCGGGCGGAATCCCGATAGGGCTTCATCACTGGCACCTGAAGCCGCAAGATCAACTCCATACGCTGCGAGGCGGGGAAGCCTTGCTGCGCCAGCCGCCGCGCTGGTTCGAGCACGGCCTTCCAGGGCAGCTTGCCAAAGATCCGGTGCGCCAGCGCCATACCGTCCGGCGTGCCGGGCACGGGCATGCTCTTGTAGCCGGTGGCTGCTTCCTGCGGGTTGGCAAAGACGCCGGGCCTGGAGGCCAGGGGGGCGCGCGCGCCATAGTCGATCAGTTGCGCCCGGCCATCGTTCATGCGCACCAGCAGATAACCGCCGCCGCCCAGATTGCCTGCCTCCGGATGCACCACGGCAAGGGCGAAGGCCACCGCCACGGCGGCATCCACGGCGTTCCCACCCTGTTTCAGAATGGCCAGGCCGGCTTCGGTGGCGTATTCGTTACAGGTGGCGACCATGGCGCGCCGCGCCCGTTCGGGTTGGGCCACCATGGGCCGGGCCGCCTCCAGTCGCAACCCGGATTGCGAAACTTCCTGCCCGCTCAGGCAAGCGGCCAGCAGGAAGCTAGTGAGTGCTTGGTACCTCATTGAAATTCATCGTCGCATTGACTGGGGTCATCGCACGGGATATCAACCGCACCAGCTTGCGGTAAGGCAACTCTTCGCGACGGACAAAAGGAAGCCATTCTGAATCGCGGCTCGAGGAAAAGTACCATCGCGCCAGCAGCGCCAGATGCTCCTCGCGTTCTTTCAGGGAGGGCCGCGGCATGGGCAATTCCTCCACGAGTTGCCGCAGGCGGCGGTCCATGCTTTCCCCCGCCTGGGACTTCACCTCAAAATCGACAGGCGGCTGCCAGATACCTTCCAGCAGGAAGTAAAGGCGTACCTGATCGCCCGCCCGCACCGCACCTACGCCCTGCAACTGGCTCAGGTCACCAGCAATATCCGGCGGCAGGGCCAGCGTCGCCTTGAGCTTATCGAGCCGCCGGTGCTGCCGCGCTGCCTCTTCAAATTCGAGGTTCTCACTGGCCCGGTCGCGCGCGTGTTCGACGGCACTTTCAAGCGAGGCCCCGCGGGTTTCGAAGAACTGCTCCAGTCGCGCTACTTCAGTGGCATATTCCCCCGGCCCCACCACCATTTGGCAGGGCCGCAGGCACTGATTCATCTCCCCATAGATACAGCCAGGATGATCCGGGTGCGGGGCCAGTTCTTCCTCACAACGCCGCAACTGGAAGAAGTCCAGGGTTTCGCGTTCCCAGCGCTCGGCCTCAGCGCGATTGCGGAAAGGGCCGAAGAAGAGGTTTTCGCGGCCGGCCAGCCGCGTGGTGACCTGTGTGCGGGGGAAGGGATTATTGCGCAAGAGCTTCACATAGGGCGTGTGCGGCAACCGCACCACTTTGCGGTATGTGTCCGGAAAGTGCGCTTTGGCCAGGCCGTAAAAGGTGAGCAATTGTTCGAGCCGTGTGGGCGTAAACCAGATTTCCACCTGCTGAGCCAGCACGCCCAGGTTGAGCAGCCGGGCGCCAGGCCGCGGTTCCAGCAGGCGTTTGAGCCGCCGCCGGAGCAACTGCGTGCGGCCGAGGTAGGGCTGGCCGCTGGCCAGATGGATCAGGTAAACAGCGGGTGTGTCTTCGAGGGCCGGCAAGGCGGCTGGCCAATCGAAGGCCAGATTCGGTTCCAGTATCAACGTTCGACGAAGGTCCTTGTCATTCCCAGCGTCGCACGGCGGGCGGGACTAGAAATTGGCTTCCGCAACGCGACGCACCAACTCGTCGTTGAGGCCATCGCGTTTCTTCGTCTCGGCGGCGATCTGGTCGCGCAGGCCGACAATCTTGCTGTCGATCTCAGCCAGCTCCGTGGCGTAACGCTGCACCCGTTCCTGCTGCCCAGACACATTGCGCAGCGTGTTCAGATTCTGACGCACGCGGTCCTGATCCTTGACCAATTCCGTGATCTGCTGGTTCGCCTGCCGCATCAGGTTGTTGCTGGCCGCAATCTGCCGCCGCAGATTGGTGAGCGCAGTGAGGGTCTGCCGGGCTTCATTCGAAAGACGGTTGGTGGAAAGCCAGAGCCGGATATCTTCGTCACCAAACTCGATCAACTGATAGGTCTCGAGCAACTGACGCTCTTCCTTGACCGTGAAGACCTGAGAGGCCTCGCCAGTGAGTTTCACCTCGAAGCGGTGATGGGTAGCCGTTTGCTCGCTGGCCTTCACATTGAGCAGCTTGTATTCCGGGCGCAGCGGGTGCTCAATCATGAGCGTCTTCACCTTACGGTCCACATTCGTGATGCGGTAGTTGGTGGTCACCTCACTCGTCATCGTCAGAGTGACGATTCCATTGGTGGCCTTCAGAGTCCGCCGGACGGTTTCGCCTTCCTGCTGGTCTTCCACCACGCGGGTGCCCAGGTCACTCGCGTAGCTGAGCAGGCGCTTGTCGTCAGCCTTGAAAGTATTCACCAGCGCCTCGCCAGCGTAGACGCCACCATCGTAAACACTCAGCGGACCGCCATCGAGGGTCTTCCCCGTGGAGTTCGTCAACTCGACGGAGTTGAGGGGATTCTCGCTTCGCGAACCAGAGGTGTAGATCAGAAGCTTGCGGGCATTCACTTCCTGCTGCACGAAAGGCAGCATGGCGGACTCATTGCGCTTTACGGTGACCGGTTGGGCAAAGCGGTACTCGAAGAGTTCACCCGCCTCGCGAGTTTGGGTGGTGACAGCGAGCGTGGAAGTTTCGGCTCTCAGGGAAGACTGTGGAATTGGGGGAGGCAAAAACTGCTTGGCCTGCGAACGCTCTCCACCAACACCTCCACCGACACCGGCGGCAAAGCCTGCCATGTCACGAACCGCAGGAGCGGCTGGCGCAACGCCGGCACGGTACACCGTGGGAGCAAGCGGTGTATCTTCTTCCAACTCCGCCACCTGCCGCTGGACATACTTCGGGTCATAGAGTTTTGAGATGAAGCTCACGGGGCGGCCGGAGATCACGCTGAGGTCCACCCGCGTCCAGTCTTCGTTCGTCGTGTTGTCGATGATGGCCCAGCCTTCGAGCATGGGCTTCTTGGCGGCGCCGGCATCCAGTACCAGCCGGTAGCTGGACTTCCAGACCGGCATCGGAATCGCGTAAGCCACACCCAACTTGCGCGCCGCGTCGCGGGCCGAATCAATGTAGACGCTCTTCTGCTCGCGGCTGCGGCTGGCATTCAGGCTGCGCAGATACTCCGCCAGTTGCTGTTGCAGCGCCCCGTCGGTAAGGCGCAGGGAAGTGGCGGCGCCGAGGTCATGGGTGACGATTTCGCCCTGATCGGTCAGCAGGCTCACAAGTTCCGTGGTGGTCTGTGCCCGTTCACGGCTGGGGGCCACGCGGGCGCCGACAATTTGCCCCGCCACGCTTCCCTGCCCCAGCTTCAACTCCAGCCGGGCGCCTTTCAATTGATCGAGGAAGTCGGCGACGGTTGCCTTCTCACCCAAACGAAACGGGAATTCGGCCAGTTTGGCATTGAGCGGCATGCTGGAGTCATAGCGCACGCCAGCCACGCTGTTCCCGGTCTGATCTACAACGGTGAGCGACTTCAGCACATCGTTCATGTCGCTGCCCTTGAAATCGAGACGCGCGGATTCCCCGGCCGGAATCTCGCCACTCCGCTCGAAGTAGCCAATGCCGTGCTTGTAGAGAATCACCTTGCGGACGGGGAGCTCCGCAGCGGCGGCGGACTGCATCATCAGGGATGCCAGTAGGAGCGAAGTAAGTTGGCGCATAATCAAGCCTGTGACAATTCTGACACCGCAACCATTGCGGCTGTTCCCCTCAGACGCACTCCTGCGGCTTAGCGTTGCAGCCAGTTGGAATCAAACCGTGGACGACTGGCGCCGTCTGCTGCTTTTCGCACCCGATTTCTGCTGGGGCATCGCCGCCGATGGCCAACTGGTTTCAAGCATTACAGCCCACCCGCATCCCGACGGCTGGGCCTGGGTAGGGATGGTGCTCACACTGCCCGAGTACCGTGGACGCGGCTACGCCCGACACTTATTAAAATTCCTTCTCGCTCAACTGGATGCCGCAGGCTACCGTTCGATTGGCCTCGATGCAACTCACCTGGGTCAACCGCTGTATGAGCAACTTGGCTTCGCTGCCGCCGAACCGGTGGAGCGCTGGGCCCGGCCGGGTGTCCCGATGGAAGCGAACGCACCGCGACGGTTCGCCATGCCGGGTGGGGGGCTTTATCTCAGGCCCGGACATACAGCCAATCAATTGGGCCCCTTCTTCGCCCGGGATACCAGATTGGCCGAGATGCTGCTGCAGCAAGTGCCTGCTCATTGGTCACTGTATTGGGATCTCTTCCCGGCTCATCCGCTGGCGCCGCTTCTGGCAGAGGCCACTGGCCTCAAGCCGGCGCGGCGGCTGCTGCGCATGTGGCGTGGCCCCGCTTTGCCGGTTGTACCCGCGCATCAGTTAGCGCTCTCCGGCTTCGAGTACGGCTGCTAGGATAGCCTTGAATTTATGCGTGCCTTCCAGGACGAAGCCGAACTCGAACAATTCCTCTCTCAACCCAGCCCCGCCGACATTGCCGCCGTGGGCGCCCTCGAAGGAGACTTCCTCATTCTGGGCGCCGGAGGCAAGATGGGGCCCACGCTGGCCATGCGGATTCAGCAGGCTATCAACGAGGCCGGCACAGGCCAGTGCGTGACAGCCGTTTCCCGCTTTACCGATCAGGAGGCGCGCGACCGCCTCACCCTGGCCGGCATTGAAGTGCGCAGTGAAGACCTGCTGAAGCCTGGCGCACTGGACACGCTGCCCAGTGCCCCGAATGTGATTTACCTGATCGGCCGCAAGTTTGGCTCCAAGGGTCAGGCCGGCCTCACCTGGGCCATGAACGTATTGCTGCCGGGCAAGGTGGCTGAGCGTTTCTCCGAGTCGCGCATTGCCGCGCTCTCAAGCGGGAACATCTATCCACTGGTACCGCTCGATTCCGGCGGCTCGAAGGAAACCGACCCGGTCGGGCCCGTGGGTGAATACGCGCAAACCGTATTGGGCCGCGAGCGTGTTTTCGAATACGCCTCGGAAACCTATGGCACGCGAGTGGTGAACCTGCGGTTGAACTATGCTCTCGAGTTGCGCTACGGCATTCTGGCTGACATTGGCGGCAAGGTGTGGCGCGGTGAGCCGATCGACGTCACCATGCCGGCGGTGAACTTTATCTGGCAGGGCGACGCAAATTCCTATGTACTGCAGTCCCTGGCGCTGGCCAGTTCTCCCGCCAGCATACTGAACATTGCCGGGCCGGACATCCTGCGTGTCCGCGAGATTGCCGCGGAGTTTGGCCGTCTCTGGGGCAAGCCGGTGGAGTTTACCGGGCAAGAGGCGGCTACGGCCCTGCTCAACAATGGCAGCCGCTGCCATGAGTTATTCGGCGCTCCCAGCGTAGGCTGGCGCCAGATGCTCGAATGGACGGCGCGGTGGATGGAAGCGGGCGGCCGCAGCCTCGGCAAGCCCACCTACTTTCAAGTGCGCGACGGGATGTTCTGATGCAGTTCCGCTCCCTACTACAAAGCGGCCTGGTGATTCCGGCTCATCCGCTGGCCCTGACCGCGGAACGCCAGTTGGATGAAACGCGCCAGCGCGCTCTGACGCGCTACTACGCTGATGCCGGCGCGGGGGCCGTCGCTGTGGGCGTACACACCACGCAGTTTGAAATCCGGCAGCATGGCCTGCTGGAGCCGGTGTTGCGCCTGGCCGCGGAAGAATGGGCGACTACGGGGCGCCCCCTCATTGCCGGGGCCTGCGGCCTGACGCCAGCCGCGGTGAGTGAAGCCAGTCTGGCCGCCAGCCTCGGTTATCACGGTGTGCTGCTCAGCTTGAGCGCCTTTCGGGATGCCAGCGAGGAGGCGATGCTCGAGCACTGCCGCACGGTAGCCGGCATCCTCCCTGTGGTGGGCTTCTACCTGCAGCCAGCTGTAGGCGGCAGACTGCTTTCCTACGCCTTCTGGCGACGCTTCTGCGAAATTGATGGCGTGGTGGCCATCAAGATCGCCCCCTTCAATCGCTACCAGACGCTCGATGTGGTGCGAGCCGTAGCCGCCAGCGGACGCGCGGCGGAGATCGCCCTGTACACGGGCAACGACGACAACATCATTGCGGATCTGTTGACCCCCTTCGAGGTGGAAGGGCAGCGGCTGCACTTTGCCGGCGGCCTGTTGGGGCAATGGGCTGTGTGGACGGCACGCGCTGTCACCATGCTGCGAGAGATCAAACTATTGCGTGAGTCACATGCCGCCATTGCCCCACAATGGCTCAGCCTCAATGCGCAGCTGACCGATGCCAATGCGGCGCTTTTCGATGTGGCGAACGGGTTCCAGGGCTGTATTGCCGGCATACATGAAGTACTGCGGCGTGAAGGCAAACTGGAAGGCATCTGGTGCCTGAACCCGAACGAAGCACTCAGCCCCGGACAGGCACTCGAAATCGACCGCGTGATGCGCAGCTATCCCTGGCTGCGAGATCCAGCCTGAGCCTCTACCAGGCGGCCTTCCACCAGCGGCTCCCCGGCTACACGCGCACGCTCCAGCGCACGAACACCGCTCACGGCCCAGACTCCGCCATCCCGAACCGTAAAGCCGGGTTGACCTTCTGGTGAAGCTTGGGCATCCAGACTAGCCAGGGCCGGACTCAACCAGCAGGTGCCTTTGGGGGCAGGCATTTCGACGGCCTGCTGCATCTTTGCGGCCAAGGCTTCTGGCAGGAGTGTGCTGGAGTCGAGGATCAGGTCGTAGTTGCGCCAGTCTTCACAGTCAATCTGATAGTACTGCTGGAAGCGGACATTCTCGATGTGCTGCCGCTGGGCATTGGCCGCGTAAGCGGCCTCCGGCGTGGCATAGCTTTCATCACTGCGTTGCGCACGAAAGACACGATCAGCGGCAATGGATGTATCTACCACCAGATGGATCTTGTAGGCATTCGGAATGAAGTGCCAGGCCAGGCGTGAGTCCACAATCAGCGACTCAGGGGAGTTGCGCAGACTGATGAGGTGATCGTCGATGAGCTTGTCGATGGAACTGTCGGTCTTGGCGATTTCGTTGAGGGCGATCACAGAGACGCCGCGCTCCTCGGCCATGCGGCGCAGAATGGTGCCCGCGGATTCAACGCGCCAGCCGGTGCGCTTGGACAACTCGCGGCAGACGCTGGTTTTGCCGCTGCCGATCAAACCGGACACGGTCAGGATTATGGGTGCTTTACCGGATTCCATCAATTCTCTAGTTTCCGCCTAAGTACGCAGTCTAGCCAAGAGCCAGGCGCCCACAAGTGAAAAAATCGCGTCGGGGCTCCAGGCGGCCAGCGCGGGCGGCAACTGGCCCACATTGCCCACCTGCTCAAAAACGCTCGATACCGTCCAGTAGGCGATGGCGATGCCCAGGCTGACGCCCACGCCCGCCATCGCGCCCCGGCTGCCCGTGAGAAACGCAAAGGGCACACTGAGCAGGGCCATGATGAAGCCAAAGAGCGGCACGGCGAACTTCTTGTGATACTGCACCTGCAGGCGTGTCGTATCGAGTCCCGATTGCTGCAAGGTCTGGATGTAGCTCGACAACTGGTGGAAGTTCATCTGCTTGTCCTGAATGAGTTCCTGCAGGAAGTAGTCCGGTGTTTCGGTCAGTTCAGGAAAGGTAGCCGTGGAATCGAGAAACGGGTGATAAGCAGTGACGTGAATGCCTTTGTAGTCCCGCTGATACCCCGACTGAAATACCCAGCGCTTCAGGCTGGGTTCCCAGCGCGCCCGCTCGGCAGCGATCATGCGCTGCATCGAGAAGCTTTCGCAATCGAGCTCATAGACGCGCGGGTTGAGCATTACCTTCTGCACAGGGTCGAGAAACTTGTAGTAAAAGATGCGGCAGCCTTCGCCGTAGACGAACTTGCGGTCAGGCTGGACGTAGGTTTGCGGGGCCTTGCCCTTAATCTCGCTGCGCAGCGCGTCCTGCTTCCGGTTGGCCTCAGGGACGTAGTAGTAATCGAAGGCGAAGAGGCCAGCGCTCAACACCAGACTGGCCACCAGTATCGGCATTGAGAGCCGGTGCAGACTGACGCCACAGGCCTTGAAGGCCGTCACCTCATTCGACTTGCTGAGGATGCCGAAGGTCACCAGGACACCGACGAGAACGCTGACGGGAGTGGTCTGATAGATGAGCTGGGGGGCGAGAAAGAGCAGGTAGGTGGCCGTCTTCGATGATTCGATGTTGTTGCGAATGATGTCGCCCAGCAGCTCAAAGAAGGTGAAAACTTCCGTCATCAGCACAAAGCTGATCAGCAGCAACAAGAAATAGAAGATGAATGTGCGCAGGACGTAGGCGTCCATGATCATGCTGAAGAAACTGGCGCCCGGCACGGTGACGAGCCGGAAGAGACCCGACTCGAGCGCCTGGGCGGCGGTTTGCCGCGGTGCGTCGCTGGCGGCGCGTTTCGGCCAGAAGCGCATCAGGTGCCCTTGCAGGAGACCAATGAGATCCACATCGCCGGGCCGCTCCATACGCAGCAGCAGAACCAGGCCAAGGATGCCGAAAATCAGGTTGGGACCCCAGACAGCGAGTTCCGCCGGAAAGCTGCCCCGCCGCGCCATTTGCTGCAGACTGATCATGCCCATGTAGTAGAGGAATGCAAGCAACACCGTTACGACAAAGGCCGTGCTCTTGCCGCCTTTGCGGCGGGAGATGCCCAGCGGAACACCCACCAGAGCCAGCAGAAAACAGGCCAGCGGGAGGGCCAGCCGCTGGTGGAGTTCAATGCGCGCATCCTTGGTTTCGGCGCGCGGATGGCTGTTGACATAGCGCCAGAGCGGCACTGTATCGAACTCGAGGAAATTGTTGGAGCGGCGGTACTCGCCCGGTTCCTTGGCCTGCAGGCCGAGGTCGCTGCGGGGAGAGAAGGAGGTGGCGTCCTGCGAAGGGTCCTTGCCAATCTCGTAAGTGCTGCCATTGCGCATGGCGAGTTGAATGCGATTGTTCTCGAGGTCAGAAACCGCCAGCGCTTCTTCACCGAGCAGGATGCGCGGTTCATCAGAACGTTCGCGCGCGCCCGTGTTGCGCTGGTCGGCGGTGCGCAGGTCCGCCATGAAGATCTTGCGCCATTTCACGGTGGGGCCAGCGATGACGTCCCCCACATAGAGCACCGTATTGGGGAAACCTTCTTCGAAAATGCGCGGCTGGATCTCAGCCGTCACCTGCGCGGCCAGCGCCTGATTCATCAGCTTGGTGGATTGCCGCAGGCTCCAGGGGGTAAGCCACATGGTGGATGCCGCGGTCAACAGGAAGCCCATCGCGGCGAAAGCCAGCACTGGCCAGGTGACACGCCGCGCGGGCGAACCCGTGGCGCGCAGGGCCGTGATCTCGTTATCGCCCGACATGCGGCTGAGGCCGATCAGAACGCCCACCAGGACACCCACGGGGATCGTAAAGGGAGAAGTCGGGGGAACGATCAGGAAGAAGAGGTAGAGGGCGGTCTGCCAGTCCGTGGAGTTGCGCAGAACGAGCTCAAAGAGTTTGCCGCTGCCCAGGCGCTGCAGGAACAGAACGAAGGTGAAAAGCAGCACCCCCAGCAGGGCGCTGGTGGCGACTTCGCGGAAGATGGTGCGGAAAAGAATTCTCACGCTCTGTCCGCTACTGCGTCCCCCGCATCAACGAGTGAACGGCGGGGGCGGAACGACCGGCAGTTTCGGAAGTTCGGCCTGGGGCCGTTCCAGTTCAAGATCTTCAAAG
>VFQU01000874.1_pt1 | contig 21006 bp, 15 predicted proteins | sample 3512311 | NCBI WGS metagenome assembly VFQU01 (sample SAMN10412377, study PRJNA504923) | tailings metagenome | isolation source: Relicate 3 Philex TSF3 active mining site | place: Philippines: Tuba, Benguet | collected 2017-08-29
CAGGGCAGCGCCAGCGCCGGCGTGTTCACCCGGAGCAATCCGCAGGCGGTCGGCAAGCGATCGGAAACCTGGTGGGTACCGAGCGAGTCGGGCTGGGGCATGACCGTGTTCGACCAGGGCAACCTGCTCGCGCCCACCTGGTACACCTACGACAGCGACGGCGAGCCGACCTGGTTCCTGATCTCCGGCGCGTTCCCGCAGGGCGGCGGTCGCTACACCGGACGCGTGCTGCGCCTCACCGGCACGCCCTACGACCGCATCGCCGGGCCCGCCACGACCGGATCGAGCGAAGCCGGCAGCATGCGCTTCGACTACGTCGGCGAGGATCGCCTCGTGTTCGGCTACTCGGTCGACGGCTTCGACCAGTCGAAGACCCTGCAGCGCTTCCCGTTCGGCGCACGCAGCTTCGCCTGCAGCACGAATCCCGACGCCGATCGCCGCCGCGCCGACAACTACACCGACCTTTGGACCGGAAACGAAGGCGGCTGGGGCGTGGGCTTCCTGCACATCGACGCGCTTCTCATCGCCGTCTGGTACACCTACGACCTCGACGGCGAGGCGGTGTTCTTCGTCATCAACGCCACGCGCCAGCCCGACGGCAGCTACGCCGGACCGATCCGCCGACAGCGCAACGGTACGCCGTTCTCGGCGATCGACGGCGACAATCCGAGTCCGGGCACCGACCAGGTCGGCAGCGCCCGGTTCGTCTTCGCGGATGGGCAGAACGCGACCTTCAGCTTCGACGTCGGCGGCGTCCAGCGCAGCCACGGAATCACCCGCTTGCTGGTCGGCAGCGAAGCCCAGGTCTGCCGCACCGAGACCCGCGGCACCGACTGACGAAACCGGGACAGGTACCGTTATGCGCAGATAACGGTACCTGTCCCGGTTTTGCGGGTTCGCGCTTGTCCGCGGATGACGGTACCTGTCGCGCTCGGGTCCGCAAGGCGGGCCCGGGACACGCTACTCGAGCACGGGCGCCTGCAGCGCCTTCGACGGGCGCCCGAGCACCTCTGCGGCGGCCGCGCGCAGCTCGTCGGTCGAGATGCGACCCGCGCCGACCAGCGGGCGGATCACGTCGTCGATGCCGCGTTCGCCCCGGCTGGCCTTGCCCACCTCTTCGTCGAGCGCATGCAGCACGGTGACGGCCCGTGCGGTGCGCGGCCCGCGCGAGTGGGCGGCATGCAGCGTCTTCACCCTGCGGCCGTGGTTGCGCATCCAGGCGAAGGCGCGCTCGGCGCGGCTCTCGCTGATCAGGCCCGAACGACGCAGCAGCTCGATGGAGTAGAACTCGGCGAGCCCCTCTGCGATCCAGTCGTCGCCGGCCTCGCCGCGGATGCCGGCGGCGACGTGCACCATCTCGTGGACCAGCGTGCTGGTGCCGTTCTCGCTGATCAGCGGACGATCGGGGTGCAGGTAGAGCGAGCCCGGGCCGGACAGGCCGCCGCGCCACATCGAGTCGTCGGCGCCGACGATCAGCAGCTTCGGCGGCATCCGCCCGAAGGCATCGCGCATCGGCAGCCAGACGCTGTTGACCACCGCCAGCACGTCGTTGCGGCGCATGGCGCTGCCGCGCGGCGCGGCGACGCTGACCTTGCTGCCGTCGAGGTCCTCGGTGCGCGCACCGAGCACTCCGGCGATCATCCAGCCGAGCGGCCGCTGGAAGCGCCGACCCGGCGTGTCGAGGTCGAAGACGTGGCTGCCCGGTCGGCGGACGTGGGCGGTTTCGACGTGGCTCCAGCCCTTGGGCAGCTCGAAGCGGATCGTGGCGCGCGCCTCGGCGCGATCCGGCGCCAGCGCCGCCGCCGGCGGCACCAGCCGGTCGGCGCGCAGCAGCGCCCAGTCCGAGGTGATGCGGGCATCGAAGGCGCCGTCGCCGCGAACGCGGTCGATCGCGTAGCGATAGCGCAGCGTGCCGCCGCGCTTTCCCGGCCGCCAGGTCACCACGCCGTCGGCGCGCTCGATGCGGCCGTCGCCCTTGAAGTCGCGGTGGCGCTCGGGGTCGATGCTCAGCCGCAGGCGCTGCAGGTAGCCGCTGCCGGGCGTGACGACGATGGCGACCCGCGCCTCTCCCGCCGCGGGCTCGAAACCGACGACGTACTCGACGCGGTAGTCCGGCGCGGCGTGCGCAGCGAGGGCGAACAGCCAGAGCGCGGCGGCGGCCAGGAATCGGTGGATCGGATGCATCGGCAGATCCGGTGTCGAGCAGGAACGCGCACCTTAGCCCGGTGCGGCTGAACCCGTCGACCAGCGCCGCCGCCATTCGGCCATGCAGACGGCGGCGGCGGCGGAGATGTTGAGGCTTTCCACAGCGCCGCTGCCGGGAATGCCTACCCGCGCGCGGCAGAGCGCCAGCAGCGCCGCGCCGATGCCGTCGGCCTCGGCGCCGAACACCAGCAGGCAGCGCCGCGGCAGCGACGCCTCGAACAGCGACTCGCCGCCGCGCGGCACGGTCGCGACGGCGACGAACCCCGCTGCGCCCAGCGCCGACAGGGCCGCCTCGCCGTCGGCCAGGCGCACGACCGGCACCGCCTCGGCGCCGCCCTCGGCGACCCGGCAGGCGGCGCCACTGAGGCCCAGCCCCGAGCCCGGCGGCAGCAGCACCGCCGCGACGCCGAAATGCGCCGACGAGCGCAGCACCGCGCCGAGGTTGTGCGGATTGCCGACGCCGTCGAGCCACAGCAGCAGCGACGGCGAACCGGCGGGCAGCGCCGCCAGCAGCGCCTGCAGGTCGGGCGTCGGCGGCGGGCGCATGTCGAACACCACGCCTTCGTGGTGGCTGGAGCCGGCAAGGCGCCGCAGATCCTCGTCCTCGACCACGCGGTAGCCCAGCCGCTGGCGCACGCACCAGGCCAGCACGTCGCGCAGCACGGGAATCCGCGCCTCGCTGAGGTAGACCTTGCGCAGGTCACCCGGCCGGCGGGCGAATGCCGCAAGGCAGGCGTTCAGGCCGTGGATCCGCAGCTCCGGCGCCTCGCTGCGCGGCGGGCGCCCCCGCGGCTCGGCCCCGGGGGGCCGTCGTCCGTGTTCAGCGCGGGCCAACGGCGGCCTCGGACGGCGCCTGTGGCGTGCCCGACTCCAGCGCGTCGAGCTCGCGACCCAGCGCCTCGGGCGACCGCGTGTACGGCGCCAGCAGCGCGTAGAACGAAGGCACCACGTAGAGCGACAGCAGGGTCGAGAAGGCGACGCCGGCGATGATCACGATGCCGATGGTGGCGCGCGAGGCCGAGCCCGGCCCGCCGGCGATCACCAGCGGCACCGCGCCCATGATGGTGGCGATCGAGGTCATCAGGATCGGCCTCAGGCGCGTTCCCGCCGCCTCGACGATGGCGTCCCGGATCGCCATGCCCTCGTCGCGCAGCTGGTTGGCGAATTCGACGATCAGGATGCCGTTCTTCGCCGCAAGCCCGACCAGCATGACGATGCCGATCTGGCTGAACAGGTTGAGCGAACTGCCCGCCGCCCACAGGCCGAGCAGCGCGCCGAGCACCGCCAGCGGGACGGTCAGCATGATCACGAACGGGTGGATGAAGCTCTCGAACTGCGCCGCCAGCACCAGGTAGACGACCAGCAGCGCCAGCGCGAAGGTCAGCATCGCCGCGCCGCCGGCGGCCTGGAACTCGCGCGACTCGCCCTTGTAGTCGATCTTGGCGATCTCCGGCAGCTCCTCGCCGGCCGCCTGGCGGATCCATTCCAGCGCATCGCCCAGCGGATAGCCCGGCGCGAGGCCCGCCGTGATGGTGATGGCGCGCAGCCGGTTGAAGCGGTTGTAGCTGCCCGGCTCGGCCAGTTCGGTCAGCGAGACCAGGTTGGCCAGCGGCACCAGCTCGCCGCTGCGCTGCGAGCGCACGTAGAGGTTGTCGAGATCGTTGGGCGTGCCGCGATCGCTGGTCTGCGCCTGCAGGATCACGTCGTACTCCTCGCCGTCCTCGACGAAGGTGGTGACCCGGCGCGAGCCCATCATGGTCTCCAGCGTGCGGCCGATCTCGGTGATCGACACGCCGAGGTCGGCGGCGCGGGTGCGGTCGATCTGCACGCGAACCTGCGGCCGCGTTTCCTTGTAGTCGGAGTCGACCGCGAACAGCCGCGGGTTCTGCTCCATGCGCGCCTGCAGGCGGTCGCGCCACTGCGCCAGCTCGGCGTAGTCGGGGCCGCCCAGCACGATCTGCACCGGCTGGCCGCGCGAGCGGGTCAGGCCGGCACGCACCTGCGGCAGCGCCCGCACGCCCGGCAGCTGGCCGAGCTCGGCGCGCGCCTGTTCGACCAGGGTGGCGGTGTCGACGTCGCGCTCGGTCCACGGCTTGAGCAGCACGATGGCGAGGCCGGTGTGCATCTCCTCGCTGGCGCCGAAGCCGCCGGGCACGCGGGTGTTCAGGCGATCGATCGGCTGGCCCTCGCCGACGTACTTGCCGAGCACGCCCTCGACCTGCTGCATCTGCCGCACGGTGTAGTCGAAGCCGGCACCTTCCGGCCCCTGCACGCTGACGAAGAAGGCGCCGCGATCCTCGGCCGGCGCCAGCTCCGAAGGGACCAGCTGCATCAGGCCGTAGCTCGCCGCCAGCGTCGCCAGCATCACCGCGCCGAACAGCACGGGCTTGCCGGCGGTGGCGCGAAGCTGGCGCTTGTACCCTTCCGCCAGGCGGGTGAGGAAACGATGCACCGCGGCGTTGAAGCCGGTCGGCTCGGTGTGCGGGCGGACGAGCTTGGAGGCCATCATCGGCGTCAGCGACAGGGCGACGAAGGCCGAGATCGCCACCGCGCCGGCGAGCGCGATGCTCAGCTCGCGGAACAGCCGGCCGGTGTTGCCCTCCATGAAGCCGACCGGCACGAACACCGCGACCAGCACCGCGGTGGTCGCGATCACCGCGAAGGCGACCTGCCGCGTGCCGCGGGCGGCGGCGACCATCGGCGGCTCGCCGAGGTCGGCGCGGCGCTGGCAGTTCTCCAGCACGACGATGGCGTCGTCGACGACCAGGCCGATGCACATCACCAACGCCAGCAGGGTCAGCAGATTGAGCGAGGCGCCGAAGGCGAACAGGCCGATCAGCGCGGCGACCAGGCAGACCGGCACCACCACCGCGGGGATGACCGCCGCGCGCACGCTGCCGAGGAACAGGTAGATCACCAGCAGCACCAGCACCATCGCCTCGAGCAGGGTCATGTAGACGCGCTTGACCGCCGCTTCGATGAAGATGGTGGTATCGAAGGCGACGAAGATGTCGGTGCCCTCGGGTAGCGCCGCCTGGATGTCGGGCAGCTCGGCGCGCACCTTGCGCACCACGTCGAGGGCGTTGGCGGTGGAGGTCTTGACCACCCCGAGGCCGATGTTCGGCTGGCCGTTGCCGCGGAAGTAGGCGCGCCGCTCGGCCGAGGCGCGCTCGACCTTGGCGACCTCGCCGAGCCGCACCAGGTGGCCGCCCTCGCCCTTGGCGATGACCAGTTCGGCGAAGTCCCCGGCATCGAGATAGTTGCGCTGCACGCGCAGCACGAAGTCGCGGTCCTGCGACTCCAGCCGGCCGGCCGGCAGTTCGACGTTCTCCGAACGCAGCGCCTGCTCGACGTCGGCGACGGTGAGCCCGCGCGCGGCCAGCGCCTGGCGATCCAGCCAGACCCGCATCGAATAGCGCTGCTGGCCGCCGACCCGCACCTGGGCGACGCCGTCGATCGCCGACAGTCGATCGACCACGTAGCGATCGGCGTAGTCGCTCAGCTCCAGCGTGTCCATCCGGCTGGAATTCATGTTCAGCCAGAGCAGCACCTCGGCGTCGCTCTCGACCTTCTCGATCTCAGGCGGGTCGGCCTCGGGCGGGATCCGGTCGCCGACCCGGCTGATCGCGTCGCGGACGTCGTTGGCGGCGGCCTCGATCTCGCGGCCGAGGCCGAACTCGATGGTCACCGCCGAGCGTCCGTTGACGCTGCGCGACTCGATCGTCTCGATGCCCTCGATGCCGCTGACGGCGTCCTCGAGGATCTGGGTGACGCGGGTCTCGACCACGGCGGCGGAGGCGCCCGGATAGGTCACCTCGACCGAGACCACCGGCGGATCGATGTTGGGGAGCTCGCGCAGCGTCAGCCGGCCGTAGGACATCACGCCCAGAGCCACCAGCAGCAGGCTGGCGACGGTGGCCAGCACCGGGCGGCGGATCGACAGGTCGGAAAGGATCATCGCGGCGGCCTCAGAAGGCGTAGCCGGAGACGCCGCCGGCGGAGGAATCCGCCTCGACCACGCGCGCGCCGCTGCGCAGCTTCACCGTGCCCTCGACGACGATGCGCTCGCCGGCGCTCAGGCCCTCGACGATCTCGACCTCGCCGCGCCGGCGCGCACCGCTGCGCACCGGCACCTGCGCGACCGCGCCCTCGGCATCGACGCGGAACACCGACTGCTGGCTGCCGACCTGGATCAGGGCGAGCTCGGGGATGACCAGCGCGGGCCGCGGAGGAAGCAGCAGGTCGACCGTGAGCAGCATGCCCGGCCGGAGCTGCAGATCGGGGTTGGGAATCTCAGCGCGCACCGTCACCGTGCGGGTCACGGCATCGACCCGCGAGCCGACGCTGCTCACCCGGCCGGTGAACGCCTGGCCGGGCCAGGCGGCGCTCTTCGCCTGGATGTCCTGGCCGACCGCGAGCGTCGACAGGAAGCGCTCCGGCACCGAGAAGTCGAGCTTGATGACCGACACGTCGTCGAGCGTGGCGATCGGCGTGCCCGGCGTCACCAGCGTGCCCGGGCTGACCTGGCGGAAGCCGAGCAGCCCGGCGAACGGGGCGACGATGACGCGGTCGGACAGCCGCGCGCGGATCGCATCCATGCGCGCCTTGGCGGCGTCGCGGGTGGCCACCAGCGTGTCGAGCTGGCTGCGCGCGATGGTGCCGGCCTCGACCAGCTCGACCTGCCGCCGGTACTGCTGCAGCGCCTCGGTGTAATTGGCCTGCGCCTCCTCCAGGCTGGCCACCTCGGCGCGACCGGTGAGGTCGACCAGCACCTGCCCCTCGCTGGCGAGGTCGCCGTCCTCGAAGGCGACGCGCGCCACGGTCTCGGTGACCTTGGCGGTCAGCGTCACCGATTCGTTGGCGCGTGCGGTGCCGAGCGCTTCGATGCGATCGATCCAGGCGTCCTCGCGCACCGGCGCGGTCACCACCTTGACCGGCGGCGCTGCGCCGCCACCGGCACCGCCCTGGGGCGCATCGGCACTGCAGCCCGACAGCAGCAGCGCGAGGAGGCCGATGACGCGCAGCGGGGTGGGAAGATCGGTCATGAGTGCATCCTTGTCGAGTCCGGTCGGGACCGCGCGCCGCGCGCGCGGTTCCGGGATGACGTCCGCTTCGCGGTGAAGCGAGCTCAGGTCGCGCCGAGGCGACGGTGGCTGCCGTCGCAGAACGGGGCGTCGGCGCTGCGCTTGCACGCGCACAGCCAGACACGCTCGCTGCAGGCCGCCTCGAAGCGCAGCGGCGCGAACGCGCTGCCGCGGTGGCTGCCGTCGCAGAACGGCTGGTTGGCGCTCTTGCCGCAGGCGCACCACCAGTAGGTCCTGCCGGCCTCGACTTCGACCGCGCACGGATTCGTCGCGGCGATTTGCGGTTCGCTCATGGCACGCCCTCACGTCCGTGAAGGCACATTGTAGGCGCCACCCCCCTCATGCGGGGCGTGAAGGGCCTCGCCAGCGAGACGGCGCCGCAGGCGCGGCCGCGCCCGCGGGCCCGCCGGGCCGGGCTCCGCCGGTGCGGTCCGGGCCCGGAAACGACGACGCCGGCGCGCGGCCGGCGTCGTCCTGCCTTCGCGCGGTTCGCCCGCCGGTCAGGCCGCCTTGGTCCAGCGCCCCAGCGCTGCGAGACCGTTCTCCTTCGCCCGCTGCGCGACGGTGCGCTGGGCGGCGGCGAAGTTGCCGGCCATGTCCTGCGACCAAAGCTTGAGCGCGGCCTGCTGCATCGCGCGGCCGTAGCTGAAGGACAGCGGCCACGGGTGCGGGCCCATCCGGTTCATCGCATCGAGATGGGCCGTGGCGGCCTCGTCGCTCTGCCCGCCGGAGAGGAAGACGATGCCCGGCAGCGCCGCCGGCACCGCCGACTTCAGGCAGCGCACGGTGGCGGCCGCCACTTCCTCGACGTCGGCCTGCTCCGCGCATTCCTTGCCGGCGATCACCATGCTGGCCTTGAGGATGGTGCCCTCGAGCATGACGTTGTGCTCGTACAGCGCGCCGAACAGCGAGCGCAGCGTCGCCTCGGTGACGTCGTAGCAGGTCTCGATGTCGTGCCCGCCGTCCATCAGCACCTCGGGCTCGACCATCGGCACCATGCCGGCCTCCTGGCAGAGCGCGGCGTAGCGCGCCAGGGCGTGGCAGTTGGCCTCGATGCAGGCGCCGCTCGGGGTGTCCTCGGAGATGGTGATCACCGCGCGCCACTTGGCGAAGCGCGCGCCGAGCTGGACGTACTCGGCCAGCCGCTGGCGCAGGCCGTCGAGGCCTTCGGTGACCAGCTCGCCCGGATAGCCGGCCAGCGGCACGGTGCCCTTGTCGACCTTGATGCCCGGCAGGATGCCGTTGGCCGCCATCACCTTGGCGAAAGGCACGCCGTCGCGGGTCGACTGGCGGATCGTCTCGTCGTACAGGATCGCTCCGGAGATGTGCTCGGCCAGGTTGGGCGCGGTGAGCAGCAGCTCGCGGTAGGCGCGGCGGTTCTCCTCGGTGCACTCGATGCCGACCGCGTCGAAGCGCTTCCTGATCGTGGTGGTCGACTCGTCGATGGCGATGATGCCCTTGCCGGGGGCGACCATGGCGAGGGCGGTTTCGTGCAGCTGGTCGATGCTCATCGGGAAACTCCGCATGGGTGGATTCGGGGCCGTGGGGCCGGCGCAGCCGCGGAATTATAGCCGCCAGGCCGGGCTGCACCGGACCCGGTTCACCCCCGCGGCGGGTGCATCCGCTACCCTGAAAGGCCACTCCCACGTTCGCGGACCATGCGCCCCGGCCGGTTCCTGCTCCTCGTGCTGATGCTCGCCTGCGCGACGTCGCGGGCCGCCGTCGTCGACGTCCCGCCGCCTGCCACGGCGGCGCTCGAGCGCGCCCGCGCCGCGCTGGAGCGCACCCCGCTCGAGGGGTCCGCCGCGCGCGAGGCCGCGGATGCGCTGGCCGCCGCGGAGAACCATGAAGCCCAGGCGGAAGCGGCGGTCGAGTCGATGCGCGCAGTGCGCGAGGCATCGGCCACCGCGACCCGCGAGTCGCGCGGCGTCGAACGCGCCCTGCAGGGCGATCCCGTCGAGGCCTTCCGCAAGTGGCGCGCGGCGATCGCGGAGAGCACGTCGATCGAGGCGCTGGAGGCGCAGCTCGCCGGCGAGCGGGCCGAGGTGCTGCGCCTGCGCGCCGAACTGGTCGACCTGCGCGCGACGCTGACGCCGCCGCCGGGCGGCAGCGGCGACGTCGAGCGCGACGCCGAACTGCAGCTGCAGATCGACGCGTTGCAGCGGCGCGTGGCTGCCGGTCCGCAGGTCGCCGCCGACACGCCGCCGGCGCTGGAGCAGGCCCGTCTCGCCGCGGCGCAGGCCGAACTGCGCGCGCTCGTCGCCGAGCTCGCCCGCCGCCAGCTGGAGCGGGAAACCTCGCCGGCGCGCCGGACCTACCAGGAGCTGCGCCTGCGCCGCGCCCAGCGCGACCTCGGCGAGCGCGAGCAGCGCGTCGCCGTCCTGCAGGGACTCATCGCCGAGCGCCAGGGCGACGCGATGCGCGAGCTGCTGGCGCGCCTCGAGGCGCAGTCGCTCGAGTTCGCCGGCGCCGATCCGCTGCTGCGCAGCGCCGCCGACGACGCGCTCGCCGTGGGCCGTGAACTGGCCGGCACCACCGCCGCGCTGGCCGCCCTGCGCCGCGACGAGCAGGCCCGCGCGCAGGCCCGCGACGAGGTGGCCAACGCCCTGCGCAACACCCAGGCGCGGCTGGCCATCGAAGGGCAGGACGAGGCGCTCGGATTGATCCTCGTGCTCGAGCGTCGCCGCCTGGTGTCGCCCGACGTGCTCGCCGCGCGCCTGCAGGACCTGCGCTCGGCGCTGGCCCGCGCACGCCTGCAGCAGGTGGCACTGGCCGAATCGCGCGCGCGCCTGGCCGACCTGGCGGAGGCGGTCTCGGGCGCCGTGGACGCCGCCGAGTTCGAGCAGGAGGCCGAAGCCGCCGAGGTACGCGGCGCGCTGTATCGGCTGTACGGCGATCGTGCCGAGCTGCTGCCTCGCCTCGATGCCGTGCAGCAGCGCTACGTGGCGGCCCTGGAGCAGGCCGAGGCGACCCTGCTCGGACAGCTCACCGACACCCGCACGCTGCGCGAACTGCTCGACCGCCGGGTCTACTGGATCCGCAGCAACGCCAGCGTCGATGCGGCCTGGCTCGATCGCGTCGGCGACGGCTGGGGCGACCTGCTGAAGCCCTCGCGGCTGGCGACCAGCGCGGCGCTCGCCGGACAGTGGATCGTCATGCACCCGGCCATCCCGCTGCTCGGTGCGCTCGCCTTCGTCCTGCTGCTGGTCGCGCGCAGCCGCGCCCCGGCCTGGACCGACGCCATCGCCCCGCCGCTGCGCCGCCCGAACGAGGACAGCTACCGCCGCACCTGGCAGGCACTGGCGATCGCCGTCCTCGCCGCGTTGCCCTGGGCCCTGCTGGCCTGGCTGATCGGCTACGTGCTGCGTTCGGCCGGCGAAGCGGGCCGCTTCAGCGACTCGCTGGGCCGCGCCTTCGTGGCGGTGTCGCGCAGTATGTTCCTGCTCGAGTTCCTGCGCTTCCTGGTCATCGAGCGCGGCCTGGCCCACCTGCATTTCCGCTGGATGCGCGCGCGTCGCCAGGCGATCGCCCGCGCCCTGCCCTGGGCCTGTGCGCTGCTGCTGCCGATGCAGCTGCTGATCGTGCTGGCCTTCGCCCGCAACCAGGACCTCGCCATCGACACCTCGGCGCGCATGCTGCTGGTCGCGTTCTGCGGCGTCGCGGCCTTCGCGCTGTGGCGGCTGCTGGCCCCGGGCGCGCTGTGGACGAGCCGCGGCGGGCCGCCCGAGCCGCGCCGCATGCGCCAGCTGCTGCGCCTGGCGAGCACGGCCATGTTCATCGCCCTGGCGATGGTGATTCTCGACGGCTTCGTGTTCAGCGGCGCGGTGGTGCTGGCCTGCCTGTGGGGCACGGCGTGGACGGTGGTCGCGGTCGGCGTCTTCCACGGCATGGTCTCGCGCTGGTTCCTGCTCGGCGAGCGCCGGCTGGCGCTCAAGCGCGCCGAGGCACGGCGCGAAGCGGCGGCGCAGGACGGCCGCGACGTCGGCAGCGACGAGGGCGGCGCCGAGATCGCCGAGGAGGCGATCGCGCTGGAGACGGTCAACGCCCACACCGGTCGCGTGCTGCGCGCGGTCACCCTCGCACTGTGGGTCGGCGGCCTGCTCTGGGTCTGGTCCGACGTGCTGCCCGCGCTGTCGCGACTCGACGAGGTCGTGCTCTGGAGCGTCGCCGCCAAGGCCGCCGACGGCAGCGCGATCAGCGAGGCGATCTCGCTGCGCGCCGTGCTGTTCGGCGTGCTGGTGCTGGTGCTCACCACGATCGCCGCGCGCAACCTGCCCGGGCTGCTCGAGATCGGCCTGCTCAGCCGCGCCGGCCTGGACGGGCCCTCGCGCTACGCGATCACCGCGCTCAGCCGCTACGCCATCGTCATCGTCGGCTCGATCGTCGGCCTCGGCCTGCTCGGCCTGCGCTGGTCGCAGCTGCAGTGGATGGCCGCGGCGCTGACCGTCGGCCTGGGCTTCGGCCTGCAGGAGATCTTCGCCAACTTCGTTTCGGGCCTGATCCTGCTCTCCGAGCGTCCGTTCCGGGTCGGCGACGTCATCACCATCGGCGACCAGACCGGCACGGTCACCCGGATCAGCACGCGCGCCACCACGCTGATGGACTTCGACGGCAAGGAGGTCGTGGTGCCGAACAAGACCTTCATCACCGACCGGCTGATCAACTGGACGCTGAGCGACACCAAGACGCGGGTGGTGATCAAGGTCGGCGTGGCCTACGGCAGCGACACCGAGAAGGTCCACCGGATGCTGCAGCAGGTCGCCGACCAGCACCCGCTGGTGCTGCGCGACCCGCAGCCGCGCTCGTGGTTCATGGCGTTCGGGCCGAGCTCGCTGGACTTCGAGCTGCGCGTGTTCGTCGGCGCGATGGCCGACCGCCTGCCGGTGATGAACGAGCTCAACGGCCGCATCGCCGAGCTGTTCGCCGCCGAAGGCATCGAGATCGCCTTCCCGCAGCTCGACCTGCACGTGCGCGATCTCCCGCGCGGCGGCGAGCCGGCGCCGGGGCCGGCCTGATCGAGGCTCAACGCGCGGCGAGCGCGGCTTCGATCAGCGCCTCGAAACGCGCCTGGTCATAGCGCTGCAGCAGGCGCGCATTGTCCGGGCGACCACCTCGACGCAGCCAGTCGACCACGGTCGCGCCGCGGGTCAGGCCGCCGTCGAGCTCGACCGCGACCGGACGTTCCTCGGCCGCCGTCACGCCGTCGGGGGCCAGCGCCACCGCCATGGCCAAGGCGTCGGCCGAGTGCCAGTCCTCGCCGTGGCGCGGCCGCGCCCATTCGCGGGTGAGCCGCGAGATGGCGTCGTAGAACGCCGCGCGTGGGCTCTCCTGGGCCAGCCACCGCGCCACCCTCGGACCGGGCAGCGGATGCGCCAGCGTCGCCTCCCAGTCGACCAGCTCGAAGCGCGGCCAGCGCGAGAACACCACGTGCGCGGCCTCGGGGTCGAAGGCGATGTTGAACTCCGCCGGCACCGAGGTATTGCCGCGGCCGTTGATCGCGCCACCCATCACGACCAGGCGCGGTATGCGCGTCGGCAGGCTCGGATCGAGGCTGAGCGCGACCGCGAGGTTGGTCAGCGGGCCGAGCGTGACCAGGGTCAGCGCACCTGCATGGTCGTGGCTCAGCCGCAGCATCGCCAGCGCGGCGTGCTCGGCCGCGGGCGCGCGCCGCGGCGCGAGATAGCCGGTGTCGCCGAAACCGTCGCGGCCGTGGACGTAGGCGGCATCCTCGGCCGGTCGCACCAGCGGCGCGGCGCAGCCCGGATGCACCGGCACCTCGACGCCGGCAACCTCGAGCAGCTTGAGCGCGTTGCGCACGGTGTGCTCGAGGCCGACGTTGCCGGCGGCGATGCCCAGGCCGAGCAGCTCCACCCGCGGATCGGCCAGCGCCATCAGCAGGGCCAGCGCGTCGTCCACGCCGGGGTCGGTGTCGATGAACAGCTTCATGCGGGAACTCCCTTGTCGTCGTCGCGCCGTCGTGCGAGCAGCACCGTGCGGCCGAGGCCGAAGGGCACGCGTCGATCCGGCGGCAGCAGGCGGGCCTCGGCGAAGCCGGCGGCGTGCAGGCGGTCGACGATGTCGCGGCCGTAGTCACGGTAGCAGAGGATGCCGGGGCCGGGCCGCAGCGGATCGCCGTGATGGCTCGGCGGCAGCAGGTGCTCGACGCGACCGTCCACCCAGCGCGCCCGCTCGACCGTGCGCGCCGCATCGACGATCGGCACGGTGAAGATCAGCACGCCGCCCGGCCGCAGCACGCGCTGCAGCTCGGCGAAGGCGCGGGCGTCGTCGGGCACGTGCTCGAGCACCTCGGTCGAGGTGCACAGGTCGAAGCTGCCGTCGGCGTAGCTCAGCCGCTGCACGTCCTCGCAGCGCACACCGTCGCGCAGGGCGCCCGGCGCGACGCCGTCGAGATATTCCGACAGCGCCACCGAGCGCGCGCTGCGGATGAGGAAACCGGCCAGCGGGCCGCGCGCCGACAGTTCGCAGCCGGCGACGCCGGCCAGCGAGGGCAGCGCGTCGCGGATCGCCCAGCCGATCGACAGGTGCACGGCGCTGGCGCCGCAGCGCAGGCAGCGCAGCGCCAGCTCGTCGTCGGCCAGGCGCAGCAGCAGGGTCGGGCCGCAGAACGGACAGCGGCCGGTGGTGCCGCGCAGCTCGCGCCAGCGCAGCAGGCGAAAGGCCGCGCGGATCCGGCTCATGCGCCGGCGTAGCGCTCGGCCGCGCCGACCCAGCGCGCGATCAGCCGCTCGGCGCTGCCGTCGCCGCGGGCGAGCAGCGCGTCGGCCAGCTCGCGCACGGTCGGCAGCAGGTCGGCGTCGCGGCCGAGGTCGGCGATGCGGAACTGGGCGAGGCCGGTCTGCCGCGTGCCGAGCAGCTCGCCGGGGCCGCGCAGGGCGAGGTCCTTCTCGGCGATGGCGAAGCCGTCGCTGCTGCGGCGGAGCATGTCGAGCCGCTCGCGGGCGAGCTGCGACAGCGGCGGCTGGTAGAGCAGCACGCAGCTCGACTCGGCGGCGCCGCGCCCGACCCGCCCGCGCAGCTGGTGCAGCTGCGACAGGCCCAGCCGCTCGGCGTTCTCGATCAGCATCAGCGAGGCGTTGGGCACGTCGACGCCGACCTCGATCACCGTGGTGCCGACCAGCAGGTCGATCTGGCCGGCCTTGAACGCCGCCATCGCCGCCTGCTTCTCGGCGGCCTTGAGGCGGCCGTGGACGAGGCCGACGCGCAGGCCGGGCAGTTGCTCCGAAAGCCGCTCGAAGGTGGACTGCGCGGCCTGCGCGGCGACCTTGCCGTCGCGCCCGACTCCGGCCGCGTCCTCGCCGCCGTCGATCACCGTGCACACCCAGTAGGCCTGCCGCCCTTCCGCGCAGGCCGCGCGGATCCGCGCGACCACCTCGTCGCGACGCTCGCCGCTCACCACCACGGTACGCACCGGCGTGCGGCCCGGCGGCAGCGCATCGATGACCGAGACGTCGAGGTCGGCATAGGCGGTCATCGCCAGCGTGCGCGGAATCGGCGTGGCGGTCATCACCAGCTGGTGCGGCACGCGGCTGCCTTCGCGGCCCTTGTCGCGCAGCGCCAGGCGCTGGTGCACCCCGAAGCGGTGCTGCTCGTCGATGATGCACAGCGCGAGGTCGGCGAAGGCCACGCCTTCCTGCATCAGCGCATGGGTACCCACCGCCAGCGCCGCACGGCCCTCGGCCAGCGCCGCCAGCGTGCGCTGCCGCGCCTTGCCGGTGACCTTGCCGGCCAGCCAGGCGATCTCGACGCCCAGCGGCTCGAGCCAGCCGCGCAGGGTCTCGAGGTGCTGCTCGGCGAGCAGCTCGGTCGGCGCCATAAGCGCGACCTGCGCGCCGGCCTCGATCGCCTGCAGCGCAGCCAGCGCCGCGACCACCGTCTTGCCGGCGCCGACGTCGCCCTGCACCAGCCGCAGCATCGGCCGCGGCTGGCCGAGGTCGGCGGCGATCTCGCCGAGCACGCGCTGCTGCGCCCCGGTCAGCGCGAAGGGCAGGCGCTCGGCCAGCCGCTTCGACATCGCGCCACCGGCCGGAAGCGCATGCGCGCCCAGCGACTGCAGCGCGACGCGCTGCCGGCGCAGGCTCAGGTGGTGCGCCAGCAGCTCTTCCAGCGCCAGTCGACGCTGCGCCGGATGCTGGCCGTCGCGCAGCGCGGCGAGATCGACCTCGGGCGGTGGCCGATGGACCAGACGCAGCGCCTCGGCCAGCGGCGGCAGGTCGAATCTGCGCAGCAGCGCAGGCGGCAGCAGCTCGAGGTCGCGCGCCGCATCCAGCCGCGCCAGCGCGGCATCGACCAGCCGCCTGAGCGTCGCCGCGCCGACACCCTCGATGGCCGGATAGACCGGATCGAGGCGGTCGCTGTGCACCGCCGACTCGTCGGCGGCGAGGAAGCGGTAACCGGGATGGATGATCTCGAGGCCGTGCTGCGCCGGCCGCGGCGCGCCGTAGGCGACCAGCCGGCGGCCCGGCGCGAACTGCGCCGCCTGCGCGGTGCGGAAATGGATGAAGCGAAGCACCAGCAGGTCGCCGGCGGCATCACGCAGCGCCACGCGCAGCAGCGGGCGGAAGCGGAAACCGCGTTCGACCGTATCGACCACGCCCTCGACCTGCGCCGGCACGCCCGGCACCAGCTCCGCTATGGGCGTCAGCCGCGTGCGGTCCTCGTGGCGCAGCGGCAGGAAGAACCAGAGGTCCTGCAGCGTCGACAGCCCGCGCGCGGCGAGCGCCGCGCCGGTTCGCGCGCCGACGCCGGTCAGCGTGGCGATCGCGCTGCCGGCGACGTCGTCAGTGGAGTCTGCGGCGTTCACGCCGCGGTCGCGGCCGGCGTCGCGCGGCTCAACCCAGGACCAGCACCGCGTCGACCTCGACCTGCGCGCCGCGCGGCAGCGCCGCGACGCCGATCGTCGAACGCGCCGGATACGGGGCCTGGAAGTGCCTTGCCATCACCTCGTTGACCGCCGCGAAGTGGCCCAGGTCGGTGAGGTAGATGCCCACCCGGACGACGTCGGCGAGCGAGCCGCCGGCCGCCGCGCAGACCGCGGAGAGGTTGCGGAACACCTGCTCGGCCTGCGTCGCGATGTCGCCGTCGACCAGGGTCATGGTCGCCGGGTCGAGCGGGATCTGGCCCGACAGATACACCGTGTTGCCGTGGCGCACGGCCTGCGAGTAGGGCCCGATGGCGGCGGGCGCCTGGTCGCTGTGGATCGTCTGGCGGCTCATTCGCGGTGACCTCGTCGGGAAAACCGCGATTGTAGGAGCGGCGGCAGCCGCGACCAACCCGAGCGGGTGCTCAGCGGTTCAACCACCAGAACCCGGCGTTGAGCACCCAGGCGAAGCTCACCCAGGCCAGGTACGGCGCGAGCATCCACGCCGACCCCCGATCGATCCGCCCGAAGGCGCGCAGGCACAGCGCGATGGTCACCCACAGCGCTGCCATCTCGAGCAGCGCCACGGCGCGCCAGCCCAGCCCGAAGAACAGCGGCGTCCACAGCGCATTGAGCGCGAGCTGCGCCAGCCACAGCCGCATCGCGCCCGTCGCCCAGCCGACCCGGCGCCAGACCCGCCAGCCGGCCACCGCGATCAGCACGTAGAGCAGGGTCCACACCGGCCCGAACAGCCAGTTCGGCGGCGCGAAGCTGGGCCGCTGCAGCGCCGCGTATTCCGGACCGGGCGGGAACAGCGCGCCGCCCAGCGCCGCGCAGAACACCAGCGCGAGGAACAGCGGCAGAACGGCCCAGCGGGCGGGAGCGGAGGGGGTCATCGGACGAGCGTGCGCCTGCCTGCGTTCGCGCGGTGTCAAGGTTCCCGGCGCCGGACGTCGGCCCAGCGGCGCCGGCTCACCGCCGCCCGCAGCGCAGCTCGCCGCGCATCGCTACAGCCGCTGCACCCCGTGCACCACGTCGAGCCGGCGGATGCGGCGCAGCACGTCGGCCAGGTGCTTGCGGTGGCGCACCTCGATGTTGAAGTGCATCACCGCCATGCGCAGGTCGCGCTCCTGGTACTCGACGTTGTCGATGTTGGCGCTGGCCTCGGCGATGGCGGTGGCGACCTTGGCCAGCACGCCGGGCCGGTTGTCGACCTCGATGCGCAGCCCGGCGCGGTAGTCGCCCTCGACGTGGCGATCCCAGTCGATCGGCACCCAGCGCTCGGGCGACTTGCGGAATTCGACGACGTTCGGGCATTCCAGCCGGTGCACGACGATGCCCTTGCCGGCGGTGAGATAGCCCATCACCGCGTCGCCGGGCACCGGATGGCAGCAGTTGGCGAAGCTCAGCACGCCGCGTTCGCGGCCGGAAATCAGGATCTTCTCGCTGCTGGGCGCGCGCAGCGCCTCGGGCTGGGCCGGTCGGCTCTCGCGCTGGGTCAGGCCCAGCGCGACCTGCTGCGGCATGCGGTTGCCGAGCGCGATCTCCGACAGCAGCTCCTCCAGCCGGCGCAGCCGGTTCTCGGCGAGGTACTGCTCGAGCCGCTGCGCCGGGATGCGATCCAGCGACGTTTCCAGCGCCTCCAGCGCGCGGTCGAGCATGCGGTGGCCGAGGCCCACCGCGTCCTCGTGCTGCAGGCGCTTGAGGAAGTGGCGGATCGAGGTGCGCGCCTTGCTGGAGGCGACGAACTCGAGCCAGGCCGGGCTCGGCGAAGCCGAGGGCGCGGTGATGATCTCGACCGACTGGCCGCTGGCCAGCCGCGTGCGCAGCGGCACCAGCTTCTTGTCGATGCGCGCCGCCACCGCGTGGTCGCCGACGTCGGTGTGCACCGCGTAGGCGAAGTCGAGCACGGTGGAGTTGCGCGGCAGCGACAGGATGTCGCCCTTGGGCGTGAACAGGTAGACTTCGTCGGGGAACAGGTCGACCTTGACGTTCTCCAGGAACTCCATCGACGAAGCCGCCACCTGCTGGCTCTCCAGCAGGCCCTTCAGCCAGTCGTTGGCGCGCAGCTCGGCGCTGCTGACGCCGCGCTCGCCGCTCTTGTACATCCAGTGCGCGGCGATGCCGCGCTCGGCCAGCTGGTCCATCTCCTCGGTGCGGATCTGCACCTCGATCGGCGAGCCGAACGGGCTGAACAGCACGGTGTGCAGCGACTGGTAGCCGTTGGCCTTGGGAATGGCGATGAAGTCGCGGAAGCGCGCGTCGAGCGGCTTGTACAGCGAGTGCACCGCGCCCAGCGCGTGGTAGCACTGCATCACCTGGCCGACCACGACGCGGAAGCCGAACACGTCCATGACCTGGTCGAAGCTCTTGTGCTCGTTGCGCATCTTCATGTAGACGCTGTAGGGCGACTTCACCCGCCCGACCAGCCGATGCTGGAGCTTCTCCTGGGTGAGCTTCTGCGCCAGCGCGGCCTCGATGGTCGCCATCGCCTCGCGGCGCAGCACGGGCTGCGCCTGGATGCGCTTCCTGATGACCGCGTAGCGGCGCGGGTGCAGGGCCTGGAATCCCATGTCCTGCAGCTCGGCCTTGATCCGGTTCATGCCCAGCCGCTGGGCGATCGGCGCATAGATTTCCAGCGTCTCGCGGGCGATCCGTCGACGCGAATCGGCGGCCATGGCGCCGATCGTGCGCATGTTGTGCAGGCGGTCGGCCAGCTTGATCAGGATCACGCGCAGGTCGCGCGCCATCGCCAGCAGCATCTTGCGGAAGCTCTCGGCGGCGGCCTCGTAGCGGTCGCGGAACTCGATCCGGTCGAGCTTGGTCACGCCGTCGACCAGTTCGGCCACCGGCTCGCCGAAGGCTTCCACCAGCGCCTCGCGCGGCAGCGCGGTGTCCTCGAGCGTGTCGTGCAGGATCGCCGCGCACAGCGTCTCGACGTCGAGGCGCAGCTCGGCGAGGATGCCGGCCACCGCCAGCGGATGGGTGATGTAGGGCTCGCCGCTGCGCCGGGTCTGGCCGTCGTGGGCAGCGGCGCCGATCAGGTAGGCGCGATGCACCAGCGCGAGCTGCTCGGGCGGCAGGTACTCGCCGGCGAGCGCCTCGAGCGCCGCCGCCTCGCGCGGACAGGCGTCGAGCTCAGGGATGTCGAGAACGCGGGCGGCGGCAGCGGGCATCCGCTGAGCCTATCGACAGTGCTGCGCCGCGGCAATCGTCGGGGCTGAACGCACCCGCGACGGCGAAAGGCCCGGTGGCGCGGGGCGCCACCGGTGGTCGATCAGTCGTCGCCCTTCGAAAGGTCGTCGTCGACCTCGGCGGCGGCCCATTCCAGGGCCTCGCGCTCGGCGCGCTCGCGCTCGATCCGCTCGACCTCGTCGATGGTGGCCTGGTCGATGCGGCGACCGGCGATCTCACGCAGGGCGAGCACGGTCGGCTTGTCGGCCGGGTTGTCGCTTTCCAGCGCCGACTGGGCGCCCTTGGCGAGCTGACGGGCGCGCTTGGACGCCATCATCACCAGTTCGAAGCGGTTGTCGACCACTTCCAGGCAATCTTCTACGGTTACGCGGGCCATGGGCTCCTCGGCCTCCGCTGGGCGGACGGCATGGGTGACAGGGGACCGCGCATTATAGGCGCAGCCCCCGCCAACGCCAAACCCCCATTAACCGGGACAGGTACCGTTAACTGGAATTAACGGTACCTGTCCCGGTTTTTTCGAGGAGGTGGGCGATGAGGTCGGCGTGGCGCTGGCGCTGCTGGCCGATGCGCAGGCGGTGGGCGACGAAGATGGCGCGCAGCTCGGCGGCGGCGGCGTCGAAGTTCTCGTTGACGATCAGGTAGTCGAACTCGTCGTGGTGCAGCATCTCCTCGCGCGCGGCGGCCAGGCGCCGGCGGATCGTCTCCTCGCTGTCCTGGCCGCGGTTGCGCATGCGCGTCTCCAGCGCCTCGCGCGAGGGTGGCAGGATGAACACCGACACCGCCTCGGGCATCTTGGTCCGCACCTGGCGTGCGCCCTGCCAGTCGATCTCCAGCAGCACGTCCTTGCCGCCCTCGAGCTGCGGCAGCACGGACTGTCGCGCCGTGCCCTTGTAGTCGCCGTGCACCAGCGCGTGCTCGAAGAAGTCACCCGCCGACACCATCCGCTCGAACTCCTCGCGGCTGACGAAGTGGTAGTGCTGCGCATGCCGCTCGCCCGGCCGCGGCGCCCGCGAGGTGAACGAGATCGACAGCGCGATCCCCGGCTCGCGCGCCAGCACCGCGTTCACCAGGCTGCTTTTTCCGGCGCCCGAGGGGGCTGCGACGATGAAGAGGGTGCCTTTCATGGGGTGCGGGTCCGTGGGCGCGGGAAGTGAGCGAATGCAGGTTCCAGTGGCCAGTTCCAGTTGCCAGTAGAGAAGCGCGGGCTATCGGCCGCGCAAGCGGTTTGCGCGCCATCTCGGGTAGCGCGCGGCGGCGCGTGTCTTCCGGCTCGAAGCTGGCAACTGGAACTGGCCACTGGAACTGCTCCGCCCCCTTCACTCCAGATTCTGCACCTGCTCACGCACCTGCTCGATCAATACCTTGAGCTCGACGGCGGCCTGGGTGGTGCGGCGGTCGACCGACTTCGAGCCCAGCGTGTTGGCCTCGCGGTTGAACTCCTGCAGCAGGAAGTCGAGCCGGCGGCCGACGGCTTCGTCGCCGGCGAGCACCCGGCGGGCCTCGGACACGTGCGTGGCGAGGCGATCGAGCTCCTCGTCGACGTCGATCTTCTGCAGCGACAGCACCAGCTCCTGCTCGAGCCGACCCGGATCGGCGCCCTCGCGCAGCTCGGCCAGCCGCGCTTCCAGCTTGGCGCGCAGCGCC